>Ga0114938_1000073_pt1 | contig 77948 bp, 68 predicted proteins | sample AshMeaBigSpring_FD_88675 | JGI IMG/M metagenome (GOLD analysis project Ga0114938, IMG submission 88675) | Groundwater microbial communities from Big Spring, Nevada to study Microbial Dark Matter (Phase II) - Ash Meadows Big Spring | ecosystem: Environmental > Aquatic > Deep subsurface >...
GCCATTCTCGTCGGCTTCGTCGCCGCTCCGCTCGGGGCATCGAGCCGCTCGCTGCTCGCCCGCCTTGCGCCCCCTGAGAAGATGACGCAGTACTTCGGCCTGTTCGCCTTCTCCGGCAAGGCGACGGCTTTCGCCGCTCCGCTCGCGATCGCAGCGGTGACCCAGGCGACCGGCAGCCAGCGGATCGGTGTCTCGGTGATCCTCGGCTTCATTGCGATCGGGCTGCTGCTGCTCGTGGCGGTGCGCGAGCCGAAAGCGCCGTGAGCGCAGGCTACGCCCCCAGTCGGCGCAGCAGCGCGGCCTTGGCGGCGCTGGCCGCCGCATCGAGGGCTGGCGCGGCACCGCGCGACGCCATGAGGTTCGCTTCGGAACGGAGCATGATGCCATCCTCGAGAACGCGCAGGCCGTTGGCTTTCAGCGTTGCGCCGGTGGTGGTGATGTCGACGATCAACTCGGCTGCGCCGGATGCGGGTGCGCCTTCGGTCGCGCCGAGGCTCTCGACAAGGCGATAGTCGGCGATGCCGTGCGCGGCGAAGAAGCGCCGCGTCAGGTTCATGTACTTGGTCGCGACCAGCATCCGGCGGCCGTGCCGGCGGCGGAAACGGGTCGCTGCCTCCTCGAGGCTCGCCATCGTCGCGACGTCGATCCAGTAGGCGGGCACGGCAACCACCACGTCGGCGCGACCGATGCCGAGCGGGTGGAGGAACTCGATCCGCGCATCGGCGTCGGCGACGGCCTCGCGCACGAGATCCTCGCCGGTGATCCCGAGTTGCACCTCGCCCGTGCGCAGCTGCCGCACGATCTCGGACGACGACAGGAAGGAAACCTCCACGCCCGCGAGCCCTTCGATCGCGCCGCGATAGCCGCGCGCGTCGCCCGGCTTCCTCAGCACCAGACCGGCGCGCGCAAATCGGGCCTCGACCTGGTCCATCAGCCGCCCTTTCGAGGGCACCGCCAGCATCAGGGGCTGCGACGAAGTCCCGCTCATGGCCGCCCTCCCCGAACCGCGAGCAGCAGCCGCTCGGTGTGGATGGCGGCGCCGACGGCCGGCACCGGCCGCGTCGCGCCCATGGCCTCGACGAGACGATCGTAGCGTCCGCCTCCGCCGATCGGTGTCGCCTCGGCGAGCGCGGGGGCGAGCACCTCGAATACGAAGCCCGAGTAGTACTCGAACGTGCGACCGAAGCCGGCGGAGAACTCGGCATTCGCGACATCGACGCCTTCGGCCGCGACCAGCGCGAGGCGCGCGTCGAAGGCGGAGAGTGCCGCGGTGATGTCGATGCCATGGCGCGCCGAAAGTGCGCGCACGCGCTCTGTCGCCGCGCTCGCCGGCGCGCGGATCGAGAGATAGGCCTCGAACAGGTCGACGATACGCCCCGGCAGCGCAGGCGCATGCGCATCCTCGGCCAGCTCGAGCAGGTGCGCGGCGATCTCGCGAACCGAGCGTGTGCCGGCGACGGTAAGGCCGTGCTGGTCGAGATGGCGTGCGACAATCGCCTCGGCGTCTTTTGGGCGACCTGAGGGTAGCCGCGCGAGAAGGTCTTGCGGCACGTGCTCGGCGCCGTGCCGCGGCCCGCTCAACCGCGCGAGGCAGCGGCGGAACGCCTCCGGCCGCCAGAACTGATGGCGGAGCTGGGCACGCCAGCGCTCGGGCATGTCGACTGCGGCGAGCAGCGCGTGCATCAGGCCGATGTCACCGACATGGAGCCGGAAGGCGCGCAAGCCTGCGGTGCGGATTGCCTCGAGCGTCAATGCCACGACCTCGGCCTCGGCGCGGGCGGGATCGGCGTCGGCGAAGCTCTCGAGGCCGGCCTGGCGGAACTCGCGCGGGCGCGCGATGTCGGCTCCCAATTCCTGATAGCGGAAGATGACGCCGTTGTAGCAGTAGCGCGCCGTGGCGCCGGTCATTCCGTTGCGCGCCTGGTAGATGCGCGCGGCCGGCACGGTCAGGTCGGGGCGCAGGCAGAGCTCCGCGCCGTCGGGATCCGAGAAGACATATGTGCGGCCGCGAAGCTCCTCACCGATGAGGTCGAGGAACACGTCGGCCGGCTGGATGATGTCGGGCGCGATCGGCTCGAAGCCGGCGCGCGCGAACACGGCCATGATCTCGGCCGCCTGCTGGTTCAGGGCCTCGATCCAGCGTGCGCTGCCGTCGTCGGTGCTCGTTGCTCGGCCGGCGGTCACGGCATGATCCCGTGGCGGCGCAGGATGTCCTGGACGGTCGCGACCATCGCACTCTCGGACACCGACACCTGCGCCGGCCGCGCCGACTTCCATTCCCTGTTGTCCTTGATCGCAGCCGCTGCCTTCGCGCCTTCGATCAGGTCCTTGATCTGCACCTGCCCCAGCGCGATCTCGTCGCCACCCTGGATGACGACGCAGGGTGCGCCGCGGCGGTCGGCATACTTCATCTGCGGCTTCATGCCGGAGGTGCCGAGGTACATCTCGGCGCGGATGCCGGCGTTGCGCAGCTTTTGCGCCAGCGCCTGGTAGCGGGGGAGCTGGGCCTTGTCCATGACGAGGACGACGACCGGGCCCGACGTAGTGGCCGTGCCTGCGGCGCCACGTGCAGCAACCGCTGACAGCAATCGCGACACGCCGATCGAGAACCCGGTCGCGGGCACGCGCTCGCCGGTGAAGCGGGCGACGAGGTCGTCGTAGCGCCCGCCGCCGCCGACCGAGCCGAAGCGCACCGGCTGGCCGTCCTCGTTCTTCACCTCGAGCGTCAGCTCGGCCTCGAACACGGGGCCGGTGTAGTAGTCGAGGCCGCGGACGATGGAGGCATCGACGCCGATGCGCGTCGCGTCGTATCCGGCTGCGTCGACCTGCCGCTCGATCTCAGCGAGCTCGGCGACACCGGCCTTTCCGAGCACGGTGCCATCGACCAACGGCGCAATGGCAGCAATCGTCCTGCCGCGGCCCTGCGCGCCGGCGCCGACGAATTTCAATATGGTATCGATGCCGGCCGGTTCGAGTCCGGCGCCCCTGGTGAAGTCACCGGATTCATCCTTGCGGCCGGCGCCGAGCAGCAGCGCGACGCCGTCCAGCCCAAACTTTTCGAGCTTATCGACCGCGCGGAGCACGGAGAGCCGCTTGGCGGCATCGGCCTCGCTCGCCGGATCGACGCCGATCGAAGCCAGAACCGCGTCCAGCACCTTTCGATTGTTGACCTTGACGACGTACTGACCGCGCGCGATCCCCAACGCCTCCACCGCATCCGCCATCAGCATGCAGGCTTCGGCATCCGCCGCGACGCTCTCGGTGCCGACGGTGTCGGCGTCGCACTGGGTGAACTGGCGGAAGCGGCCGGGGCCCGGTTTCTCGTTGCGCCACACGGGCCCCATGGCATAACGGCGATAGGGCTTCGGCAGGTTCGCCCAGTTCTCGGCACAATAGCGGGCGAGCGGCGCCGTCATGTCGTAGCGCAGGCTCATCCACTGGCCGTCCTCGTCGGCGAACGAGAACACGCCGGCGTTGGGGCGGTCCTGGTCGGGAAGGAACTTGCCGAGTGCGTCGGTGTACTCGATCGCCGAGGTCTCGAGCGGGTCGTAGCCGTAGCGCTCGAACACCTCCGCGAGTTTGGCCAGCATCGCCGCCTCGGCGCGCGTCTCCACACCCGCTACGTCGCGGAAGCCCTTCGGCAGGCGCGCCTCGGGGCGCGGGGTACGGTCCTTCTTGCTCATCGTCGTAACTCGGGCTGGCGAATATTGCGCCGCGTTATAGAGGAAGCTGCACCTGGCGCAAAGCTCTGGCGGCGGCCACGGATAACCGGTCGCCTTTGCGCATCATCCAGGCGCCACGCGCCGTCAGCCCGGCGGTGCGCTTGCGAAGCGTGCGGCGACCGTGCTTCATGCCACGGATTGGCGCAACAGCCGGCGGCAAGACGGGAGGCTGCATGCTCGATCGCAAGGCGTTCCTGAGGCCCATCGCGCATCGCGGGCTGCACGAGGCGGCGCGCGGGCGCATCGAGAATACCGCGCCCGCGTTCGAGGCGGCGATCGGGCACGGCTACGGTATCGAGTGCGATCTCCAGCCGCTCGCTGACGGCACGCCCGTGGTCTTTCACGACGAGACGCTCGAGCGGCTGATCGACGCCAATGGCCGCATCGACGCCCTGAGCCCCGCCGCGGCGGCCCGGCTGCGCTATCGGGGGTCGGAGACCTCGATCATCACGTTCGCGGACTTTCTCGATCTCGTTGCGGGAACGGTGCCGCTGCTCGTCGAGATCAAGAGCGAATGGACGCCGCCGCGCCGACCGTTCCTCGACCGGATCGCCGAACTCGCGCGCGCCTACCGCGGCCCACTCGCGCTCATGTCGTTCGATCCGGCCGTCATGGCCGCCGTGCGGACGCTGGCACCCGACGTGCCGCGCGGCATCGTCGCGGGTGTCTATCGGGGCGATGGCTGGTGGATCGACAAGCTCGGCCTGGCGCGGGCTGACCGGCTGACCGACCTCCTGGAATCCGGACCCGTCGCGCCGGCATTCTACAGCTATCACGTCAAGTCGCTGCCACGGCCGGTCACACAGTACGTGCGCGAGGTGCAGGGCCTGCCGGTGTTCTGCTGGACCGTGCGAACCGAGGCGGACCGGCAGTGCGCTGCGCTCTGGTCCGACGCGCCGACGTTTGAAGGCTACGAACCCTGAGCGCGGGCGCTCGCACGCACGTCGGCCGGCGTCCAGCGCGGGCCTGATCATCGTTTTGTTTCGAGGCCACTGGATTTTTTGGATTGGCCACATTAGATTGAAGGCATCTCAATGCTCAAATAGAGCATATAATTCGGCTTCCGCTGCTTTGTGGTCATAAAATGCTCAAATCGAGCATTTATTGGCAACGAGCAGAAACGAGGAGATCGCCGCATGGTCATGATCCCCGCTTCGGCTGCCCGAAAGGCTGCTCCGGCTGGCATTGCGATTTCCGACGCCGCCCGCAAGCACGGCGTGTTGCCCATGCCGAAGCTCGCCTTCACGCCCGCGCTCGCGCGGGAGATGGAGCCCTTCTACGCGACGGTCGCGCGCGTCATCACGCCGATGGAGTGGCCGCACTATGCGCCGCTGATCAAGGCGATCAACGAGCTCAAGAAGGAGCGCAACGCGGTGATCCTGGCGCACAACTACATGACGCCGGAGATCTTCCACTGCGTCGGCGACTTCCGCGGTGACAGCCTGCAGCTCGCCCGCGAGGCGGCGAAGGTGAAAGCCGACATTATCATCCAGGCCGGCGTGCACTTCATGGCCGAGACCTCGAAACTCATGAACTCGTCGAAGACGGTGCTGATCCCCGACCTCGAGGCCGGCTGCTCGCTCGCCTCCTCGATCACCGGCGCGGACGTGCGGGCGCTGCGCGAGGCCTACCCCGGCGTGCCGGTCGTCACCTACGTCAACACGAGCGCCGAGGTGAAGGCCGAGAGCGACATCTGCTGCACCTCCTCGAACGCGGTGAAGGTCGTCGAGAGCCTCGGTAGTCCGCGCGTGCTCTGCATCCCCGACGAGTACCTCGCCAAGTACGTGCAGACCAAGACCAAGGTGCAGATCATCGCCTGGAAGGGCCACTGCGAGGTGCACGAGCGCTTCACCGCCACCGAGCTCGAGTCGTTTCGCCGCGCCGATCCCGGCGTGCGCATCATCGCGCACCCCGAGTGCCCGCCGGACGTCATCAAGGCTGCCGACTTCACCGGCTCGACCAAGGGCATGATCGACTGGGTGAAGTCCAACCGGCCACGCAAGGTCGTGCTCGTCACCGAGTGCTCGATGTCGTCGAACGTCGCCGCCGAGGTGCCGGACGTCGAGTTCGTGCGGCCCTGCAACATGTGCCCGCACATGAAGCGCATCAGCCTCGAGAAGATCCTCGCGAGCCTCGTCACCATGCAACACGAGGTGACCGTCGACCCGCTCGTCGCCGAAAAGGCGCGCCGCGCCGTCGAGCGCATGGTCAATCTGACGAATTGAAGTCGGTCCCGGCTCGGGGTCTGACCCTGCGGGTCAGACCCCAATTCGAGCCACGCCGCCAAAATGAGGGCAGACCCGCAGGGTTTGACCCCGGTCTCCTGGCTCAACACCGCAGATGGCGATTTCCGACAGCAGCCGTGGCGGCATCGTCATCGTCGGCGCCGGGCTCGCCGGGCTGTTCACCGCGCTAAAGCTTGCACCGGTGCCGGTGACGCTGATCGCGCCGGCTCCGCTCGGCGAGGGCGCCTCCAGCGCCTGGGCGCAGGGTGGCATCGCGGCGGCAGTCGGCGAAGGCGACACGCCCGATGCCCATGCCGACGACACGATCCGAGCCGGTGCCGGCATCGTCGACGATGCTATCGCGCGCCTCGTCGCGCGCGAGGCCGACGCGCGCGTGCGCGATCTCCTCTCCTACGGCGTGCCGTTCGACCGTGATCTCGCCGGCAAGCTGATCCTGTCGCGGGAGGCCGCGCATTCGGCCAAGCGCATCGTGCGGGTCGCCGGTGACATGGCGGGCAAGGCGATCATGGAGGCCCTGATCGCGACGGTGCGCAAGACCGCATCGATCCGCGTGCTCGAGGGTTTTGCCGCCGAGGAGCTAGTGCTCGACCATGGCAGGGTCGCCGGCATCGAGATGGCGTCGAGTGCCGAACCCGGCGCACTTTTTCGCCTCGCAGCCACCCGCGTCGTGCTCGCGACCGGCGGCATCGGCGGCCTCTACGCTGTGACGACCAACCCGCCGCACGCCCGCGGCGAGGCGCTCGCCATGGCGGCGCGTGCCGGCGCGGCCATCGCCGATGCCGAGTTCGTGCAGTTCCATCCGACCGCGATCGACATCGGTGCCGATCTCGCGCCGCTGGCGACCGAGGCGCTGCGTGGGGAGGGGGCGATCCTCGTCAATCGTGAGGGCGTGCGGTTCATGACTGAGCTGCATCCCGATGCCGAGCTCGGCCCTCGCGATATCGTCGCGCGCGGTGTGTTCCGCGAGATTGCGGCGGGGCGTGGCGCATTTCTCGATTGCCGCGCGGCGATCGGGGCGCGCTTTCCGACCGCCTTTCCCACCGTCCATGCCCGGTGCATCGCGGCCGGCATCGATCCGGTCGCGCAACCAATCCCGGTGGCGCCGGCCGAGCACTATCACATGGGCGGCGTTAAGTCCGATGCCCGCGGCCGCACCAGCGTGCCGCGGCTTTCGGTGGTCGGTGAGGCGGCGGCGACCGGGCTGCACGGCGCCAACCGGCTCGCCTCGAACTCGCTGCTGGAAGCCGTCGTGTTCGGCGCGCGCGTCGCCGATGATATTCGGACCGACGATCCGGCGATCGCCGCCGTCGCGGCCGAGCCCGCCCGCCTCGCCACGCGCGACATCGATCTCGCCCGCCGTGCCGTCGAGCTGCAGGAGCTGCGCCAGACGATGACAAGGTTCGCCGGGGTCGAGCGCAACGGAGCGGGCCTGCGAGCCGCGCTCGGCGTGGTCCAGAGCATCCGGGCCGAGGCGGGGAGCGACCGCGCGCTCGCCAACATGGCGCTCGCATGCCACTTCATCGTCGAGGCGTCGCTCCGGCGCAAGGAGAGCCGCGGCGGCCACTTCCGCTCCGACCATCCCGACACCGATCCCAAGCTCGCGCGCCGGTGCGCGATCACGCTCGCAGGCCTCGCGCTGCGCTCCGATGCTGCCGCGCGTGGCGTATTGACCGAAATATCTCATGCCGGGAAGAGGGTCCGATGAACAGCAAGAGCGCAAAGCGGCACGCAGTGGTGCGATCAGGCTGCGACGCCCGCCTGCCGGCGCCGCTGGTCGCCGAGGCCGTGGCACGGGCGCTGGCCGAGGACTTGGGTCTCGTCGGCGACATCACCACAGATGCGACGATCCCGCCCGATGCCAAGGCGAGCGGCGTCTTCCGCACGCGCAAGCCGGGCGTGATCGCGGGTATGCAGGTGGCACGCGAGGCATTCCGCCAGCTCGATTCGGATGTGCGGTTCGAGGCGGAGGTGACCGACGGCAGCAAGGTCGGGGCGCGCACGGTGATCGCGCGGGTCTCAGGCCACGCGCGGGTGCTGCTCACGGGCGAGCGCGTCGCGCTCAACTTCCTCGGCCGCATGAGCGGCATTGCGACGCTGACGCGCACCTACGTCGATGCCATCGCAGGCACCAAGGCCCACATCATCGACACGCGCAAGACGACACCGGGCCTGCGCGCCTTCGAGAAGTACGCGGTACGCTGCGGCGGCGGCATGAACCACCGCATCGGGCTTTTCGATGCGGTGCTGATCAAGGACAACCACATCGTTGCGGCGGGCGGCATCGGCGGCGCCATGGCTGCTGCGCGGGCGCGCGCCGGTCACATGGTCAAGATCGAGGTCGAGGTCGACAGTCTCGACCAGCTCGACGAGGCGCTCGCGGCCAGGGTCGACGCCGTACTGCTCGACAACATGTCGCCCGATCAGATGCGCGAGGCGGTGGCCCGGGCGAACGGCCGCGTCATCCTTGAGGCGTCCGGCGGTGTGACGCTCGCGAGCCTGCGGGCGATCGCGGAGACGGGCGTCGATCTCATCTCGTCGGGCGCGCTCACCCACTCCGCGCCGGTGCTCGATATCGGCCTGGATTTCGAGTGAGCCGACCGAATGTAGAGATCGTTACTATATATCAGCAAGTTAGAGAGCGGCACTGGTAACTTGACTTCGCCACAGTTACCGCCCACCTCTTGCGACGAAGGCGTCGGATCGTTCCGCGCCGGCACGGGGTTGAGCCGATGATGAAGGCCATAGCCATCTGGGGTGTCGTCGCAATTGCATCCGCCGTGCTGGGCGGCCTCGTCGCCCGCATGAAAAACCGCGACCACTCGTTCTGGGCCGCCTGGTCGTTCCTGTTCCCGCCGATGCTGCTGCTACTCGTCGTCATGCCGCGTTACCTGGGTGTCCGTCAGCGTCAGCCGAGCCTCGACAACCAGATCGAGACCGATTAGACGCGGCAGGCTCACAACGGCGAGCAGCCCGCGCGACCTCGGGGTCACTCGGGCTGCCGCATTTCAAGTGGCCGGGCCGGTCAGAACCAGCGCGACCAGCGAGAGCGCGGGCGGCTCGCATGGCACTGGCTGAGCTCGGACTGCATCACGCTGATCCAGCGCTGCTCGTCCTTGGAGTAGCGGCCGTCGCGACCAGCCTCGCGCTGGAAGCGGTGGAGCTGATGTTCCTTCGCCGCGCAAGGATTGCCGAACCAGCCCCGGTGGACGGGCCGCAGGTCGTAGTGGCGGTCGGCGTAGACGGGCTCGTAGGCGCGATAATCGTAGGGGTGCCGACGCTCGGCAGCAGCGGCGACGGTGGTCAGTCCAAGCAGCGCGATGGCGATCAGCGGGCGGTTCATGGCTCTCCTCCAGGGCACCGCTGGGACCGCGGCCCATGCCGACGGCCAACCGAGCGGGTTGCTCGGACGCCATAGAGCACCATGGCGACTGAACCGGCTCTGAAGGCTCGGTTGGCTCGCGTTCATCTTGACGGAACACGTTTCGGCGGGGCCTCGAGGCCCCGCCGGCATCAAGTGTCTTTCGGCTTCGCGGCACCGGGCGGCTCGCCAAGCGAGTAGAGCTTGGTCAGCAGCGCCTCGAGGCCGACGGCGCCACTGCCGGTGTGCAGATCGATGCGGCCGACCTTCTCGACCAGCTTCTCGAGTGCCTCGAGCTCCTTGAGCTTCAGGAGCAGCGGGTTGTCCTCCATCAGCCGTGCGGTGTTCAGCAGGCTGCGGGTCGCCGCCGTTTCCTCCTGCCGCCGGATCAGGTTGGCCTTGGCCACGCGCTCGGCCTCGACCACCTTGTTCAGGAGCTCGCGCACGTCGCCCGGCAGGATCACGTCCTTCACGCCGATGTCGCCGATCTCGACGCCGAGCGCTCCGACCCGCTCGGCGACGAACGCCTTCACCTCGCGATCAATCGTGTCGCGCGCGGCGAGGATCTCGTCGAGCGTGCGCGTCGCGACCGCCTCGCGGATCGCGAACTGGATCAGCCGGTAGACGGTGTTGGCGACATCACCCGCCGCCAGCACCGCCTTTTCCGGATCGACGATGCGTGTGAACGCGGTCAGCGTCACGCGGATGCCGACGCGGTCCTTGGTCAGGATCTCCTGCGCCGTCACCTCGAGCGGCGTCGGCCGCAGTTCGACCTTCTGCACGCGGACCGTGCGCGCGACCGCCCAGAACGCGTGCCGACCGGGGCCGAGCCGCTCCTTGAGCTGGCCGTCGACGAACAGCAGTCCCGCCTCGTGCGCCTCGACCACCGCCTGCACGACCATCGGAGTGCGCGCCGCATCGATGCGGTCGAGGTGGCGCTTGGCGACGCGCAGCTCGGCCGCGGTGTCGATGGTCTCGACCTCGACCAGCGTCAGCGTCTTCCAGAACGCGCGCGTGGTGTTCGGCAGTACGAGGTGCTTCGCCTCGCCGTCGAGCGAGACGATTGCGACCTCGGTGGCGGACGGCTGCACCAGGACGAAATGTTCGGCCGCAATAGCCGGCTGCGTCTTCTCGAGCAGCAGCGCGGTGTCGGCCGCCACTTCGGCGCGCACGACCTTGTAGTGGGTCGCGGCGAGCCGGTGGCCCGGATCGAAAGCGCGGAAGCGGCCCGGTGCGAGCAGCTTCTCGAAGGCGCCGTCACGGGTCAGAATCACGCGCTCGTCGTCCTTCACGCGCACATCGAAATTCCAGAAACTGTAGGCCACGATACGTCACTCCAAAGCAATTGTTTCTCGATCGATCGATCGACGTCACTCAGAATTAGGTTGCCGGCCGCCGCCCACATCGAACGTGCGGGCCCGCGCTTGAGCCGCGCAACTCGGCCGTCTGCCGCGGAGTGCGTCCATGCGGCCCCGAAGGGCGCGCATGCCGGTATCCGGCGCTCGGGCCTTGCCGCATGGCGGTATCCGCGCGGGCGCGAAGCGCGCCGATGCTTGCCGCACTGGCATTCCCCCGCGGCCGAAGCTTTGGAAGTCCGCCGGATAGGCCGGGAAGCGGCCGGCTCCCCGTTGTGGATTCCTTTTGCAAGGAGGTTGCGAAGCGGGAGTTGAACCCGCGACAGCCTGAGTAATAGTCAGGTGCTCTACCACTGAGCTAGTCGCATGGAGAAGCAGAAGGGAATCGAACCCCCGACCCCCCGGATTCCCGGGTGCTCTACCACTGAGCTACGGCCTCGATGCTCATCGACCGCAGAACACGCCCTCCGTATGACGGCGCGCGCCAGCCGGGATCTCAGCGAGCCCGGACACATGGCGATCGGCAAGCGGCGCGCGTGTGCCCCACGATTGTGGCAAATTGCGAGCGCCTGAGCACAAGCACCAGAAAATTTCGTTGAAACGGGGCCAGGCGGGCCTCCGCTCAGGTTCCGGTGGTTTCGGGCTCGGAGGGCGTGACGGCGGGCTTGGCCACCTCGGGCTTGGCGGCAGCGTCCGACGGCTTCGCTGCAGCAGCGGCTGCGATCGCGCCCAGCATGCTCGCAATGGAACCCAGCGCAGAAGCAGACGGCTTCGGCGCTTCGGCGGACGGTTTTGCCGGCTCGGGCGGTTGCGCGTAGTTCGAGGCCGGGGGCAATTGCTGCGCAGCAGGAGGAATGACTGGCGGCATCGACGGCGGTTGCGCTTGGGTCGATGCGGGCGGCAATGGCTGCGCGGCGGTGGTGCTGAACGGTATCGACGGCGGTTGCGCCGGGGTCGATGCGGGCGGCAATGGCTGCGCGGCGGTGGTGCTGAACGGTATCGACGGCGGTTGCGCCTGCGTCGATGCGGGCGGCAATGGCTGCACGATGGTGGTGTTGATTGGAATCGGGGCCGGCTGTGCGACGGGTGCTGGTTGCATGACGGGCGCGGGCTGCGGCTGTGGTGCCGGCTGGACGACCGGCGAGGGCTGCGGCACGGCCGTCGGCTGCACGGCGATCGGTGCAGGCGGCGGGGCAGTGAGGTCGATGATCTTGCGATTGGCGAGCTCGCGCAGCATCACCGCCGCACCGACCTGCTTCGACAGCGCGTCGGGGTCCCACACGCCGTCCTGAACGTACTTGCCACGGATGTGGTGGTTGGTGAAGCTCCACAGGTACGGCGAGGCGATGCCAAACTTCTTGCGGTAGGCCATGCCGTTGTAGCGCTCGAGCCGGTAGAGGATCATCGCCAGCGGCCAGTCGGTCTTGCCGGCGAACTTGTCGTACTCGAGCGCGTCGATCGCGCTCTCCTCAAAGGTGAAAGGAGCGTCGCCGTTCTTCGGTCGTCCGGCCGGCACCTGCCACGTCTTGGCGTTGAGGCTGTCGCCGTTGTGCAAGTGCTTCTTCATGCTGAAGCTGCACTCCATCGCGTGTACGACGCCGACGAAGAACCAGGGCACCGAGGTCTTCGCCGAGATGCTTTCGTAGGTTTCGCGGCCGGAGAGCAGCTTGTCGGTCATCTTGCTGACCTCGGCCTGCTTCTCGGTGCGGATCTTTGCGGTGTCGAAAAGCCTGACGTACTCGTCCTTGATGTCGTCATAGGTCGTCGAGCGGTCGACCTTGGTGTTGTCGGAGCCGTCGCGGTGCGGCGCGGGCGGGGCCTCTTCCTTGTCACCGGTTATCTCGAGCCGTGCCGAGCCGAGCCGGGTCGACTGGTTGAGCTCGCTCGAGAGCTTGTCGAGGTTGGCGTAGCTCTGCGCGCCCGGCGCGCCGCCGCGCATCACCGCCCGGGCCGGGCCGCCCGAGGCACGCTGCAGCTCATTCGCAAGTGCATCCAGTATGGCGATCGCCTCGCCGGTCTGGCCCTTGTCGATCGCAAAGCGCGCCCGGTCGATGTCGACCAGGATGCCGGCCGAGAGCTTCTGCCCGCTTGTCCGGGCGATGCGCTCCACGTCCGCCTCGAGATCGGTGTAGATGCGGCTCCAGTAAGCCTGATCGAATTCCATGACGGGGGCCTCCAGCAACGCAGTCGGCAAATCTGCGGCCCGATCCTAATGGAGGATCGGGCCCGAGTCTGTTGCCAAAGCGCATTCAGCGCAGTGCGGATTGAGGCTGATGTGCCACGGCCCTCTCCTACTGCTGGCCCCATAGCTCAACCACGGCCTCGCCCTTGAGGTTGATCTTGGTGCGAGCGGTGACCATCACCTGCTCAATGTAGCGCTCGCGACCGCTGAGATCGATCGGCGAAGAGGTCTGCCCGTCGCGCAACTCGATGTTGATGCCGAGGTCCTGTGCCTCCCCGCTCGCATAGACGATCCTGACGCCGAGGATGCGCACAGCGTGCCGCTTGGCGGTGATGCGCAGCGCCCGGATCGGACCGAAGCGGCGGCCGATTTGAAACGAGTCCGTGTCGTTGTTGAGCATCTGGGCGCGCTGTGCGCCGAGCAGCAGCCAGCCCTCGTTGTAATCTCGGCCCCTTCCCTGCTCGCCGAGCCAGCGCTCGGCGTACTCGCCATAGACCTCGACCGTCGCCTCACCCCGGCGCCCGGGGCGCGCCTGATAGACGAGCTCGATGCGCTCGATGAAGCGGTCACCGCGAAGCAGGATCGAGGGGGTGAGCGTGTTGGCGCGCACCTCCTGGCCGACCGGCACCCGGTCGCGCTCGCCGTTGTCGTAGACGATCGTGAACTCGCGCAAGAACACGTCGTTGTCGAGCACGCGCATCACGATTTTGTCGAACAGACCCGCCTGCCGGCCGATACGGATGACCTCGCGCTCGGTGGTGAAGCCGACGCGCTGGGTGCCGAACAGCACGAGGCCGCGCGGCACGCCGCTCGGGTCGGTCTCTGGCGGCGGGCGCAGCCGCTCCTGCACGGCAGGATCGATCGACTCGGCGACCGGGGGCAGCGGTCGTGGCGGTGGGTAGGATGGCGCGGCCTCACGTCCGGTATCGCCGAGGAGCTGCAGGCGGGCCTCGCGGCGCGCCGTCTGCGGCCGCGTGATCACCACCACCTCCTTGATGAAGCGCAGGTCGCCCTCGAGGTCGATGACGCGCGTCTCGCGACCCGGCTCGATCACCTCGCCGAAGCGCACCTCCTGCATGCGGCCGTTGCCATAGTGAATCTCGAGCCGGCGCACGAACACCGGGTTGTCCAGAACGACGAGCTTGATCGCCGAGACGCGCCCCTCGCCGCGCCCGACCGGCATGACGAACCGATCGTTGCGCAGATCGACGCGCTGGATGTCGAGCTCCTCGAAGCGGTCGGCGACGGGCCGGTCGGGCTCGAGGCGCTGCTCGACGAGCTCGCCCATGAGCCGCACCACCGCGCGGCCGCGCAGCCCTGGCCGTCCGCGGTAGAACAGTTCGACCTGCTGGATGCGGCGCGGACGGCTGCCGGCGAGTGTCAGGCTGCCGGTGCGCCCACCCTGCAGGATCTCCTGGCGGACCGGGATCTCGTCGACCTCGCCGCTGGCGAACGTGACGCGTACGGCGATGACATAGATGACGCCGCGCAACGCCTCGAGCCGGAGCCGCGTGAAGCGGCCTTCCTGGCGGCCGACAGGGATGACATCGCGCTCGACCTCGAAACCGACGGTCTGCTCGCCGAGGGCAACCCATTCGCCGCCTCGCTCGGGCGGCGGCCCGCCGAAGCGCTGGGCGGCGGCGGGGGCGACGGTGGCGGCCATCGCGAGCAGCGCGGCGGCGATACGCACAGCAGTGAGCACGGGACGTCTCCTCGGACGATGAGTTGGCCGGACCGGCTCCGGCGCCGCGGCACGCAGGTCTCCGCGGTATTAGTCTGTAGCGGGAGATTAGGGTGGCGTTGCGACGAAATTGGGTCACCGGCGGAGGTTAGCGCCCGCTGCGGAACTGAGGATTGGCCAATGCGATTTTGCGAGGCCAGGCTGCCGTCCGATGCGACGGCCGGGGCGTGCATCACAGGAAAGTGCTCATTTCTCAGGCGATTGGCTGCTCGGTGGCGTGGCCAAAATCCAAGCCGAGGTCTACGCGAGACTGGCGATGCGCGCGACCATGGCGCTCTCGGGTCGCGCCAGCTCGTCGACCACGGTGAAGTGGTTGGCGTTCGGTACGATGACGCACTCGGCTTTCACGCCGGCCTGCGACCAGGCCGCGGCGATGTCGAGGCTCTGGCGCAGGAATTCACGGCTTTCCGCGCCCCCGACCGCGGCGACGAGCGTGCGCTCACTCGGCGGCGGCTTCCAGAGGATCGGGCTCGCTTGCCGCGCGGTCTCCTCCGTCAGCTTGAGTGGCCCGTTGATGCTGGTCGATATAAGTGGCGTCAGTTCGAACACGCCGCTGATCGCATAGGCCGAGCGCACGAGATCAGCCGGTACGCCGGTGCGGCCTGTCCAGTCGGTCGCCAGCATCGCGGCGGCGAGGTGGCCGCCCGCCGAGTGCCCGACGACGACCGGTCGCTGGCGCGTGCGCTGCCAGAGGCTGACGATGAGCGCGCGCATCTCCTCGACGATTTCATCGATCGTCACCTCCGGGCAGAGGCTGTAGGAAGGCAGGGCGACCGCGAAGCCCTTCGCGGCAAACACCGGCGCCACGAACGAGAAATCCTTGCGGTCGCGGCTCTGCCAGTAGCCGCCGTGGATGTAGACGACGAGCGGAAGGCCGTTGGCCGCCGCGTCCTTGGCGTGGAGCAGGTCGAAGCGATGGCGTGGCCCCGGACCGTAGGGCTGGTCGAGTGCACCGCCGAGCCAGGCGCGTGCCGCGGCGCTCTCGGCGATCCAGCGCTCGATGATGCCCGGATGCTCCGGCACGCGCTGCCGATTGTTGTACTCCGCCTCGAAATCGAGCTCCGGCATCGCCCTCTCCCTCGTACTGTCACGCCGCGACGGCCGCGCGGGCGTCCGCGTGGATCATCTGCGCGGCCTTCTCGCCGATCATGATCGCCGGCGCATTGGTATTGCCGGAGGTCATCGTCGGCATGATCGAGGCGTCGGCGACGCGCAGGCCGGCGATGCCGCGCACGCGCAGCCGCTCGTCGACGACGGCCCGATTGTCAGGCCCCATCTTGCAGGTGCCGCACGGGTGGAAGATCGTCGTGCCCGTCTCGCGCGCGAAAGCCATCAGCGCCTCGTCGGTCGCAGCTATCGGTCCCGGCACTCGCTCGGCGACGACGAGGTCGGCGAAGGGCGGCTGTGCCGCAATGCGTCGGGCGAGTTTCAATGCCGCGAGCATCACCTGCCGGTCGGCCTCGACACTGAGGTAGTTCGAGACGATCGCCGGTGCGGCGGTCGGGTCGGGCGAGGTAATGCGGATCGTGCCCCGACTTTCCGGGCGCAGCTGGCAGACGGACGCGATCACGCCCGGATAGGGGTGCAGGCCAAGGCCCGGTGCATCGAGCGACAAGGGCAGATAGTGGAACTGGATGTCGGGCGTCTCGAGATCTCGACGTGATTTGGCGAACACGCCGACGAAGCCCGCCCCGACAGTCAGCGCGCCGCGGCGGCCGAAAACATAGTCGAGGCCAGCTTTCACCTTGAGCCAGGGGCTGTGCCAGACCTCGTTGAGGCTGCCGCGCTCGCGCACCTCGTAGATGTAGCGCGCCTGGTAGTGATCCTGCAGGTTCTCGCCGACGCCGGGAAGCTCGTGACGGACCTCGATACCGGCAGACTTCAACACCGCGCCCGGTCCGATGCCGGAGGCCTGCAGCAGCAGCGGGCTTCCAATCGCGCCGCCCGACACGACGATCTCGCGACGGGCGCGGACCGTACGCAGCCAGCCGCCGGTATCGCAGCGCACTCCCACAGCGCGCTTGCCCTCGAGCTCGAGGCCTGTCGCCGTCGCATTGGTGATGACGGCAAGGTTGGTGCGGCGGCGCGCGGGCGCGAGATAGGCGACACTGGTCGAGGCGCGCCGGCCATGCCAGGACGTCAGCTGGTAGTAGCCGACGCCTTCCTGGCTCGCGCCGTTGAAGTCGGTCGTGCGCGGGATGCCTTCGGCCATGCAGGAGCGGATGTAGGCGGCGCTGACCGGGCTGTCGAAGCGCGGATCAGAGACACCGACGGGTCCGTCGCCACCGTGCAGATCGTCGGCGCCCCGCTCCTGGCGCTCGGCCTTGCGGAAGAACGGCAGGACGTCGGCGAACGACCAGCCGGCGTTGCCGAGCTGGCGCCACTGGTCGAAGTCCTGCGCCTGGCCGCGCACGTAAAGCATGCCGTTGATGGCGCTCGTGCCGCCGAGCACGCGGCCGCGCGGCCACTTGATGATCCGGCCGCCAAGGTGCGGCTCCGGCCCCGAGCCGTACTGCCAGGTGAGGTCGGAGTTGAAGATGTTGCGATAGTAGCCGCCGGGGATGTGGATCCATGGGTCGTCGTCCGGCCCACCGGCCTCGAGCAGGGCGACGGTGAGGCGCGCATCCTCCGACAGCCGGGCTGCGATCACCGAGCCGGCCGAGCCGGCGCCGACGACGACGTAGTCGTAGGTGTCGACGGCAGAGTCGGTCCCCATGTCACCCCTCGGCATCATCCCGCGCGGTGCCTCTCGCCGAGGCCGCCCCGCGCTCGGATGTCATTTCCGTTCCACGCTCGAATCGCGATAGCTAAGCGGCAGTTGCGGCGTGCACGTCAACCAGCAAGCGAGCAAACCTGCCATGGCAAAAGGTTCGAAGAGCGAAAGCACGGGGTCGGGCGCGGCGCGGTCCGCCTCGAAAGTGCTGAGAGATCCGAAGGCGAGCAAGGCCGAGAAGTCGGCCGCGGCGTCTGCGCTGACCCAGTCGAAGAGCCGCGAGACGACCGGTGCGGCGGCGGCCAAGTCCGCTTCCAAGGTGCTGCGCGATCCGAAGGCGAGCAAGGCCGCAAAGTCTGCCGCCGCTTCAGCGCTCACGCAGAAGGTGAAGAGGTAGCGCGATCCGGCACCGGCTGCCGGCCGGACAGAGGAGGCGGGTCGGCCCCGGGTCGCCCGCCTTCAGCTTTTCCGGGGGCTGAGCGCCCGGTAGGCTTCGATCACCTGGCTGTCATCCTTGCCGCCCGCGCCGAGGCCGGAGGCGGCCAGAAACAGCTGGTGGGCGGCGGCGGCGAGCGGCAGGCCCATCCTGGCGGCGCGTCCGGCATCGAGCACGAGGCCGAGGTCCTTGACGAAGATGTCGACCGCGCTCGTCACCGCGCCGTCGTCCTCGACCATGCGCGGCCCGCGGTTCTTCAGCATCCAGCTCGCGGCCGCGCCGCTGGAGAGAATTTCGAGCGCCCGCGCCGGATCGATGCCGGCCCGCTCGGCCATGGCGAGGCCTTCGGCGGCTGCCGCGATGTGCACGCCGGCGAGGAGCTGGTTGACGATCTTCATCGCCGCGCCCTGGCCCGCACGCTCGCCGAGGTGAAAGAGGTTCGAGCCGAGTGCCGCGAGCACGGGCCGCACGGCCTCGAAAACGGGTGTGGGCGCCGCCGCCATGATGGTGAGCGTGCCACCGGCCGCGCCGACCGTGCCACCCGACACCGGCGCGTCGACGAAGCCGCGTCCGGTACTCTCCACGCGAGTGGCGATGTCGACGACGCGGGCCGGCGCGCACGTCGCCATGAGGATGACCGTCGCCTTCGGTGCGAGCGCCTCGAGTGCGCCCGCGGCGAAGAGCACCTCCTCCGCCTGATCGGCATTGACCACCATCAGCACCAGCGTATCGGCGCCGCAGGCCGCCTCGTTGGCACTCCTTGCGCCGTGACCGCCGTTGGTGACCAATGCATCGATCGCCTCGGCGCGCACATCGTAGCCGGACACGCGGAACTGCTTGGCGACGAGCCCCTTGGCCATGGCAAGGCCCATGGCGCCGAGCCCGACGAAGGCAACTGCTCTGGTCATGCTTCGCCCCACTCTTGCAATTCTTGACTCGTTCCTAAGCCCGGCCGGCGCGGCTGCGGGCGATAATCAGCTTCATGATCTGCGCGGTGCCGTCGCCGATCTCGAGGCCCATCGCATCGCGCAGGCGCTGCTGGTGCGGCAGATCGAGCGACCAGCCGTAGTGGCCATGCGTGAGCAGACACTGATGGATGGCATCGACCGCCGTCTTGGGTGCGAGCCACTTGCACATCGCCGCTTCCGCGGTGTGCGGACGGCCGGCATCCTTCAGCCGTAGCGTATGCAGGCAGAGCTGGCGCGCCGCCGCAACCTGCGTCTCTGCCTCGGCGAGCGGAAATGTCACGCCCTGGTTGCTCGCGAGCGGAGCGCCGAACGCCATGCGCTGCCGGGCATAGGCCCAGGTCTCGTCGAGCGATGCCTGAGCTGCGCCGAGCACTTGCAGTCCAATCAGTGCGCGGCTGAAATCGAACCCCTGCATCACCTGCACGAATCCCGCGCCTTCCGCGGCGAGGCGGCTCGCGGCCGGCACGCGCACGTCGTCGAAGAACACCGAGCAGCGGCCGACGGCATGGCTGCCGAGGTCCTTGTAGCGCTGCGTGGTGATGCCGGGCGTGCTCATCTCGATCATGAAGGCGCTTACCCCCCGTGCGCCGTCCTCCACTCGCCCGGTGCGGGCGAAGAGGACGATTGCGTCGGCCTGGTCGGCCATGCTGATCGATGACTTCTCACCGTTGAGCACATAGTAATCGCCGTCGCGCCGGGAGGAGAGCGCGAGATTGGCCGCGTCCGATCCGCCGCTCGGCTCGGTGAGGCCGATGCAGACGACGCTCTCGCCCGCGACGATGCGGCTGATCCAGTGCCGGGCGAGGTTTGGCGCCGCGTGCGCAGCGATGATCTTGCCGTTGAGCGACCCGAGGATCTGCACGTAGGCCACATTGACGTCGCCATGGCCAACGATCTCGGCAATGTGGCCGCTGAGCAGGCTCGTGGCACCGAGGCCGCCGAGCGCCTCGGGCAGCTCCGGCGCGATGAGGCCGATCCGGCCCATCTCGCGGATCAGCGCCCGGTCGATGCGGCCGTCGCGCTCGCGCCGCATGTAGTCGGGTGCGATGCGCTCGGCGCTGAACCGGCGGGCCGTGTCGAGGAAGGCCTGCTGCTCAACGCTGAGTGTCGGGTCCATCACTGCCCCTCGCGGCCTGTCGTCGTCACGCACGATATTATCCGATTTCGCGATGTCCCTGTAATCGGCGCAGCGCAGGCTCGCGTGGCGCCGGCTCGAGATTGCGTACAATACGGATCAGCACGGGCGCGGAGGTGATGCCGCTTTCGACATTCCCGATGATCGCGGCGCGCGTTTCGCCAGCTGCATGCAGCGCGGCGAGGCAGGCGGCAGCCTGATCCATCGGCACGCCCGCGAGCAGACCGCCGGCGGTCTGCGGATCGAACAGCAACAGGTAGCGAGGATCCTTGGAGTGCGTGCCCGCATCCTCGATGGCGGAAGCTGCCTTCACGTTCTCGCCGTGCAGCGACGAGAGGTGGCCGGCGGCGGCGGATTCCCACGCCCCATCGAGCAGCGGGATCGAGCCGAGATCGAGACTGGCGCGAACCTTACTCGCGCGCATCATCTCGAGCAGATGTCCGGCAAGGCCGAAGCCGGTCACGTCGGTCGCCGCGTGGGCGCCATGCGCGATGAGTATCTCGCTGGCCCGGCGGCTCGACCGCATCATGGAGGCAATGGCATCCATGACCCAGCGCGCCTTCGCTTTGGCGCGCATGTCGGCCGCGAGCAGCGTGCCCGTGCCGATCGGCTTGGTGAGGATCAGCACGTCGCCGGGCACGAGCCCCTGCTTGCGCAGCACCCTGTCGCGCGCGACGCGGCCATTAATGGCGAAGCCGAGCGCCAGCTCCGGGCCCTCGCCCGTGTGGCCGCCGACAAGGGCGCAGCCGGCGTCCTTCAGGATCTCGTTGGCGCCGGTGAGCAGGGCAGTGAGATCGGCTCCGACCTTTGCCGCCGGTCCATGCGGCAGGGCCGCGATGGCAAGTGCCGTCTCCGGCTCGCCGCCCATGGCATAGATGTCGCCGAGGGCATGGTTCGCGGCTATCCGGCCGAACACGTATGGGTCGTCGACGAACGCGCGGAAGTGATCGACGGTGTGAACGGCGAGCATCGGGCCGCCGCTATCGACGAGCGCGGCGTCTTCGGCCGCGCCGAGGCCGGTGACGACCTCCGCGCGCTGCGCCGGCGCAATCTGCGAGAGCGTACGGCTGAGCACGTCGGCGCCGACCTTGGCGCCGCAGCCGCCACAACGCATGGCATCGTCGCCGGAGTGTCCGGCGGCCATCGCCGGCAGCGTGATGAACTGGTCCATGAACCGCCGGTCGATGCGATCCTTCCAGCTCCAGACCCACGCTCCTTCGAAGCTGATGCCGTTGCGTGTGCCGACCGCATGGCGCTCGCCGGTCGAGACGAGGTAGAGCGCGGTCCGCTGCGGTCGGTAGGTCGCGAGCGGCCGGCCTTCGAGTAGCCGCCGGAGGTTGCGGGCGAGCACGGGGCCCTGACGTACCGCGTAGACGCCTGACTTCGGCAGGTCGTGACCATACATCGCTGCACAGTCGCCCGCGGCAAGCACGCCGGGATGCGAGCGCGATTGGAGCTGCGCGTCGACCGCGATGAAGCCCGCCGGATCGCAGGCGAGCCCCGTCGATGCGAGCCAGGGAGCGGCGGCGGCCTCAGTCGTCCAGAACACGGCGTGCATCGCCAGCCGCTCGCCGCCGGCGATCGTGACGCCGGATGGATTCATCGCGGTCACCCGTGCGTTGGCGCGCACCGAGATGCCGCGCCCGGCGAGAATCCGGCCGATCCGATCGCGCATGCCCGCCGGCATCTGCGGCAGCACGCCATCGGCGGCCGTGACGAGCGTCAATGCCAGCCGCGCCGGGTCGCCGCCTGCCGTCCGGATCTCCGTGCCGAGCCGTGTGGCGAGCGAGAGCACGAGTTCGACGCTCGCCGGTCCACCGCCGATCACGCCGACCTCTGCCCGCCCCCCAACTGCGACGATCCTTCGTCGCGCCGCCTCGAATTGCTCGAGGAACCGGTCGATCGGCTTCACCGCGATGGCGTGCGCGGAGACGCCCGGAATCTGCGCGCCGCCGGGTGTCGAGCCGATGTCCATCGAGAGCACGTCGTAGGGAACCGGTGGACGCCCGCGGCAGAGAACCTGGCGCCGAGCTAAGTCGAGCCCGATCGCCTCGGCCTCGTAGAGGCGTGCGCCGGCACTACGGCACAAGGGACCGGTGTCGACATGCACCTGGTCGAAGTCGTAGTGGCCGGCGATCAATCCCGGCAGCATGCCTGAGTAGGGCGTATGCACCTGCCGCGTGATGAGCGTGATCCGCGCGCCGGGGATGGGGTCCATCGCCAGCATGCGCAGGGCGATGACGTGCGCGTGGCCGGCGCCGACCAGCACAACGTCCTTCTGCACTGGAGCGGGGGCCATGGGCATCGAGATCGTAGCGGGTCCGCGGGTCCGATGCACAGAGGACAAATGGCGAACTGGCGGAGGGAGAGGGATTCGAACCCCCGATAGAGTTTCCCCTATACACGCGTTCCAGGCGTGCGCCTTAAACCACTCGGCCACCCCTCCGCTCGTTGCACGAGAGCGGCGACTATAGCGATCGACCTTTCGAGCGCAAGGCGAGCTGCCGCCCGGCGAACAAGGGCTTTGAACACGGATCATGCCCGGTCTAAAAGGTGCATGACATCCAAGCGCCGACTGACCGCCGACCCGCGACTTGTCGAGAGCATGTCGCGGCACGACTGCGGGACCTTCTGATGGCTGAGCCGACCTATCGCGAAAAGACCCGGGCGGCGATGCTCGCCATCGCCGAGCGCATTCTCGCGACCGAGGGGCTCAGCGCACTGCAGGCGCGCCGCGTTGCGCGCGAGGCCGACTGTGCCGTCGGCACGCTCTACAACATATTCGACAGCCTGGACGAGCTCATCATTGCGGCCAACGCGCACGCGCTCGAGGCGCTCGGCCAGTCGCTGCTCGCTGCACGCGACCAATCGGCCGACCGCTCGGTGAAAGGGCGCCTCCTTGCCATGGCGCTCGCCTATCTCGAGTTCGCGCGCTCGAACGAGCACGCCTGGCGCGCCGTGTTCGAGCATCAGATGGTGGGCGGCCAGGAAATCCCGTCCTGGTATCGAGAGAGGCAGGCGCGGCTGTTCGCCCTCGTCGAGACCGTACTCGAGAATTCCGGCGTCGAGGTGGCAGGCCGCAGCGCTGCCGCGCGTGCGCTGTTCGCGGCGGTTCACGGCATCGTCACACTCGCGCTCGACCAGAAGCTCGGCAAGAGCGAGCCCCGCGAGGCGGAATCACAGGTGCGTTTCGTGGTGACGGCGGTCGCCGGCGGACTCGAGGGTGCGGCCAGTGTCCTCGCCGCGTCGCGTCCTCGATGACGATCGCGTGAGCGGGTCGCTCAATCCTTTCCGCTCGCCGCGAAGGCAGCCGCGATCAAGCCGAGATCGCTCAAGAATCGCTCGCGATTGCCTGCGGGCAACGCGGAGAGGATGCGGTCGTCGACGCGACGCACGGAAGGATCGGCAGCTTTCAGTACCCGCGTGCCCTCGTCGGTCAGCTTCACCGCATAGGCGCGCGCGTCATGCTTGGTGCGGCGGCGCTGCAGCAGCCCCTTGCGCAGCATGCGCCGGACGATCTCGGCGAGCGTCGAGCGATCGATGCCGGTGTGGGCGACCAGCTGAATCTGGCTCAGGCCCTCGTGGCGCGCGACGGTGTAGAGTACGGCGAACTGGCGAGGCGTCAGGTCTCCCGGCGCGAGCTCCGCCTGAAAAATCTCCGCAGCGCACTGGCCAGCGCGATGCAACAGGTGGATCGGAGACTTGTCCAAACGATCTCCCAGCTTCTCTTTCACCATGGCGGGTATTTGATCTCCGTTCAATTCCGCTGCGTACCTTCCCCGCCGGCTGGGAGAGCTACGCGTGGGGTGGGCTGGAAGCTTCACTCGGCGTGATACCCAACCCGAATTCAGGTGAGGCGTCGACGAACCGAATTTCAAGAGAAAAACGATTGTCTTTCAAAATATCATTGATTTTAGCGGCTGTCGACCGCAACCTGACGGTGTGTTCCGGCAGACGGAGCGATCAGGACCGTCGATCAGAATCGAGCGCATATCGCTTCAGCAGCCCGAGCTGCGAGATCGCGAAGACCATGGTCAGCGGCATGATGCCGAAGACTTTGAAGGTGACCCAGGTGTCGGTGGAGGTGTTCCGCCAGACGATCTCGTTCAGAGCCGCGAGCAGGACGAAGAAGCACGCCCAGCGGAACGTCAGCAGGCGCCAGCCGGGCTCGCTCAATCGGAACACCTCGCCGAACAGCAGCTTGAGTAGCGCGCGTCCCATCGCAAGGCCGCCGAGCAGGATGGCGGCAAACAGCAGATTCACGATGGTCGGTTTCATCTTGATGAAGAGCTCGTCCTGAAGCCACACCGTCAGCCCCCCGAAAACGACGACGAACAACCCGGAGACCAGCGGTAGCGTCGGCAGCTTTCCGAGCAGGAGACGCGAGGCGATGAGCGCGGCGAGCGTTGCAACGATAAACAGGCCGGTGCCCCAGAAGATACCGAACCGCGCATTGGCGAGGAAAAATACGACGAGCGGTCCGAGCTCGAGCACGAGCTTCAGGATCTGCGGCTCGGCGTCGGATTCGGCCGTACGGCCGCCCTCAGGCGTTTCGGTCATGATTGACCCCCGAAATGTTCCGCAAGCTGCCCTGGGCCGAGATCAGCGCTCGGCTCAAGCGGGGCTGCCGGACGTCGCCTTGTCGGGCAGGCGATACTGTTGCATCAGCTTGGTCTGCCACCACGCGAACAACCCGCTTATCGGCATGATGATGAAGACCTTGAAGAGGATCCAGACATTGACGCCATCGAGATGGTAGGCACCAACATAATAGTCAAAGTCGGCAAAGCTGAGCCGCACCACCTCGTTGGCGATGGCGGTGAAGAGGAAGAACCAGGCAAAGTTCCAGGTGAACTTGTTCCAGCCCTCCATCGTGTAGTGAAAAGTCTTGTCGAAGACGTACTTGAAGAAGTTCTTGCCGCGCCACAGTCCGTACAGCAGGAAACCCGAGAACAGCGCGTTGAAGATCGTCACCTTGATCTGCACCCACATCGGGTCGCCGGTAACCAGAGTCAGGGCTCCGAACGAGATGGTGACAGCGCTGGCGATGAGTGGAAACACCGGCAACCGCTTGAGCACGATCAGCATCGTGAGAATCGCGAGCACAGTGGTGATGATCAGTGCCCACGTTCCCCACTCGATTCCATAAACAGCATTGACGATGAACATCGTAATGAGCGGACCGAACTCGCTCAGGATGTTGACCGTCTGCTCGGAATTGAACGGAAATTGTCGTTTCAACCAGCGCGACATCGTCTCGATCCGTCCCACCCTGGCGGCCACGATCGAATGGCCGCCGCCCCGCGCTCAGTCCTACTCCAGCGCGATGGCGCGCGCAAACTCGTTCGCATCGAAGGCCTGCAGATCGTCGACGCTCTCCCCGACACCGATAGCATGAACTGGTAACCCAAATCTCGCCGCGATGGCGACCAGGATGCCGCCGCGAGCGGTGCCATCCAATTTTGTCATAATCAGGCCGGTAACGCCGGCCTTCTCTCGGAATACCTCGACCTGGGCGAGCGCATTCTGGCCGGTCGTGGCATCGAGCACGAGGAGCACGTCGTGGGGGGCCTCCGGGTCGACCTTCCGGATCACCCGCACCACCTTTTCAAGCTCTTGCATCAGCGCCTGCTTGTTCTGCAGGCGTCCCGCGGTGTCGATGATCAGTACGTCTGTGCCGTCGTCGCGCGCAGCGGTCATTGCATCGAAGGCAAGCCCGGCGGCGTCCGCGCCGACCGGACGTGCGACGACGGTTGCCCCCGTCCGCTCGCCCCAGATGCCGAGCTGGTCGATAGCTGCGGCGCGGAAGGTGTCGCCGGCGGCGAGCATCACCTTCTTGCCGTCGCGGACAGCCCAGGCAGCGAGCTTGCCGATCGTCGTCGTCTTGCCTGTACCGTTGACGCCGACGACCAGCAACACGTGCGGCCGGCGGCGATCGTCGAGGACGAGCGGCCGCGCGACCGGCGCCAGGATCTTCTCGATCTCCTCAGCGAGGACGCTGCGGACCTCCTCAGCCGAGATGCCTTTCTCGTAGCGGCTCTTCGAGAGAGCCGACGTGATGCGCGACGCCGTCTCGACGCCGAGGTCCGCCTGGATGAGCAGGTCCTCGAGCTCCTCGAGCGTTTCGGCATCGAGCCGTCGCCTGACGAAGACATGGGCGATGCCGTCCGACAGCTTGCCGGATGTCCGTGACAGTCCCGACTTCAGTCTCTGAAACCAACTCTGCGAGGCGGCGGACTTCGTGTCCGGCACGGCCGGGGGGGGCACGGGCGCCGCAACCCGCGTGTCGGCGGTCGTGCTCGCGGGTTCGCTTGGCTTGCGACCAAACAGACGGCCGAACAGCCCCGGCGACTTGTCCGTATTGCTCATGCCGCAGCCAAGCCGATGAGCCGCCGGCCATCGTGGCTCGTGATCCGAGCCTTGATCAGCGCACCGGACGGGTCCGAGCCGTTGAGACGAGCCTCGGCGAAATGCGGGGTGCGGCCGATACCTGACTGCTCGATCAGCACCTCGACCGATCGGCCGATCTCGGCATCGAGATGGCGGCGCCGCGCATCCTCGCCACGGGCGCGCAACCGCGCCGCGCGCTCCTTGATCAGCGTCCGCGGCACCTGCGGCATTCGCGCCGCCGGTGTACCCTTGCGCGGCGAGTAGGGGAAGACGTGCAGCCATGTCAGCCCGCAGTCGCCGACGATGTCGAGGGTACGTTCGAACATCGCGTCCGTCTCGGTCGGGAAGCCGGCAATCAGGTCGGCGCCGAAGACGACATCGGGCCTGAGCCGCCGCGCGGTCTCGCAGAATTTCATCGCATCGGCGCGCAGGTGCCGACGCTTCATGCGCTTCAGGATCATGTCGTCGCCGGATTGCATGGAGAGATGCAGATGCGGCATCAGGCGGGACTCCTCGGCGAGGGCGTCGAGCAGCTGCCGGTCGGCCTCCACCTGATCGATCGATGAGAGCCGGAGCCGCGTCAACTCGGGCACGTGCTTCAGGATCTGGCGCACGAGCCAGCCCAGCGAGACCTCACCGGCGAGATCCGCGCCATAGGAGGTGAGGTCCACGCCAGTGAGCACGACCTCGCGTGCGCCGCCCTCGACAAGCCGCCGCACCTCGGCAACGACGCTGCCTGCCGGCACCGATCGTGAAGGACCGCGGCCAAACGGAATGATGCAGAACGTGCAGCGGTGATCGCAGCCGTTCTGTACCTCGACGAAGGCGCGGGAGCGATGACCGAAGCCGCCGACGAGATGCGAGGCCGTCTCGCGCACCCGCATGATGTCGCCGACCTGAACCCGAGCGCTTCCGGCGATGGCGAGTGAAAAATACGTGGCTGCCGACATCTTCTCGGCGTTACCGACGACGTGGTCGACCTCCGGCATCGCCGAGAACCGCTCGGGCTCGGTCTGTGCGGCACAGCCTGTTACGATGATCTGCGCTTCCGGCCGTTCGCGCCTGAGCCGCCGGATCGTCTGCGCGGCCTGGCGCACGGCCTCGCCCGTCACCGCACAAGTGTTGACGAGGACAGCGTGCTCGAGGCCGGCCGCTGCGGCGTACGTCTGCATCGCCACCGATTCGGTGGCGTTGAGGCGGCAGCCCAAAGTGATGACGGTCGGCGATGCCATGAGGCGGTGAGCTCGGGTTCAGGCCGCACGTTCATGCCTGCGATCGGCAGGTTCGACTGCTATGGCCGCGCGTCGGAGCAGTGGGCCTCGACTGGCGCACTCCAATAATGATCAAACGGAGCCCTGTACAGGCATTGCCTCATCGCGCCGCAGCGAGTGCGGGGCGGGGGACAAGGCCAGGACGCCCGATATAGCGCGTCATTTCGATGCCATAGGGGCCGCCGTCCGGTTTGCCGCGTCTTGGCGACCGCAAGCGCGCCGTGCCTGCCGTTGGCGTTGTCGCGCGCGCGGCCTGCGGCGGATCAGCGGCGGTGGCCGCTGGCTTGCGCGGCGCGGGCCCGTCGGTCGAAGCCGTCGGCGCGCTTGCAACCGCCTTGGGTGCCGTGGCCGACGCCGCTGGCAGGGCAGGCGACTGGACGGCGGCACTCGGTTCGGGAGTACGGCAAATCCCATCCGCTCCGGCGGTCATGCCTACCGGACAGGTGAGGGCGCAGGCCGTACCTCGGAACCCTTGCAGAAGGGTCAGCAGGATCCGGCCGGGATTGTCGGTCGCAATTTGCGCCGCGATATGCTCGCCGAAGGCCTTCGCACCGGCGCGGGCCTCGGCACTCCAAACGTCATCTGCCGGCCCCGCGAAGCAGCCGACCCGTACCAGCTCGCGTTTGATCTGCGGCACCAGGTCAGTGCGCTGGCCCCCGCGATGAACCGCCGTGAGGCCGCCGGTCGAAGTCTCGCCGGCTTTGGCTCGAACCTCCGGTGCCGGCGGACCGCTCGTCAGCACGCTCGCGACGTCGTCGACCTTGCGCAGGCCGTTGTCGGAGCCGGACCAGTAGATGTAGGCAACCGCAGCCAGCACTGGAATCCAATAGAAGGTTCTGGCGAAAATGTACTTTGGTGCTTCCATGCGTCGATCTGCGAGGCGATGGTGGTCGCTAGCTGCGGTGCCGCGCGAAGCTATGCGCGAGTTGCCGGTGGCGCACAAGGCTCATGACAGACCGTTCGGCTGAACGACCGCCATCGTCACCGGGTCGAGCGCGCCGGTGTACTCGTCCTCGGCCGGGCCGGTCATGGTGATGCCGCCGGGCTCGGTCCAGTGAATCATGAGCGGCCCGCCCGGCACATTCACCGTCGCCATGCGGCCGGTAAGCTTCTTGCGCGTAGCGCAGACCAGCGCGGCGCAGGCGCCGGAGCCGCACGCGCGCGTCAGGCCGGCGCCACGCTCCCAGGTGCGCAAGTTGATCACGGTCGGCGATACGACATGGGCCAGCGAGATGTTGGCCCGGTCCGGAAAGATCGGATGGTTCTCGAGCATCGGTCCGAACCGGCCGAGGTCGTACCTCGCGACATCATCGACCCAGAACACCGCGTGCGGATTGCCGACGTTGACCACGGACGGGGAGTGCAGGATTGGCGCGTCGATCGGCCCGATCTGCAACTCGATGCGGCGTGTGTCGTGAAACGGCTCGGCGAGCGGGATCTCGTTCCAGGCGAACCGCGGCTCGCCCATGTCGACCGTGATGCAGTCTTTGCTCTCGATGCTTGCCGCAAGCACACCGGCCACTGTTTCATAACGCAGGGCACCCTTGCCGCTCTGCTCGAAGCCGACCCAGGCGACACAGCGCATGCCGTTGCCGCAGGCCCCGGCTTCGGATCCGTCGCCATTGTAGATGCGGACGTAGGCCTCGGTGCCTGCGGTGCGCGGGGCGTGCAACACCATCATCTGGTCGAAGCGCGTGGCATCCTGGGCCGCGATCGCGCGGACCTCCGTCGGCGTGAACACCCGTGTCGATCCACGGAAGTCGACGACGACGATCTCGTTGCCGAGACCGTTCATCTTGCGGAACGGGATGGGTCCTGCTGCACTCATCAATGCCTATATGGCCGGTCGCACGGGCGTGTACAACCAGGACGTGGCCGCCTCTCCGCAGCACTTTTCTTCGTCGGCCGTCGGCGTTATGCATCGCAGACGACACAACCCGAGGCCAGACGATGCAAAACACGACGCCGCGGACCGGCCTCGAAGCCCTTGCGCACGGAGCAATTCTGTCGCCGTTCACCCGGCTCAACCGCCTGCTCGCGCCGATCACGCCCGGCAATCCGAAGACAATCGAAATGACCGCCGGCGACCCCAAGGAGGCGATGCCGGGATTCGTGGTCGACAAGATCGCGGAAGCGCAGCAGACCCTCGGAACCTACCCGAGGATCCGCGGCTCGGACGACCTGCGCAGCGCGATCGCCGCCTGGATCGGGCGCCGCTACGGTCTAACCGGCAAGATCGATCCGGCGCGCGAGATCCACCCGCTCAACGGCTCGCGCGAGGGGCTGTTCTTCGCGATGCTTCCAGCGGTCGGACGCAAGCCGGTCGAAGGCCGCCCGGTCGTGCTGCTGCCGAACCCGTTCTACCAGGCCTATCTCGGGGCGACCTACGGCACCAATTGCGAGGCAATGTTCCTCGACGCCTCCGAGGCGACCGGCCATCTCCCCGACCTCAATGCGCTTGCCACTGACGAGGCGACGCTGAAGCGCGCCGTCGCGTTCTACCTGTGTACGCCGGCCAATCCGCAGGGCGCGATCGCCAGCGCCGCCTACATCCGTGAGGCGCTTAGTCTCGCCCGGCGCTACGATTTCATGCTGTTCGTCGACGAGTGCTATTCCGAAATCTATTCGGGCGAGCCGCCAGCGGGCGGCCTCCAAGTCGCAGCCCTGACGCCCGAGCGATACAAGAACCTCATCGTCTTCAACTCGCTATCGAAGCGCTCGAACCTGCCCGGATTGCGCTCGGGATTCGCGGCCGGCGACGGCGACTTCCTCGAGACGCTTGCCGAAGTTCGCAATCTCACCGCGCCACAGATGCCGGGTATCGTCCAGCACGCCTCTGCTGCGGTCTGGTCGGAGGAGCAGCATGTCACCGTCATCCGCCAGGCCTACCGAACCAAGTTCGACATTTGCGACGAGCTTCTCGGAGGCCGCCTCGGCTACCGGCGGCCGGCCGGCGGCTTCTTCCTTTGGCTCGATTTGAGCCAACTCGGCGGCGGTCTTGAGGGAACGGTAACTCTTTGGAAACGCTGCGGTGTCAAGGTCGTGCCTGGTGCCTTCCTGGCCCAGCCGAGCCGCGACGGTAAGAACCCCGGCGACAAGTACGTGCGCGTCGCGCTCGTGCATGATCCGGCGACGATCAGGGAGGCACTGAAGCGCATCGTTTCAGTCACCGCGTAGCCTCTTATCCGCGTTCATGTCGCCTCAGAGTAGCGTTGCCGAGCCCGAGCGCCTGTTGCCGCGGTCCATCGAGGACCGGCTGCTGGGCGCGCTCGCGCGTGCTGCGGGCTTCGCGCTTTGCCTCGCGGCGGCCGCGGGATGGCTCGCTCTTCTCACTTGGTCGGTCAACGATCCGAGCCTCACTCACGCGACCAGCGGGCCGACATCCAACATCCTGGGGACGCCGGGCGCGGTGCTCTCTGACCTGCTGCTGCAGACGCTCGGCTTCGCCGCCGTATTCGCTCTGCTTACCCCGATGTTCTGGGGCATCGAGCTTGCCCTGGCGGAGCAGGTATCGGAGCTCCGCTACAAGGCTTGCCTGTTCCCCGTCGCGGTGCTGCTGCTGGCCGGCGGCTGCTCGGCACTTCCGCCCTTGCGCAGTTGGCCGCTGCATCACGGGCTCGGCGGAATCATCGGCGACGTCGTCTTCAATCTCGCCCACAACGTGCTCGCGAGCATCAACGCCGACCGGGCCGGACTCGCGGGCGGCGTGCTCTTCTTCGCCGCCGGTGCCGGGGCCCTGATCAAGTGCCTTGGCCTCACCTCGCGCGACCTGTCACAACTGATCGGCAACGGCGGGCGCGATCGCAAGCCGATCGCTCGGCGCGGCTTCCATTGGCGCTCGCGGTTCAGCTGGCTTTCGCGCCGGCGGCCGGAGCCGACAATGGAGCCGGGGCTCGGCCCGGGCTTCGCGCCGCAGTTCTCGCCGCCGGCTCCTGCGGCCGGCGGCGGCGGCTGGAATCCGGGTCCGTCGTACGGGTCACAGCCGATCATGCATTCGCACTATCAGGCTCCGCCGATGGCCGACGGCATTGCCCGCATGCCGCCACCAACGTTCCTTGCCGAGGGTCCGCTTTCCGGCCGAACGGTCCCACCGCCGCTCCGGCGCGAGCCGGGGTTCGACAACATGACCGACCGCGAGAGCCGCGCTATCGCCGAGCGTTTCGCCAATCCGGGGGAGCCGCACGCGCCCGGCCAGCTGCGCAAGGCTGTCGGAATGCTCGGCGCGTTCGCAAACCGCCGCGCGCAGCCAGGCTATAAGCGGCCGAGCCTCAACCTGCTGAAGCGCGCAACGGCCGGACGGCCGGGGGCGGAGTTCACCCAGCCGGTGCTCAAAGGCACGGCACGGCTGCTGATCGACGTGCTCGCCGACTTCGGCGTCAAGGGCGAGATCAAGGAGATCCGTCCCGGTCCGGTGGTGACGCTGTTCGAGCTCGAACCGGCGCGCGGCACCAAGTCTTCGCGCGTGATCGGCCTCGCCGACGACATCGCACGCTCGATGAGCGCGACGTCAGTGCGCGTCGCGGTCGTGCCCGGACGCAACGCCATCGGCATCGAGCTGCCGAACCCGCGGCGCGAGACCGTGTACCTGCGCGAGATCCTCGAATCGGAGGCGTTCCGCGCGAGCGAGGCCGCCCTGCCGATGACGCTCGGCAAGTCGATCGGCGGCGAGGCGATCGTGACCGATCTCGCGCGCATGCCGCACCTGCTGGTTGCCGGCACGACCGGCTCGGGCAAGTCGGTCGGCGTCAACGCGATGATCCTGTCGCTGCTCTACCGTCATGCGCCCGAGGACTGCCGGTTCCTGATGATCGACCCGAAGATGCTGGAGCTCAGCGTCTACAACGGCATCCCTCACCTGCTCACGCCCGTCGTCACCGATCCGCAGAAGGCCGTCGCCGCGCTCAACTGGGCGGTCTCCGAGATGGAGGAGCGCTACAAGCGCATGGCCGAGCTCGGCGTGCGGAACATCGACGTGTTCAACAATCGCGTGCGCAACTCCCGGAAGCGGGGCGAGATGCTGGCGCGCACGCTGCAGACCGGCTTCGACGCCAAGACCGGCCAGGCGGTCTACGAGAAGCAGCAGCTCGACCTCGAGCCGATGCCCTACATCGTCGTCGTCGTCGACGAGTTCGCCGATCTCATGATCGTTGCCGGAAAGGAGATCGAGGGTGCGGTGCAGCGCCTCGCGCAGATGGCGCGGGCGGCAGGCATCCACTTGATCATGGCGACGCAGCGTCCCTCGGTCGACATCATCACCGGCACGATCAAGGCGAATTTCCCGACTCGCATCAGCTTCAAGGTGACGTCGAAGATCGACAGCCGCACCATTCTCAACGAGCAGGGCGCCGAGCAGCTGCTCGGCCAAGGCGACATGCTGTTCTCCGGCGGCTCGGGACAGGTGGTGCGCGTTCACGGCCCGTTCGTCTCGGACGAGGAGGTCGAGGCGATCGTCACGGCCCTGCGCGAGCAGGGCGAGCCGAGCTACGTCACCGGCATCACAGACGAGCCCAAGGTTCGCGAGGTGCCGGCGGGGGATGAGCGGGCCAGTGAAGGCGACGACCTCTACGACCGCGCGGTTGCGGTCGTGCTTCGCGACCGCAAGGCCTCCACCAGCTACATTCAGCGCCGCCTGTCGATCGGCTACAATCGCGCCGCTGACCTGATCGAGCGGATGGAGCGGGACGGGATCGTCGGGCCGGCAAACAACGTCGGAAAGCGCGACATTCTGGTCGCTGGCCCCGACGCGCCCCCAGGCTGAACAACGGTCCGTGACCATCTGCGACAGGGAGACCGGGGTCGCCTCGGTCTCGTCTCAATGTTACGACAATTCGAAGCTTCGCCTGGTTCGATTCGTCCACCAGCCGGGCCCGCGACGGCCGCATGAGATGCACGGGGGCATGATGCAGACGAAAATGATGGTCGGCGTGCTGGCCTGCGCGAGCGCACTGCTTGTGGCGACCGGTATGCCGGCGAGCGCCCAGGCCCCGGCAAAGGCGCCGCAGGTCACAGCGCCGGCGCAGCCCGCACCGGCCGCTACGCCGGGCACGGTCGGCTCGCCCTGGCAGGCGACAGCGTCGCCGGATCAGGGCGGCCTGGTGCTCGAGCCCAAGCAGGTCGAGGCAGTCAACAAGGTCAGCGCCTATTTCAACGCCCTGACCAACCTCAAAGGCTCGTTTGTCCAGACGAACGCCGAGAAGAAGCGCCAGCGCGGAAAGTTTTACGTGAAACGCCCGGGGCGGTTCCGCTTCGAGTACGCGTTGCCGAGCAAGCAGGTGATCATCTCCGACGGCCACATCCTGGCCATTCAGGATCTGGATCTCGGAAACGAAGACGCGACTGAGCTCGACAACACGCCGTTTCGCCTGCTCGTGCGCAAGGATGTCGACTTGCTGCGCGACGCACGCATCGTCGATGCGCAGGAGGCCGATGACCTGTTGGTCGTCACCCTGCGCGACCGCAGCCCCGACGCACCGGGTCAGATCAAGCTGTTCATGGCCAAGAAGCCGACGATCGAGCTCAAGGAGTGGGTGACGACGGATGCCCAGGGCCTCGAGACTCGCGTCGAGGTGTCGGAGCTCAATCGGACCGAGGAGATCGATCCCAAGCTGTTCGTGCGCGGAATGCTGACCTTGAAGAAAATCCAGTAGCGAGGTCGCACGGCGGTCGACTTTTGCTCGGTTCGAGCATTGAATCGCGCGCGCCGTTTACCGTAAACTTTCCGTGAAAACGGCTCCTTCCCCCTATTGAAAACTGGCGTGTTGCGCTTAAGTCATAGCCATGCGGGCGACGTCACCCTGTATCGGTAAGTGCCCCCCGTCTGACCGATGACGTTGCCTGCGGTGCCGGACTTCCCTCCCGGCACTGAGCGCTGATAGCGCCCTCGCGCCCAACCCCTCCCCCCGGGGTTGGGCGCTTTTCATTGCCGTATGCCCGTCAATGCCGCACTTCGGCTGGCGCATGCGCCATGTCGGAGCCGAGCGCCGCCGGCAGGCGCTCGAGGGAGCGCACCTGCGCTTCGTCCTCTCCCTGCATGGTAGCATCAACCTGCCTCAGCTCCATCGCCAGCCGACGCAGCCGCCCCGCAATCTTTGCCACGAGGTGCTCGGCAAGGCTTGGATCTGCGGCCATCTGATCCATCATCGCGCGCCGCGTAATCCTGAGCGCCCTTACCAGGTCCCGCGCGACGATCGTCGAGGAATGCTCGCTCTCGACAAGCATGCACATCTCCCCGATGAGCGCTCCAACCGGCAGAGGCTCAGGCGTGTCGCCGCCGCCCGGGCTGCGCAGGCGCAGCGCCGTTCCCGACGCGACCAGGATGGCCGCGTCCCCCGGCTGGCCGCTGGCGGCGATGACATCGCCGGCCTTGAACACGATGCGCTCGGCTCGGCGCGCGATCTCGGTGATCTGCAGCGGCTTCAGCCCTTGGAACAGCTCCACGCGCAACACGGTTCGAGTGAGGACGTCGATTGCCATGGCTTGATCCCGCGCGGACGATGACGACGGATTGAAATCGCGACGCGGAACTTTGGACACGAGCCAAAGCTCGCGTGCCGGTGAACCTTCGAGTGATTCGCAGGCGCAGGTCCACCCGCCTGTTGATCGGGCGTGGATCTCGGCTTGACGATGTGTTGAGGGCCCGTGGCTAAGGCACCAGCTTGTATCCGCCGGCCTCGGTCACCAGCAACTCGGCACTCGAGGGGTCCTTCTCGATCTTCTGGCGAAGCCGGTAGATGTGGGTTTCGAGCGTGTGCGTCGTGACGCCGGCGTTGTAGCCCCACACCTCGTGCAGCAGCACCTCGCGCGAGATGACCTTCTCGCCCGATCGGTAAAGGTACTTGAGGATCGAGGTCTCCTTCTCGGTCAGGCGCACCTTTGCTCCCTTCTCGTCGACGAGCAGCTTGGAGGCCGGCTTGAATGTGTAATGTCCGATGGCGAAGACGGCGTCCTCGCTCTGCTCGTGCTGCCGCAACTGCGCGCGAATACGCGCAAGCAGCACGGCGAACTTGAACGGCTTCGTCACATAGTCGTTGGCGCCGGCATCGAGGCCGAGGATCTGGTCGGAGTCGGAGGAATTCCCGGTCAGCATGATGATCGGCGCCTTGAAGCCCGATTTCCGCAACAGCTTGCATACCTCGCGGCCGTCGATGTCGGGTAGCCCCACGTCGAGGATCAGCAGATCGACGTGGTCCGCCTTGGCGAGCTCCATGCCCTTCGCCGCGGTACCCGCGGCCTCGCAATCGAACTCCTCATACAGTTTCAACTGCTCGTTGAGGCTTTCGCGCAGTTCCTCGTCGTCGTCGACGATGAGAATCTTGCGGGTGTTGCTCATGCCCATACGTCCTGTCGAGAGCGATTGCCGCCGCGCGATTCTTAGCACCGTTGGCGGGCGCACCATAGTCTTGACATTGCAGACGAGGACCCGTCCCATTGGCCGCTTGCAGGGATTGTCGGATGCGGCCCGTTTTCACGGTGCTCAGCCTTTCGGCGGGCGCAACGCAAGGATGGATCTGCGGCGGCGGCGTGAGTTTTCGCTGCGCGCTCGGGCGCAGCGGGCGTCGCACGGGCAAGCGCGAAGGCGACGGCGCAACCCCCGTCGGCGCATGGCCGGTGCGGTGTGTCCACTACCGTCCCGATCGCGTGCGGCGACCGGCGGCCGGCGTGCCGGTCCGCGCGATCCGGCCGGGCGACGGCTGGTGCGACGCGGCCAGCGACCGCAATTACAACCGCCGCGTCCGTCACCCCTATCCCGCGAGCGCCGAGGAGATGTGGCGGACCGATGCGCTCTACGACATCGTCGTCGAGCTCGGCTGCAATGATCGACCCCGAGCGCGCGGCCGCGGCAGCGCCATCTTCATCCACGTTGCCCATCTGCACTACACACCGACAGCCGGCTGCATCGCGCTTGCGCGCGGCGACCTGCTGCACCTCGCCGCCCGACTGCGCCGCGGCAGCATGATCCGTATTCCTGCTTGATTGCGTGACCCATAGTCGGCCGCTTGACGAGGAGAGCATCGTGGCGCGCATCGGTTTAATTGGCCTCGGCAGGATGGGATCCGGCATGGCCGCGTGCCTCTTGGCCGCGGGTCACGACCTGACCGTTTGGAACCGCAGCAGCGGGAAGTGCCAGCCACTCGTTGCGCGTGGCGCCGTGCTTGCGGCTTCACCCGCCGAGGCCGCGCGCGGCGCCGACGCCGTTTTTGCGATGGTCGCCGACGATGCCGCGTTCCGCCAGGTCTGGCTCTCCGAGGGCGGCGCGCTGGGCGCGATGCGGCCCGGCTCGACTGTCATCGAGTGCTCGACGCTGTCGTTGAGCTGGGTCATCGAGCTTTCAGCAACGGCGGGCGCTTCGGGCCTCGTCTACATCGATTGTCCGGTGACAGGATTGCCGGAAGCTGCGGCGAGTGGGCAGCTCACTCTCCTGGTCGGCGCATCGCTCGACGAGCTTGCCAAAGCGCGGCCGCTGCTCGAGCCGCTGGCCAAGAGCATCCGCCATTTCGGTGATGTGGGAGCGGGCACCGGGTACAAGCTGATCAACAACCTGCTCGGCGCGGTCCATATCGCGGCGCTCGCCGAGGCCGTGGTGCTTGGCGAGCGAATGGGTCTCGATCGCGCGGCAATGATCGCCGCCCTGCAGTCGGGCGCGGTTGCGAGCCCCCAGGTCGTCCGATTCTCGCGGCCGATGGTGGAGCGCAGCTTTGCGACCAACCCTTCGTTCACGGTCGGGCTCCGGCACAAGGACGCCCTCTATGCTCTCGCGGCGGCTCATCCTCTCGGCGTGACTATGCCGATCGGCTCGGCTGCCGCGGCGTGGTTCGGCATTGCCGAGGCCGTTGCATTCGATGCCGACGAGGCGACCCTGGTCGATGCGGTCGCGCGGGCCGCAACCCAGCGCTGATCAGTGCGCCGCGCGGCCCTCGCCGGCAAGCCGCCTCAGGCCTTGAGCCGGGCATTTGCCGGATCGAATGGGCACTCGGCGACAACGATCGCGCGGTACGGCTTGCCGAGGATCATGATGTCGAGCAACTGGCCCGGCTTGCCGAGCTCAGACTTCACCATCGCGAGAGCCAGCGATTTTCCGACGCGCCAGCCATAGCCACCGTTGGTCGCGCGGCCGACGAGACGGCCCTGATGCAGGATTGGCTCGGAGCCGCGCGCGTCACTGTCCGTGACGCCCTCCACCTCGAGCGTGACAAAGCGGTTGGCGAATCCCCTCGCCTTCCAAGCGGCGAGCGCATCGCGGCCGACGAAGTGGCCCTTGTCGAGGCGCACGAACCGGTCGAGACCGGATTCGAGCGCGGCGTACTCGATCGACAGCTCGCGCCCGATCAGCCGGTAGGACTTCTCGATGGAGAGCGCGATCATCGCCTTGATGCCGTAGGGGCGGATACCTGCGGCCTTGCCGGCCTCCATCAGCTTGTCGAAGATGTAGTTCTGCATCTCAATTGGATGATGCAGCTCATAGCCGAGCTCGCCGACGTAGTTGACGCGCAGACAGCGGACCGACGCCGCACCAACCGACAGCGCCTTGCCGGTGAGCCAGGGAAATGCCGCGTTCGAGAGGTCGGTGTCGGTGAGCTTCTGAAGCACTTCGCGCGAGCGAGGGCCGGCGAGCACAAGCACGCCGTATTGTCCTGTCACCTTGGCCAGATCGACGCTGCCGTCGCGCGGACGCGCCTTGGCCAGGTTGTCGAAATCGTGAGCCTCGAGCGCGCCGGGGCCGACGAGATAGAATCGCCCAGTGCCCTCGCGGAACACGGTGAATTCAGCTCGCACCCCGCCGTTCGCCGACAACATGTGCGCTAGCCCGATGCGGCCGACGCTCGGCAGCCGGTTCGCAAGGAGGCCGTCGAGCCACGCCTCCGCGCCCGGGCCCGACACCTCATACTTGGCGAACGGCGTCATATCCTGGAGGCCGACCGCCTCGTGCACGTGGCGGCATTCCTCGCCGATGAACCTGAAGTAGTTCGATCGCCGGAAGCTCCACTTCTCGCGCGGCGGCTTGCCGTCGACCGGAGCGGCGCAGTGGTTGTGATGCAGCAGGACATCCGGATAGGCTTTGTCCGCGGCGGTGAGCGCATAGCCCGCGGGCGCGAACCAGCCTGGCCGCTCCCAGCCATATATCGAGCCGAACACGGCGCCGAGCGCCGCCATGCGGTCGTAGCACGGCGCCTGCTTCAACGGCCGCGCCGCCACCCGCTCCTCATCCGGGTAGTGCGGCGTATACATGTTGGCATAGCTCTCTTCAGCCTTGGCGATCACGAATGATTTGGTCGCGTGGGGGCCGTAGCGGCGCGGATCGACGCCGAGCATGTCAACCGTCGGCTCCCCCTCGATGATCCATTCGGCGAGTTGCCAGCCGGCGCCACCCGCGGCGGTGATGCCGAAAGTGTGGCCTTCGCTAAGCCAGAAGTTCGGCAAGTCCCGAGTCGGCCCGATGATCGGCGAACCGTCGGGTGAATGCACGATTGCGCCGTTGTAGATCTTCTTGATGCCGACCTCACCGAACGCCGGAACACGTGCAATCGCCGTCTCGATGTACGGCGCCAGCCGCTCGAGATCTTCCTGGAACAACTCGTATTCGCTCTTGTGGCTCGGGCCTTCGAGATAGCAGGCCGGCGCGCCGGTCTCGTAGGGTCCGAGAATGAGCCCGCCGTTCTCCTCGCGCATGTACCAGGACGAATCCGGCTCGCGCAGCACGCCCATCTCCGGCAGCCCCTTGGCGTGGCGGGCGACGATCTCGGGATGCGGCTCCGTGACAATGTATTGGTGCTGGACGGGAATGACAGGAATATCGATGCCGACCATGGCGCCGGTCTGGCGCGCGAAGCTGCCGGTCGCCGACACCACGTGCTCGCAGCGGATCTCGCCCTTGTCGGTGGTGACGAGCCATTCGCCCGTCCGTGTGCGCTTGATCGCCGTGACCGATGTGCTGCGGTAAATCTCGGCGCCCCGGGCCCGCGCCCCTTTGGCCATCGCCTGGGTGAGGTCCGCCGGCTGGATGTATCCATCGTCGGGGTGGCGGATGGCGCCGATCAAGCCATCGGTGCGGCAGAGCGGCCACGCTTCCTTGATCTGCGCCGGCGTCAGCACGTCGACGCGAACGCCGATCGTGTCGGCAACGCCCTTGTAGTACATGAACTCGTCCCACCGGTCCGGCGTGCGCGCCATGCGGATATTGGAGACGGTCTTCAGCCCGACGGACTGGCCGGTCTCGGCCTCCAGCGACTTGTAGAGTGCAAGGGAATACTTGTGCAGCTGACCAACCGAGTAGTTGAGGTTGAACAGCGGCAGCAGTCCCGCCGCATGCCACGTCGAGCCAGAAGTCAGCTCGCGTCGTTCGACAAGCACGACATCCGACCAGCCCTTGCGGGCGAGCGCATAGAGCGCGCCGACGCCGACGACGCCGCCGCCGATCACAACCACCCTTGCTGTCGACTTCATGGCTCAGCGCTCCGCTGGTCGCTCGCATCCCGAGCGACTATCGCGACCTATTCTATCGTGGGCTTTGGTGGACGCGACAGGGCTTCGACCGCCAGCGACGGGATTGCCGGGGAATAATGCTCCACTGCCTAATCGATGAAGCCCCAGCGCCGCGGCAGGTAGAGCACCAGATCCGGCCAGTACATGCAGATCGCGAGCGCGATCAACTGCAGGAACACGAACGGAATGATGCCCTTGTAGATGTGCGCCATGGTCACCGACGGCGGCACGGTACCCTTCATGTAGAACAGCGCGAAGCCGAACGGCGGAGTCAGAAACGCCGACTGCATATTCACCGCGAGCAGGATTGCGAACCACAGCAGAATGAGCTTGGGGCCCTCGATGAAGCCTGGGAACGTCAACTTGGCGAGGATCGGAGAGAAAACCGGGAGCACGATCAGGCAGATCTCCACCCAGTCGAAGAAGAAGCCCATGAGGAACACGAGGATCATCACGAAGATCAGGATCTCCCAGCCGGTATCGAGGCCCGCCTTCTTCAAGATCTCGACCACGACATCGTCGCCGCCGAGCGCGCGGAACACGTAGGAGAACAGTGTCGCTCCGAAGATGATGAAGAACACGAGCGCGCAGGTGAGGCCGGAGTTCTCGATCGTCTCGCGGATCGTCTTCATGTCGAACCGCCGGGCCTTGATCGCGAGCAGCATGGCGCCGAAGCAGCCGACGCCGGCCGCTTCGGTCGGCGTCGCCCAGCCGGCGAAGATCGAGCCGAGCACAAGGCAGATCAGGAATGCCGGCGGCGTGAACGTCTTGATGATCATCGACCACAGCTCAGCCTTCGTCTGCGGACCCTCGAGGGCGCCGAGCGGCGGCGCGAGCTCCGGCCGGAAGTAGCAAAGGATCGCGATATAGACGATGTAGGTCGCCGACATCACGAGACCTGGAATGATCGCGGCCGCGAACAGAGTGCCGACCGGGATCTGCATCAGATCGCCCATGATGACGAGCATGATCGACGGCGGAATCAGAATTCCGAGCGTGCCGGCGGAGGCGATCGAGCCGACCGACAGCTCCTTCTGGTAGCCGCGCTCGAGCATCACGGGCAGCGCAATCAGTGTCAGCATCACGACCGAGGCGCCGACGATGCCCGTCGTCGCCGCCATGATCGTTCCGAGCAGCGTCACCGCGATGGCGAGGCCGCCGGGGATGCGGCGAAAGATCACCTGCAGGCAGCGCAGCAGCTCCTCCGCGACACCGCTCTTCTCGAGCACGGTCCCCATGAAGATGAACATCGGCACCGCGACGAGTACCTGGTTCTCGACCGCCTGGCCGTAGATGCGCGGCAGGAGGTTCGCGAACTGCACCATGTTGAAGGTGCCGAACAGCACGCCGAGGAAGCCGAACACGATGCCGACCCAGCCCAGCATGAACGCGACCGGATAGCCGTTGAACATGATGAACGTCAGCACGACGAACATGATGACGGCGAGGTGCTCGCCAAACCACGCGATCATGGCTTGCCCTCCTCAATGCGCCGGCTTGGCGGCCGCAGGCATCGCCCGGCTCGCGAGATCAGGCGGCCCGAACAGGAACACGAACCGCCGGGCGGCAACCGAGACCACGGCAAGCAGCACGGTCCAGAAGCCGAGATAGAGGAAGCCCTTCGGCACCCACCGCCACGGCAGCCCGTTCGGCGCCGGCGAGCCCTCGTTCTGCAGCAGCGCATTGACGAAGAAGTTGTGGGAGTAGGGCAACGCCACGAGCAGGTATGGAAGAGCAAACGCAATGCACCCGACGAGCTCGAGCCGCGCCTGCGACCGCGCCGTCATTCCGCCCGTGAAGACGTCGATGCGCACATGCGAGTTCCTGACGTAGGCGTAGCCGAGCCAGGTCAGAAACAAGATGCCGTGCAGGTGCCATTCGAGCTCCTGCAGCCGTGTCGAGCCGAGGTCGATGCCGCCGATCGCGAGCTGGAACCCGAACTTGCGCGTGATCACGTCGAAGACGATGACGAGCACGAGAGCGAAGAACAGCCACCCGAAAAAGTGCGCAATCCTTGTGAGCAACGCGTCGATCGCGTTGCTCATTGTCAACAATCCACGCAATCGCTGGTTCTCCCTGAGATCGCACCTGATCCGGCGCCGCCGCACCCGCCCCCAAAAAGAAAATCCGGCGCGGCACGAGCCGCGTCATGCCGTCGGATGGCCGGCGGGAGCGGGCCGACCGGCGCGCTCCCGCCGCACGTGCTAGTCCTTGAGATACGCGAGGTTCTTCCAGATCTTGTAGTCCTTGCGGTAGGCCTCGAGCGACGCCCACGCCTTGGCGAACTCGGGGCTCTTGGCCTTCTGCTCCTCCACCACCTCGCCCCAGGCCTTGCGATAGGCATCCATGATCGGCTTCGGCCAACTGTAGATCGTGACCCCCTTCGATTGGATCTCCTTGATCGCTGGAACCTGCTTCGACTCGCCCTCGGCGAACATCTGCATCATCGTCATCTCGCAGGCGGCCTTGACGATCTCCTTCTGGGTATCCGACATCTCGGCCCACTTGGCCTTGCCGATCATCAGGTGCTGGAGGCTCGCCATCTGGTGCCAGCCGGGGAAGTAATAGTGCTTGGCGACCTGATGCAGACCCATCGAAATGTCGAGCGAGGGCGCGGAGAACTCCGTCGCATCGATCGTGCCGAGTTGCAGTGCCTGGAAGATCTCGCCCGCCTGCAGCAGCTGCGTCGCGACGCCGAGCTTCTGCATCACGTTGGCGCCGAGACCGAAGAAGCGCATCTTCAGGCCTTTGAGGTCGTCCGCGGTCTTGATCTCCTTGCGGAACCAGCCCGACGCCTCGGGCGGGATGATGCCGCAGACGATCGCATGAAAGCCGTACTTGGCGGTGATCTCATCGAGCAGCTTCTGCCCACCACCGAAGCGGTACCAGCCCAGGTACTCGCCGATCTCGGGTCCGAACGGCACGGTCGAGTAGAGCGCGAAGGCGATGTCCTTGCCGGTGAAGAACCCGACGCTCGACCAGGCGGCATCGAGCGAGCCGTTGGCGACCGTGTCGAAATACTGGTTGGCCGGCACGAGAGCGCCCGGCTCGAAGATCTTGGCGTCGATGCTCCCCGCCGAGAGCTTCCGGATCTTGTCGACGGTATAGCCTTGCGCCGGACCGATGATCGACAACGTGCCCGGGTAGGCGCCACCCACCTGCAGTCGAACCTTCTTCTCTTGCGCCTCGGCGGTCGGCAGAGCCGCCGCCAGGGCAGCCAGACCGGCCAACGCGGCCAGTATCGAATTCATACGCATGCGTTTCCTCCTGCACTGAGCGCTACGATGGGTCGTCCGTTTCCGGTCTCGAGCCGGATTCAAATGAGAGCGGGCGGCCACGTGGACCGCCCGCATTGGACCTCTACTCCTTGAGGTATCCGTACTGCTTCCAGATCGCGTACTGCTTGCGGAACGCGCTGTAGCTGTCCCAGGCCTTCTTGAACTCGGGGCTCTTCTCGGTCTGCTCCTTGGCGACCTCGTCCCAGGCCTTGCGGAACGTGGCGAGCATCTCCTTCGACCAGTAGTGCAATGTCACGCCTTTTGACTGGATCTCCTTGATCGCGGCGCCCTGCACGCTCTCGCCCTCGACGAACTGGCGATACATGGTCGAGTCGCACGCGACTTCTACTTGCGCCTTCTGAGCCTCGCTGAGCTCCGCCCATTTGGACTTCGAGATGAAGAGAGAGTTCATGGTCGACATCTGGTGCCAGCCGGGAAAGTAGTAGTGCTTGGCAACCTGATGGAAGCCGAGCGTGAGGTCCATCACCGGCATCGAGAACTCGGTCGCATCAATCGTGCCGAGCTGCAGCGCCTGAAAGATCTCGCCCGCCTGCAGCAGCTGTGTCGCGACGCCGAGCTTCTGCATGACGTTTGCGCCGAGGCCGAAGAAGCGCATCTTCAAACCCTTGAGGTCGTCCGCGCTCTTGATCTCCTTGCGGAACCAGCCGGAGGCTTCCGGCGCGATGAGCCCGCACGGAATGGCGACGATGTTGTACTTGCCATGCAGCTCGTCATAGAGCTTGCGGCCGCCACCATGCTGCATCCAGCCCATATATTCGCCGGCCTCCGGACCGAACGGCACGGACGCATACATCGCAAAGGCGATGTCCTTGCCGGTGAAGAAGCCGCTCACCGTCCACGCCGCGTCGAGCGAGCCGTTCGAGATCGCATCGAAGTACTGGTTCGCCGGCACGAGCGCGCCCGGCTCGAAGAATTTCGCGTCGATCGAGCCTCCGGAAATCTTCCGAAGCGTGCTGACGAGATAAGCCTGCGTCGGCCCGAGGAGCCCGGTCGAGGAGGGGAACGCGCCCGCCACCTGGAACCTGACCTTCTTCTCCTGGGCGACCGCCGCCGCCGATGTCGCCGCGAGTGCGGCACACACGCCCGCGGCAAGCCAAGCATTCATTCGCATGAAGTCCCTCCGTTGGGTTCCCTCCGGCGCCGGCACTATCGGCCGGCACGCGGTGCGCGCAGCATATTGTTGCACCGAAGTCGACGCATGCCCCGTCGGCGGGCCGTTCGCGCGCGCAACAACGCATACGCTGCGACCGTTGCACGCGATCCGGGGCTTGTCAAAAGCGGAATCGGAGACGTAGCCGCCGGTTAGGCCGCCGCGCGCGTCGGAGCGGCCACCGGGCCCAGGGCCCGGCAGGCGGGAGCGTCGAGGTCTTCGTCCCCGGCGCGGTCCGACTGGGTCGGACTGAAGATCTGGCTGCCCGGCAGTCGCCGAACGCGCGCGGCAAGGCGGCGGTCCAGCCAGCAGTTTTCGCCGATCAGCGATACTTGGAACGGCAGCAGAGCGAGTTGCTCGCTCAGGCGATCTCGCATCAGCAGCGCCTCGTCCGGCGCGAGACCCGGCAAATGGTCGACGACGAGGACGTGCGGTGCCCCGCCATCGATGCGGGCCTCCGATCGGCGCGCCGCATGCACCGTTGTGATCGATGCGTGCATCTCGGCTACGGTGAGGAGCAGGCGGAGTGCTCCTGGCGACAGTGCCGGCGCGAGCAGCGGCGCATCGACCTCGAATCCGGAGACGAAGCGTTCGGCTCGGCGCTCGCGGCGGCGGACGAACGTGTGCGCCCGCTCGAGGTCGCCATCGCGTGCATGGCGATCGGCGACTGTGGCCGCCGCCTCGGCGGCGAGCTCGGACGTGCCCTCGGCGAGATCGAGCATCAGCCAGAAGCCTTCCTCATCGCGAGTCTCCGTCAGGCAGGTGGCGAGCCGGAAGACGAGGCGCGGCCATGCGCCGGTGCGCCGGATCGCGTCACGGAGCGGGGCGATTGCCGCGCGTGGCGGCAGCAGGCGCCAGGCGATGTCGGCGCGCTCGAGAACCTCGAGCGTCGCGAGCGGCCCGGAACGTGCCTGACCGTCGAGCTCGGCAAGCCGCCGCGCCAGCCAGCGCATGTGCAGATGCGTCTCCGACCAGCCTGGCTCGATCGATTGCCGCCAGGCACGATATGTGCGGGCGCGCACGACTGGCAGGCTCGCACCGAGAAGCGCACTCGCCGGGCGGGTCAGCGGTACCGGCAGCCGTGGGGTGACGCCGAGCGCTGCGAGCCGATCGGCCAGCACCGGATGACTGTCGGCGCGCCCGGTCCGCCAGATGAGCGCCGCACGTACGATATCGCCGCGATGGCGGCGGCGCTCGAAGCGCGACTGCCAGCGGCGCAGCCAGATGTCGGGCCGCACGTCCGGTGCGGCTGCCACACGCACGCGATCGCAGGCCTTGCGCAGGATTGCGTTTTCGGCGCGTGTGACGATCGTCGAGCGGATCAGCGCCGCGGCTGCGACCTCCGCCCCGGCGACGCGCGCCGCGCAGGCGTCTGCGGCCTGCTCGGCACGGCGGCAGACCCGCATGCGGACGTTGTCGGTTGCCGCATGCCAGTGCTCGGCGAGCTTCGTTGCAAGCCCGCCGAGGCCGACGCGGCCGAGCACGGCGGTCATGTGCGTGACGAGCGTGCACGATCTCGCGAGCGCGCCGGACCAGAAGCCGTCGTGGATCACATGGCCGAACTCGTGCGCGACGACGGACATGAGCTCGTCCTCGGGCAGGGCCTCGAGCAGTGGCAGGCCGAGCATCAGCCGCGGCGCCCGGCGACTGGGCAGGAACGCGACGCTCCGCTCGACGGCGGCGTTGCACTGGCTCGAGACGAGCAATCGCTCGACGCGCTTGGCGCCGCATGCGTCCGCAGTACGATCGAGCCCGCGGAACAGCTCGGGTGCCTCCTGCCGCTCGATCTCGATCGCGTCGAAATGCGCCGCGGGGCGCGCGATACCGAAAACGAGGCGCAACGCGCCGACGGCGAACAGGCCGAAAAGTCCGAAGAGGAGGGCACGCACGCCGACCCAGGCCCATACCGCGACGCAGCCGAGCGATGCGCATGTCTCGAGAGTGCCGAAGACCTGGCCGAGGCCAAGCAGCGCGACGATGCCGAGGAGACCGACGCTGGCCGCCAGCAGCGGCAAACCGAAGGCAACAGAAACCGCCAGTGCTGCGGCCAGCCGGTCGCGCGGCCTCAATTGGCCCGCGAGGTCGCGCTGGCGCCCGATCGCGCGCATGTGGGTGGTCCGGTCCGGGTTCGCGTCACTTTGGTTAAGATACTGCGCGACCGCCTAAATTGGCCTCTATGCGCGCACCTCCAGGCGGCCTGGCCGGAGCCTTCTGCGGGCATGATTGATGGAGGCCTGCGCGGTGTCCCGATGCGGCGCGCGATCGCGCTGCAACGCCTCGCCGACCCGAGCAAGCGGAAACGACATGATACCGCCACGTGGCGCGGCAGCACGGCGATTTTCTGAGGTGGAAATGGAAACTTTTTCACCACCTGGAGAGTCAAACCCTACTTTATTATAGCATTTTATATCAATACATTATGCGATCATCCCAACCAGCAAAGTGAGAGTCGGCGACCTCTGCTTATAGTCATCCGGAGCCTTCACTCCGTTGACATCATTCTGTGGATAACATTTCGCTAACGAACGGCGCCATCTAACTTCGGGTTGTGCTCAGTCGTAAGTGTCACCTGAAGTTGCTGGGCGTCGGAGCGGGAGTTGGACACATGCCTACGGTCAACGCGTCCTCGGGTCATGTTTCGAACGCGCCTCATTCGGGCGACGCTGGGGCATCACGCGAACCCTGGCTGGAGATCATTCCGCCCGCGCAAGCAATCGTCCCGGGCAGCACCGGCCCTGCGGCCACCCGCCTGATCGCTTTCCCAACGGCCTCTATCCCCGACGCCGAGGCCGCGCTCGTGGTGGCGCCCGATGCGATCACCGCACGACCGCTGGTTGAACGCGCGCCACGCTCCGCCATAGCGGTCCGGATCGAGCATCGCACGCGCAGCCTTGGCGGCTCGTCGCTGCTTCTGAATGGACTGCTCACAGTAGCATTGGGCCTCGGGGTCGCGCTGCTGTCAGGCCGCCAGAGCGCAACTGACGTTGTCGCCGCTCCGCACCACATCGAGCACGCCTCGCGGGTCCCGACCGCCGCCGACTGGAGTGATCTCACGTTCGCGATGGCATGGCTCGAGCTGAGGCGAACCAACGCGCTCGTCCGGCCCGAGCCCGCAGCGCGGGTGGAGGCCGCGAGCCTCGCTGCCCGCGCCGAGGTCGCTCCCGTGATCGAGGTAACGCCGGCCATGCTGGACCTCAATGCGCCGCTTGCGGTTCCAGCGGCCGCAGTTTCCACCTGGACGACCACGACCGCCGCCGCACCTATCGCTGCGCCAGCACGTTCCGGGACGGCAAAATCTGCCAAGTCCACGGCCCGGCAGAACATTGGCACCAAGGGCACAGCGAAGCCGACGCGAACCGCCGCGACCGGCGCAGCTCTGCCACGAACGGCGGAGAACATCATCGTGGCCGCGTCCACGCGGCCTGGCAGCCCGCCGCGACACTGGTCCGGTTCGGCGTTCGAGAGCCGCCGCTGATCGGCCGCCACAGCAGCGCCGCACGAATCGCTCTCGTGTGAAAACTCGCCTAGTCTGCGTCTCGGCGCATGCCGCGCCGGACCATGGAGCGATGAGCGCCGATCTCGCCGACAAGGAAGCCGAATTCATCGCCGAGCTCGAGGTCGAGACCGGCCGCGGCCTCGCGGATTGGATGCGCGCGATCACGCAGCAAGCGCTCGCCGACCGCAATGCCACCATCGACTGGCTGCGCGCGCAGCACGTGTTCTTCAATCGCTCGTCGCGGGCCATGTGGCTCGAGCGCATCCACCACAACGGCGGCCGGCCGATCTACGAGGGCGCGTCGGGCGAGACCGACAGCAACGTGCCGCGCCGGCCGGCCGCGCGGACGCCGCGGCCCAGCACCGCGCCACTCTATACCCCGGGCGAGCCGTCGCTGGTCCCGCCACTCGCGATCGACGCGCCGCATGCTGCCGCGACCGCCGCCATCGAAGCCGTCCTGGCGCGCGGAAAGGCCTACCGGCCACTCGCCGTGTATCTCCTGGCCGAGGTCCGCAAGGCCGTCCCGTCCCTCGTAGCGAGCGTGCACTCGGACATGCTGCTGCTCGCCGCGCCCGACGTGTTCGGCGCGATCGATGTACGCGCCAAGGACGTCCGGATCGCGCTTGCGCTCGGCACGCATCCGATCGAGGCCCCGCTCGAGCGCGCCAGGCTCGCGAGCGCCATGCCGGGCATCACGCATATGCGCGTGCTGACCGATGTCCGCACGATCGACGACGCCCTGATGGAACTCGTCCGAAAGGCGGCGGCGGGCGGCTGAGGCCGTCGCCAATGCGGCTCAAGCGCTTCCGAACAGGTCGGGTGGATCGGCGTCGGCTGCAGGTCTGAGCTCGTCCATGCCGACGCCGAGGAGGCGGAAGCGGCGGCCGTCCGCCTCCTTCTCGATCAGCGCAGCGGCGGTCTCCCGCATCACGGCCGCGCGCTGCGTCGGGTGCGCGAGCCGGCGGCTGCGCGTCAGCAGCTTGAAGTCGTGCGTCTTGAGCTTCAGCACCACCGTACGACCGGCGAGCCCCTTGCGCGCCAACTGGCTCGCGACGCGCCCGCAGAGGTCATCGGCGATCGTGCGCAGTTCCTCGGGCACGCCAGTATCGCGCCGGAACGTCGTCTCCGCCGAGATGCTCTTGCTCGGCCGGTAGGGAGTGACAACGCGCCCGTCCTCGCCCTTGGCATAGCGCGCGAGCCGTGCTCCGAACCGGCCGAGCCGGCCGACGAGCTCGCGTTCGCTCAGCGCCTGCAGATCGCCGATCGTCGCGAACCCGCTCGCCTCGAGGCGGCTCGCCGTCACCGCGCCGACGCCGTTGATCTTGCGCACCGAGAGTCCGGCGAGCACGCTCTGCGCCTCCGCCCGGCCGATGACCGAGAAGCCGCGCGGCTTCAGCATTTCGGAGGCGAGCTTGGCGAGGAACTTGTTGCCGGAAAGGCCGATCGAGACGGTGATGCCGACCTCGTCCTCGACGCGGCCTGCGATCTCGGCCAGCGCCTGCGCCGGCCAGCGGTCGGAGCGCTCGCGCTGGCCGGTGAGATCGAGGTAGGCCTCGTCCAGCGACACCGGCTCGATGATCGGCGTCGCCGCCTCGAAGATCGCGCGGATCTGGCGGCTGACCTGCCGGTACTTGGTCATGTTCGGCGGCAGGATCACCGCCTGGGGGCAGAGCTCCCGTGCCTGGAACATCGGCATCGCCGAGCGCACGCCGAACCTGCGCGCGATGTAGCAGGCGGTCGTCACGACGCCGCGCTCGCGCCCGCCGACGATGAGGGGCACGTCGCGCAGCTCCGGCGCATCGCGCTTCTCGACCGAGGCGTAGAACGCGTCGCAGTCGATGTGGGCGATGTCGAGCGTCGCGAGCTCGGCGTGCGCGATGAGCCGCGCGGAATGGCAGGCCGGGCAGCGGTCGACCGCCTCGGCCACGGCCTCGCAGCAGTCGCGACACATCCGGGCGCTCACGCCGCCAAGCTCCGCTCCGTTCCATCGTTTGCGATTCGTACCGGCCAGCATGCCGCCGGACGTCGCTGCGATCAACGTGTTGCAACGGAGCCGGCCCCCACCCGCCCCTGCTCGACCGCGTGGCACGCCGCCTCGCCCGTGTCGCCGGCAATGAGCCTCGGCAGCTCGGTACGGCAGCGCGAATCGGCGAGCGGGCAGCGCGGGTGGAAGGCGCAGCCGGGCGGCGGCGAGATGGGGTTCGGGATCTCGCCCTCGATCGCCTTGCGCCTCCGCCCGGTCATCTTGAGGTCCGGCACCGCATCGAGCAGCATGCGCGTGTAGGGGTGGCGCGGCGCGCGGAAAAGCTGCTGCGACGGCGCCACCTCGACCAGCCGGCCGAGATACATGACGCCGATCCGCGTCGCCATGTGGCGTACCACGGCGAGGTTGTGGCTGATGAAGAGGTACGTCAGTCCGAGCTGGTCCTGCAGGTCGCGCATCAGGTTCAGGATCTGCGCCTGCACCGAGACGTCGAGCGCCGAGGTCGGCTCGTCGCAGACCAGGAACTGCGGCTTGGAGGAGAGTGCGCGGGCGATGCAGATGCGCTGGCGCTGACCGCCGGAAAACTCGTGCGGGTACTTCTGGGCATCTGCAGGATCGAGGCCGACCAGGCGCAGGAGCTCGCCGACGCGATGCTCGACCTCCGCCGAGTCCCTGGCGAGGTCGAAGGCGCGGATCGGGTCGGCGATGATCCGCCCGACGCGCCAGCGCGGGTTGAGGCTCGCGTAGGGGTCCTGAAAGATCATCTGGATGCGGCGCCGGAGGGCCGCGATATCTCCCGCGTGCGAGCCGCGCCACATGTCGATGCCATCGATGCTGACACGGCCGGCACTCGGCTCCAGCAGGCCGACCACCATCTTGGCGACCGTCGACTTGCCGGAGCCCGATTCCCCGACGAGTGCGAACGTCTCGCGCGGGCGGATCGACAGCGACACGTCCTGCACCGCCTTCAGCAGCTTGCGCGGCTCACGCTCGATCAGCCGGTTGAGCCACGGCCGCGAGACGTCGAAGGTCCGCGAAAGTCCCTCCACTTCGACCAACGGGCGGGTAGCATCGGCGGTGCGGGCCTCGACGGCGCTCATCGGGCCTCCGCGGTGACCGTCGTCGGCGCGAGCCAGCAGGCGGCAGCGGCGCGGTCGCGGGGAGCGAGTTCCGGCCGCTCGACATTGCAGCGCGCGAAGGCGTGCGCGCAGCGCGGGTGGAACGCGCAGCCCTGCGGGATCGCGGTGAGGCGCGGCATCGTGCCCGGGATCTGGGTGAGGCGCATGGCGTCCGATGCGATATCGGGAATCGAGCCCATCAGGCCGACCGTGTAGGGGTGGACCGGCCGGCGGATCACGTCCGCGACCGGGCCGATCTCCGCGATGCGCCCGGCATACATGACCGCGACGCGATCGGCGGTCTCGGCGATCACGCCCATGTCATGGGTGATCAGCATCACGGCCGCGCCGCGCTCGCGGCAGAGCCGCTTGAACAGCTCGATGATCTGCGCCTGGATCGAGACGTCGAGCGCCGTCGTCGGCTCGTCGGCGATGATCAGCTCGGGCTCGGCGGCGAGTGCGAGCGCCAGCACGACGCGCTGGCGCATGCCGCCGGAGAACTGGTGCGGATAGGCGTCGATGCGCTCGGCTGCGCCCTGAATGCCGACATCGGTCAACAGCCGGAGCGCTTTGTCACGCGCCACGGCCTCCGATACCGTGGCGTGCGTGCGGATCGTCTCGATGATCTGCTCGCCGATGCGGTAGAGCGGATTGAGGCTCGTCAACGGGTCCTGGAAGACCATGGCGACGCGACGGCCGCGCACCTTGCGCATCTCCTCGGGGCCGATGTTGTCGATGCGCTGGCCGGCCAGCCTGACCTCACCTCCGGCGATGCGGCCCGGCGGCTCGAGCAGGCCGATCACCGCTGCTCCGGTCATCGACTTGCCGGCGCCCGATTCCCCGACGACGCCGAGCACCTCGCCGGCCGCGATGTCGAACGACACGTCGTCGACGGCGACGAGCGTGCCGCGCCTGGTCGGGAACTCGACACGCAGCTTGCGGACGGAGAGAACGGGGTCAGGCATTGAGGCGCCGCCTCGCGCGAGCGGGGCAGCAGGCAATGGTCAGTCGGCAGTAGGGAAAACACGGGCGCTCGAAGTGCGCCGCGTCCATTGCCTGCCTATTGCCTACTGCCCACTGCCTGCTGCCTCTTTTCATCTTAGCCTCGGATTGAGCGCGTCGCGCAGCCAGTCGCCGAGCAGGTTCACGGAGAGCACGAGTGCCGCGAGCGTCACGCCCGGGAACGCGACCATCCACCAGCTGCCCGAGAACAGGTACTTGTTGCCGATCTGGATCATCGTGCCGAGCGACGGCTCGGTCGCCGGCAGCCCGACGCCGAGGAATGACAGCGTCGCCTCGGTGATGATGGCGAGCGCGAGGTTGATCGTCGCGATGACGAGCACCGGCGACAGTACATTCGGCAGCACGTGCTGGAACATGATCCTGAGCGGCCCGATGCCGATCAGACGCGCCGCCTGCACGTACTCCTTGTTGCGCTCGACAAGCGTCACGCCGCGCACCGTGCGCGCATACTGAACCCAGTAGGACAACCCGATCGCGACCACCAGCACCCAGAACTTCGCCGGGCCGGCCGAGGCGGACTTGAACATCGCGAAGGCGACGCCGTCGATCAGCAGCGCGGTCAGGATGGCCGGAAAGGTCAACTGCACGTCGGCGATGCGCATGATCACGCTGTCGACGCGGCCGCCGGCGTATCCCGCCCAGAGGCCGAGCGAGACACCGATGGAGACGGCCAGCAGCACGGAGAAAATGCCGATGAGGATCGACGAGCGCGTGCCGTAGAGGATCGTCGAGAGGATGTCGCGGCCCTGGTCGTCGGTGCCCAGGCGGAAGCGCGGATCGCCGCCGGCCTCCCATGCGGGCGGCGTATTGCTGTCGAGAAGGTTCAGCGACCGCAGATCATAGGGATCATGCGGCGCGATCAGCGGGGCTAGGAACGCGGAGCCGACCATCAGCACCGTCATCAACGCCGCCAGCATGACGAGCTTCGACGACAGGAACGAATACATCAGGTCGCTGTCGCGAGCGCGCTGCCAACGCGAGCGGGCCGGCGCGAGGGGAGGCGAGGCAGTGACCGTCATCGGCGAGCCCTCACCCGGCTTTGTCGAAGATGCGGATGCGCGGGTCTATGCGCACATAGACCAGATCGACGACGAAATTTATCGCGACGAACAGAAACGCCACCAGGATGAGATAGGCCGCCATCACCGGGATGTCGGCGTTCTGCACGGCCTGGATGAACATCAATCCCATGCCCGGCCACTGGAACACGGTCTCGGTGATGATTGCGAACGCGATGATGGCGCCGACCTGAAGGCCGATGATGGTGATCACCGGGACGAGCGTGTTCTTCAGCGCATGCCCGAAATTGATCGCACCGCGGCTCAGGCCCCGCGCACGGGCGAACTTGATGAAGTCCGTGCGCAGCACCTCGAGCATCTGCGAGCGCACGAGGCGCGTGACGAGCGTCATCTGGAAGAGCCCGAGCGTGATGGCCGGCAGCACCAGCGCCTTGAGGCCGGATGCGGTCAGCAGCCCCGTTGTCCAGCCGCCGATCCGCACCACGTCACCGCGCCCGAACGAGGAGAACCAACCGAGCTTCACAGCGAACACGTAGATGAGCAGTATGCCGATCAGAAAGGTCGGCAGCGAGATACCGATGAGCGAGACGGTCAGGAAGAGCTTGGAGAGCCAGCTGTCCCGATGGATGCCGGTGTAGACACCCATCGGAATGCCAACGAGGATCGCGAACAACGCGGCGGCGATCGCGAGCTCCAGCGTCGCCGGCAATCGGTCCGCGATCATCATCATGACCGGCTGCTTGGCCTGGTAGGAGATGCCGAAATCGAGCCGTGCGGCGTTCCACAGGAAGCGGCCGAGCTGCACCCAGACCGGATCGTCGAGGCCAAGCTGCTGGCGCAACCGGAGGCGGTCCTCGAGCGTGGTATCCTGGCCGACGAGCTGGTTCACCGGGTCGCCGACGAAGCGGAAAAGCAGAAAAGCTAGAACCGCGACCGTCAGCATGACGAACGCGGCCTCGATCAATCGGCGAATGGCGAATGCCAGCATGCGGCAGAGGTTACAGGGAACCGATTACGGGGGACAGGGGAGGCGTGATCCGAGTTGCCGATTCGTGGGCCACTCGGGGGTCGCTCACGCCTGCTTCATCCCACTCCCTGCACCCTACATCCCGGAACCTGTCCCCTACTCTTTCTGCGCCCAGTAGAACAGGATCTGGTTGTCGGCGCGCTGGGCGATCTTGGCCTTTTTCGACACGCCCCAGGCCAGCGCCTGCTGGTGCAGCGGGATGAGGCCGGCCTCCTCGTGGACGATCTTGTAGGCCTCGAGGATCATGTCGTTGCGCTTGTTGGTGTCGCCCTCGACGAGGATCTTGTCCTTGAGCTGGCCGATCTTCGGATTGCAATAGCCGCCGTAGTTGAATAGCGCGCCCTTGCCGTCGGCGTCACGGCAGCCGGCGATGTTGTGCAGCACGTTCCAGCTGTCGAACGAGCCCGGCGTCCAGCCGAGCAGGTTGAACGAGCTGTCGAACTTGCCGGTCGAGCCCGCCTTCTCGAAGTACTTGGCCTTCGGCATGGCGTTGAGCGTGACCTTGACGTTGATGCGCGCCAGCATGGCGGCGACCGCCTGGCAGATGCCTTCGTCGTTGACGTAGCGGTCGTTGGGGCAGTCCATCGTCAGGTCGAAGCCGCTCGCGTAGCCGGCGTCGGCCATCAGCTTCCTGGCCGCCTCGACGTCATAGGCGTGCCGCTTGATCTGGTCGGCCTTGGCGAACAGCAGCGGCGAGATCAGAATCGACGACGGCGCCGACATTCCGCGCATCACCTTCGACTTGATCGCCTCGATGTCGACCGCCTGGTAGAACGCCTTGCGGACCCTCGGATCCTTGAACGGGTTCTTGCCTTTGACGCTCGCGTATTTGAGCTCGTCGCGGAACGAATCCATGTTGAGGAAGATCGTCCTGAGCTCCGGCCCTGTAAGCACCGTCGCATTGGGGCTCGACTTGATCCGGTCGATGTCCTGCACCGGCACCGGGTCCATCATGTCGATCTCGCCGGACAGCAGGGCCGCGACGCGCGTCGCATCGGACTTGATGGTGGTGAAGATGACCTCGGTCAGATTGTGCTCGGGCTTGCCCCACCAGCCCGGGTTCGGCTTGAACACGGTCTTCACACCCGGCTGATGGCTCTCGACGATGAACGGGCCGGTGCCGTTGGCCTTGAGCGCCCACGGGTTGAGCGAGGTCGCGGCCGCCGACTGCGGTTTCGCTGCGCCGTTGGCCTCCGCCCACTTCTTCGAGAAAATGTACCAGGTGTCCCACTCGGCATGCAGGATCGGGTTCGGCGACTTGAGCTTGAAGTCGACCGTGTGGTCGTCGACCTTGACCACCTCGACGTCTGCGGGCAACCGGCTCTTGACCTGACTGCCGTCGGCGCGGGCGCGTTCGGCGGAGAACACCACGTCGTCGGCCGTGAACGGCGTGCCGTCGTGGAACTTCACGCCCTTGCGCAAGTAGTATCGCCAGCGCGTCGGCTCCGGCGTCTCCCAGCGCACGGCGAGGCTCGGAATGATCTTGAGGTTCTTATCGCGGGCAGTGAGGCCCTCCATGACATTGCCGAGCGCACCGAGCGTGAATGTCTCGTTGAGCGTATAGGGATCGAGGGCGTTGAGGTCGCCCTGGAATGCGTATTTGAACGTCTTGGCGCCGGCTGCGGAGCCTGTGATCGCCGCCACTGCGGCAGCGAGAGCGAGATGTCGGAGCTTCATTCTGTTCGGGCCTCCCATGGCAGATCCGCGGCACCCGTGCGGGGTGCCTCGAGCGGTGATCTTGAACCAGATTGTGGCGTATCGGGGCGTCCCGGTCCAGCGCAACGATGCTGCGTGATCTGAGGGCTCCGCCCTTGTCGAAGCCCGCGAGAGGCCGCAGGATGGCGCATCGCAGCATGCGGAGGCGAGCGTCATGGCGACCCCACCCGTCGCGCCGTCAATTCAACCGAAAAGCCTCGAGGGCCACGCGGTTCCCGACGATCGCCTCGCGCTGATCGCAGCGCACATGAAGCTGCTCGGAGCTGCTGCACTCGAGGCTTCCGACACGCTGCCGCTCGAAGCCGATGGCGGCGACTTCGTCGCAACCCTCGAGCGCGAGGGAGAATAGCCATGGCCGGCTTGCCAGACCTTGCCGAGCTCGGCGCCCTCGATCTTGCGTCGGCGATCGCCGCCAAGAAGCTTTCGAGCGTCGAGGCGACCGAGGCCGCGCTCTCCAGGCTACAAGCGGTGAACGAGCGCTGCAACGCCGTCATCGCGTTCGAGGCCGAGGCGGCGCTCGCCGCGGCGAGGTCCGCCGATCAGGCGATCGCCAAGGGCAGCAAGCCCGGGCCGCTCGCCGGCGTGCCGCTCGCCCACAAGGACATGTTCGATCGCCTCGGCAAGGTGCCGAGCTGGGGCGCACGCATCCGCCGGGCGGAGCCATGCCGGAGCAACGCCACTGTCATCGCGCGGCTCCAGGCCGCCGGCGCGCTGCAGATCGCGGCCTTGCATCTGACCGAGTTCGCGTTCGGGCCGACCGGCCACAACTATGTCATCGGCCACGCGCGCAATCCTTGGAACCCGATGCATATCGCCGGCGGCTCCTCGTCGGGCTCCGCGATCGCGGTCGCGACCGGCGCGGTGCCTGCAGCGCTCGGCTCCGACACCGCCGGCTCGTTGCGCCTGCCGGCCGCCGCCTGCGGCGTCGCCTCGCTGAAGCCGACCTGGTCGCGCGTCTCGAGGGCCGGCGCCATGCCGCTCTCCGCCTCGCTCGACTGTGTCGGCCCGCTTGCGCGCGACGTACGCGACCTCGCCCTGATCGCGGGCCTCATTGCCGGCCACGATCCGCGCGACGGCACGAGCTCGCGCCGCGCCGTGCCCGACTGCCTCGCAGCCTGCGGCAAGCCGGTGAAGGGAATGCGGATCGGCGTCGACGAGACGCTGCTCGCCGAGGCCCACCCGAGCGTGCAGAAACAGATGCAGGCGGCGCTCGCAGTGCTGGAGACCGCCGGCGCCGTGCGCACATCCGTCCGCTTCAACCATTGGAAGCAGATCGACCTGATGACTCAGCTGCTGCAATTGCCGGAGGTCGCCTCCGCCCACGGCGCCTTCCTGCGCAAGCGCGCCGGCGACTACGGCCCGCAGGTTCGCGCGCGCGTCGAGTTCGGCCACTTCATTTCCGCCGCCGACCACCAGACGGCGGTGCGCGCGCGCGGCACGCTGTTGGCGAGGACACTGTCCGAAACCTACGCCAATGCCGATGTCACGATCCTGCCGAACTTTGCCGACCCCGTGCCGACAATTGCCGAGCTCGACGTTGGCGGCGGTCCGAAGCTGATGGCGGCAATGGGGCGGGTGATCCTTTATACACGGCCGGTCAATTACCTGGGGCTTCCCGCCCTATCGCTGCCATATCCGGATTGGAGCGGCGTGCCGAACGGCTTCCAGCTCATCGGCCGGCCGTTTGCGGAGGCGCGTCTTCTCTCGCTCGGCGCCGCCTACCAGCGACACGTCCCGCCACGGATTGCACGACAGGCCTGACGCGCTGCTCGAGATGTTCACGCGATTGCGTGCCGTGCGATCCGGCGGACTGACGCGCTCCGAGCAGGCGGTGGGCGGCACGCCGGGCCTCAGGTGCCTTCGGTCGCAGCGCCGTTGGCATCTGTGGCGCGCTTCCAGCCGCTGCCGTCGATCTTGTTGATGGCGATCACCGCCTGCGTGCGGCTGTCGACACCGAGCTTCTGCAAGATTGCCGACACGTGCGCCTTGATCGTCGCCTCAGACACGCTGAGGCGGAAGGCAATCTGCTTGTTGAGCAAGCCCTCGCCGAGCATCATGAGCACGCGCACCTGCTGCGGAGTGAGCGTCGATAGGCGGGCGACGAGGTCGCGTGTCTCCTTGTCGGCCGGGCCGGCCATGTCGACGTCGGCAGGCGTCCAAACCTCGCCCGCCAGCACCTGCTGCACCGCGCGGCGGATCTGGTCGACCGGCTGCGATTTCGGCACGTAGCCTGATGCGCCGAACTCGATCGCGCGGCGGATGGTCGCGTGGTCCTCGCTCGCCGAGACGATCACCACCGGCACCTCGGGGTGCTCGGCGCGGAGGAAAAGGAGTCCCGAGAGGCCCTGCACACCCGGCATGGCGAGATCGAGCAGCACGAGGTCCGTCTCGGGGTTCGAGCCGAGCTGCCGCGTAACCTCGTCGAGCGATCCAGCCTCCGAGATCTGCGCATTGCGGAGCGCACTTGCGAGCGCCTGCCTGAGCGCGCCGCGGAACAGCGGATGATCGTCGACGATGATGATGTGCTGGGCGGCCATTCCGCCTCCGGTTCGAGCGCAGGACCGGTCGCGCGCTCAACTCCGCCCAAACTAGCCCATTTCGCCGGGTCGGCGAAAGCTATCCGTGCATCGGACGTGCGGATTGGCTAAGACAGCGTCCGAGCGGCACTCCCGGCGGAGCGCGCCGCACTTCAACCATATCGGCCCGGCAGGCTGGCGAAAATCGGGAGGACTGGTCGATGCAACCGCGCGAGCGCAAACCATACTGGGCCCACACGAAGTGGCAGGCGGTGGCGACGCTGGCGCCATTTCTTGCCGTTCTCGTCATCTTCCCCCTCTATGCCGACAAGCTCAACTCGAACAAGTTCCTCGGGTTCCCGCTCGGCTATTTCCTCGCCGGGCCCGGGCTGATCCTGATCGCCATCTTCACGATCGCCTCCTTCGTCAATCGCCAGGACGCGATCGATCGGTGGCATGGCGCACACGAGGAGACTTGAGCGCTTCCCGCGCCGCTAGCGCTTTCGCCGCCTCATCGAGCCATACCTCAGTCGACCCACCGCCATGTCGTTCAGCCCCCGCACGCGTCTGGTCAATCCCTGGCTCGGGACCTACTTCGGCATTTTCGTCAGCCTGTTCGCCGCGCTGGTGCTGATGCTGCTGATGCTCGAGCAGCTCGGCATCACCGGCCGCACGCTCGGCATTGCCATGCTCGCCGCACCGATCTTGCTCTATGCGGCGATCGGAATTGCGGCTTGGACCGAGCAGCCGGCCGAGTATTTCGGCAGCGGCCGGCGCGTGCCGGCATTCTTCGCAGGACTGGGCGTCGCGATATCGACGATCGGCGCAACCGGCATCGTTGCCGGTACCGGGCTCTTCTTCATCAACGGCTTCGACGCCTGGGCCCTCGCCATCGGCGCGATTGCCGGATGCGTCGTCATGGCGGTGCTGGTCGCGCCCTTCTTCCGCAAGTTCGGCGCCTACACCGTGCCTGGCTTCCTCGGCCGCCGGTTCGACAACCGCCTCGTGCGCATCACCGCCGCGGCGCTGATGTCGATGCCGATCCTGCTGATCATTGCCGCCGAGCTTCGAATCGGCGCGTTCGCCATCGCCTGGCTCGTGCCGGTCTCGCCCGGCGCCTGCGCGGCGATTCTGGCCGTTGCGATCGTGTCAACGATCAGCCTCGGCGGCATGCGCTCATTGACGTGGTCGAGCACCGCCCAGGGGCTCGTCACGCTGCTCGCGATCCTGGTGCCGACGGCCATGGTCGCCGTCGTCCTGACGAATCTGCCGCTGCCGCAGCTCAGCTACGGCCCGGTGCTGCGCGCGATCGGCCGGCTCGAGGCATCGCAGGGCGTCGCGATCCCGATCCTATCGCCCCTCGCATTCGGGTTTGCCGGCCCGGGCCTCGAGCCACTCGCGCGCCGGATGGCCACGCCGTTCGGCAGCATCGGACACATGAGCTTCATCCTGACCACGTTCAGCGTGATGCTCGGTGTCGCGGCGGCGCCGTGGCTGCTGCCGCGCACGACGACGACACCCGGCGTCTACGAGGTGCGCAAGTCGCTCGGCTGGTCGGTGGTGCTGCTCGGCATCGTCGCCATGACGATCTCGGCGGTCGCGGTGTTCATGCGCGATCTCGTCATGGATACACTCGTCGGACACAATCGCGGCACGCTGCCGGAATGGTTCGGCGCAATGGTCCGGGCGGGCCTTGCCTCGCTCGACGGGCGGGGCCTGAGGCCGCCACTCGAGGCCTTCAGCTTCCACCGCGACGGCGTCCTGTTCGCACTGCCGATCGCCTACGGTTACCCGACGCAGCTCGTCAATCTCGTGCTCGCGGGTGCGGTCGCCGCGGCACTGGCGGCGGCCGGCAACGCGACCAGCGCCCTCTCTACGCTGCTGGCGGAGGATGTCGTCGGCGGCACGCGCTGGGTGCCGCCTTCCGATCGGCTGCGGCTTGCGATCTCGAGGGTCTCGCTCGCGCTCGTGGCGGCGCTCGGCGGTTGGGTCGCAACGACGCTGGCGATCGATCCGGTGCGGCTGGTGCTCTGGGCGATGGCGTTGTCGGCGGCGACGGCTTTTCCGGTCATGATGCTGGCGATCTGGTGGAAGCGGCTCAATGCCTGGGGCGCGACCGCCGGAATGCTCGCGGGCTTCGTTGCGACGCTCGCGATGATCCTGGCGAGCGAATCGGCGCTCATCGGCGTGCCGAGTGCTTTCGCTGCAATGATCGGCGTGCCGGCCGGCTTCATCGCCGCGATCGCGGTCGCATGGGTGACGCCGGCACCGGGACGTCACGTACTCGAGGTGGTGCGCGATCTGCGCATGCCCGGCGGCGAGACGCTGCACGACCGCGAGATTCGCCTGCAGCGATTGAAGCAGCGGCAGTCGCGTTAGCCCCGCCTGGTCAGCGCCCCCCGAGCGCGCCGCTTGCACCGCGTGCGATTGCCGCATAACCGTATGCGCCGGCGCCAATGCACCTGAGCCCGATGATGTCACAACGCTTTGCAGCCTATCCTGCCATCGAGCCCTATGCCCGCGGCATGCTGGCGGTCGGTCACGGTCACGAGATCTACTACGAGCAATGCGGCAATCCGCAGGGCCAGCCGGTCGTGATGCTGCACGGCGGCCCCGGCGGCGGCTCGAACCCGACGCTCAGGCGTTTCCATGATCCTGATCGCTACCGTATCGTGCTGTTCGACCAGCGTGGCTGTGGTCGCTCGACGCCCTATGCGAGCCTCGAGCACAACACGACGTGGGAGCTCGTCGCCGATATCGAGCGACTCCGGGTGCACCTCGGTATCGCGCACTGGCAGTTGTTCGGCGGCTCGTGGGGTTCGACCCTCGCGCTCGCCTACGCCGAGGCACATCCCGAGCGGGTCACCGGGCTCGTGCTCCGCGGCATCTTTCTACTGCGCCGCCGCGAAATCGAGTGGTTCTACCAGGAGGGCTGCAGCTGGATCTATCCGGACGCCTTTGCGGCCTATCTCGCGCCGATCCCGGCTGACGAACGGTCCGACATGGTCGCCGCCTACTACCGGCGCCTGACCGACCCCGACCGCAACGTGCAGATCACGGCCGCCAAGGCCTGGAGCGCATGGGAAGGGGCGACGCTGTCGCTAGTGCACGACCCCGAGCGCGTGCGCTTGTTCTCGGTCGACGGCTACGCGCTCGCTTTCGCGCGGATCGAATGCCACTACTTCGCCAACCACGGCTTCTTCGACCGCGACGACCAGCTGCTCGCCCATGCCGGCCGGCTCGCGGCTATTCCGACGGTCATCGTGCACGGCCGCTACGACGTGGTGACGCCGTTGAAGAACGCCTGGGACCTGAAGGCCGCCATGCCGCATGCGGACCTGCGCATCGTGCCGGACGCGGGCCATGCAATGACCGAGCCAGGCATCATCCACGAGCTCGTGGCGACGACGCGGCGGCTGGCGATGGCATGAGGCGACCGCCTCTCACTCCTCCCGCCATCCTGGCCAAGTGACGCGAAAGCCTGACGAAGGTGAGAGACGCGTTGCACCGTACTCGCCCTCGCCGCTCACTCCTTGAACGGCACCACCTTCTGAGTCTGCTCGCCGAGGCCCTCGATGCGCAGCGTCATGGTGTCACCAACCTTGAGGAACACCGGCGGCTTCATGCCGAGCCCGACGCCCGGCGGCGTGCCGGTCGTCACGACGTCGCCCGCCTCCAGCACCATGAACTGCGAGATATAGTGCACGAGGTGCGCGATGCCGAAAATCATCGTCTTGGTCGAGCCGGTCTGCATGCGCTTGCCATTGACGTCGAGCGCCATGGCGAGCGCCTGCACGTCCTTGATCTCGTCGGTGGTCGCGAGCCAGGGGCCGAGCGGTCCCGAGGTCTCGAAGCACTTGCCCTTCATCCACTGGCCGCCGCGCTCGATCTGGAAGTGGCGCTCGGAGACATCGTTGCAAATCGCGTAGCCGGCGACATATTTGAGTGCGTCCCTTTCGGAGACGTATCGGGTCCGCTGCCCCATCACAAAGGCGATCTCGACCTCCCAATCGAGCTTGAGGGCGCCCTTCGGCATCATCACGTTGTCGTTCGGACCGACGATGCAGTTGGCGAGCTTGTTGAACAGGATCGGCTCTTTCGGGATCGGCGAGCCGGTCTCGGCGGCATGATCGGCATAGTTGAGACCGACCGCGATGAAGTTGCGCACATTCCCGACCGGCGGGCCAAGCCGCGCGCCCGCGGGTGCGAGCGGCAGCGACTTCACGTCGACCTTGCGCAGCTTGTCGAGGCTCTGGGGCGAGAGCGTCGTGCCGTCGATATCCTTCACGTGGGCGGAGAGGTCGCGCACCTTGCCGTCGGCGTCGACGATGCCGGGCTTCTCGGAACCGGCGGCGCCGAAGCGTACGAGCTTCATGTGGTCCTCCTCAAATGCTCGGATCGGCGATTTTTCCCGCGTATCGGTAGGAGGTTATGGCGCCCCGGTAAAGTCGTCCGGCGCAGGGGACCGGTGCACCTCGCGCAATTCAGCGCGCCGCGCCGGCGCCGTCGATGAGCGGGGCAAAGACCGTCCGCACCGTCGCTTCGGCGAGGTCCCGGGTGATGAAGACGATCCGCGAGCGCCGGTCCGCGCCCGGCCAACGCTCGAGTTGCTCGGGCGGGTAGAACACGTGCTGCACGCCGTGGATGACGAACGGCCGCTCCTGGCCCTCGATGTCGAGGATGCCCTTGACGCGCAGCAGCCGGTCGCCGTGGGTCTCGCGCAGGAGCTCGATGGCGAATTCGAGCTGGCGGGCGGCGAGCGGCTTCTCGAACGTCAGGCAGAACGACGTGACGCCGTGCAGATGGCCGTGGGCGTGATCGTGACCATGATCGGGATGTGCGCATGCGGCGCCGTCGCAGGCGTGATCGTGCGCGCCGTGAACGTGGCCTTGGTGATCGGCCGCGGTGAAGCTGTCGGCGGCGAGCCAGCGGGAAATGTCGCGGCGGTCGGGCCGGATCTCGTGGGCGTCGAGACCGATGAGCGCGGCGGGCAGAATAGCACCCCTGATCGCCTTCAGCATCACCGCGCCGGGATTGAGCGCGCCGATGCGCTCCTCGAGCGCCGTGGTCACGGGCGCGCGGTCGGTCTTGGTGATCACGATGCGATCGGCGAGCGCAATCTGCTTCGCCGGCTCGAACGCGCGCTCGAGCTGGCTGAGCCCGTGCTCGGCATCGACCGTCGTCACGATGCCGTCGAGCCGCCACACGCGGAAGATCTCGCGCTCGCTCATCAGCGTATGGACGATCGGCGCGGGATCGGCGAGGCCGGTCGTCTCCAGTACGGCGCGGCGGAGCTCCGGCACGCGGCCCGCGAGTACGTCCTCGTGCAGCCTGGTGAGCGCCGCGACGAGATCGCCGCGCACCGCGCAGCACACGCAGCCCGAGGGCAGCAGGATCGTCTCCTCGCTCGCCGCCGCGATGAGCTGGTCGTCGAGCCCGACCTCGCCGAACTCGTTGACGATGACGGCGGTGCCGGCCATCGCCGGGTCGGCGAGCAGCGCCTTGAGCAACGTCGTCTTGCCGGAGCCGAGATAGCCGGTGAGGACGGTGAGCGGGATGGGGAGGCGAATTGGCTCAGCTCCGGCTGATGACCACCTCGAGATACTCGCGCGGCACGATCGGTGTGTCCATGCCGCCACGGGAGGTCCGGCTTCGAGCTCTGTAGCACGGCCATGTGCACTCTGCGCCGGACAAAGCCGAACGGGGCGCTCCCGAATCTCGGGAGCACCCCTGCCGCCGGCCAGGACGTCGCGTCCGCCAGCCCTAGTTCGCCGTCTTCATCCGGTCGAGCGAGAACAGGAAGTCGTCCTTGTCCTTGGGCTTGTGACAGGTGAAGCAGGCCTTGAGGTCCGCCTTGTCGTTGACCGCCTTGGCGGGTGTGAAAGCCTGGTACTCCCACTCGCCGTTGCGCAGATCGGCCGGGTACTCGGTGCCCCAGCCTGCGCGCTTCTCCATCACCAAGTAGCCGATGAGCGCGTCCTTGATGAACCGGCCCTTCGCGTCCTTCTCGGGATTGCCCTGCGCATCGAGCTTGGCCTTGAAGTTGGCCAACGTGAGGACCGTACCGTCGGGAACCGGCTTGCCGGCCTTCACCGCCGCGATCACGGTCGCGGGCGCATAAAGCTCGCGATACTGCTTGTTGTCGGCGCGGTCGACGGTCGTGTAGAGCACGCCCTTGTCGAAGCCCTCGGGGAACTTGACTTTTTCGCCGCCGGCCCTGAGGCCGGTTGTTGCAGTTGCGAGAAGCGCGGCAGTCGCCGCGAGCGCGGTCGTCAATTTCAGCTTGGACATCGTATCTGCTCCCATGAAAACAGAGTTCGCCTTGGAGCTACGGCTGAGACACGAGCGGGGTTTCAATGAGGGCGCAACAAAACTTCCCGCGGGCCGTCATCGCAGCTAAGCTCCCGAGCTGCGCCCCGCCAACGGACGCCACCGAGCCCTGCCTGTCCCGCCCCGCCATGCGCCGAGACCCCGCCAGATCAGCCGCGCCGTCGCCAGAGGAACGCATCTAGCCCCATGGAAAAGCATGCCATCTTCGGCGGCAAGGTGCTTCCCTATGCGCTGCTCGCACCACAGCTCGCGATCATCCTGGTGTTCTTCTACTGGCCGGCCTCGCAAGCGGTCTGGCAATCGTTCCTCCAGCAGGACGCCTTTGGTCTGAAGTCCGAGTTTATTGGCCTCGCCAACTACGCCGAGCTGCTGACCAGCCGCGAGTACTACCGCACGCTGTCGACCACGCTCGTCTTTTCCACGGCGGTCGCGGGGCTCTCGCTCGGGATCGCGCTATTGCTCGCGGTGCAGGCCGACAAGCAGATCCGCGGCGCCGGCGTCTATCGCACGCTGCTGATCTGGCCCTATGCGGTCGCTCCCGCTGTCGCCGGCGTGCTGTGGCTGTTCATGTTCCAGCCGTCGCTCGGCATGCTGGCGCGTGGCCTGCGCACGCTCGGCGTCGACTGGAACCCGCTGCTCAATGGCAATCACGCCATGACCCTCGTGGTGCTGGCGGCGACCTGGAAGCAGATCAGCTACAATTTCCTGTTCTTCCTCGCCGGTCTGCAGGCGATCCCCCGGAGCGTCTACGAGGCGGCGGCCATCGACGGGGCGAAGCCGCGCCGAAGGTTCTGGACGATCACGTTCCCGCTTCTGTCGCCGACGGCGTTCTTCCTGCTCGTGGTCAACGTCGTCTACGTGTTCTTCGACACCTTCGGCATCATCGACACGGTGACGCAGGGCGGGCCGTCGAAAGCGACCGAGACGCTCGTCTACAAGGTCTATGTCGACGGCAAGCTCGGCTCCGATCTCGGCGGCTCGGCAGCGCAGTCGGTCATCCTGCTCGTCATCGTGATGGCGCTGACTGCGGTTCAGTTCAAGTTCATCGAGCGCAAGGTCACGTATTGATGGTCGAGCAGCACACCGCCTTGTCGCGTCTCCTCCCCCACCTGATCCTCGGCATCGGCGTGCTCGTCGTCGCGTTCCCGGTGTACCTCGCGTTCATCGCCTCGACGCACGACGCGGCCGCCGTGATCAACGGCACATTCGGCCTCCTCCCCGGCGGGCGGCTGATCGAGAACTACGGCCGCGTGCTGTTCACCGGCTCCTCGAGCACGACGCGCGAGCCGGTCTGGACGATGCTCGTCAACAGTTTCGTGATGGCGATGACGGTGGCCGGAGGCAAGATCCTGATCTCGATCATCTCGGCGTTCGCGGTCGTCTACTTCAAGTTCCCGTTCCGGACGGCGATCTTCTGGATCATCTTCGTCACGCTCATGCTGCCGGTCGAGGTACGCATCTATCCGACCTACAAGGTCGTCTCCGATCTCGGCCTGCTCGACACCTATTCGGGGCTGACAGTGCCGCTCGTCGCCTCGGCGACCGGCACGCTGCTCTTCCGCCAGTTCTTCATGACCGTGCCGGACGAGCTGATCGAAGCCTCAAAGATCGACGGCGCAGGGCCATGGAAGTTTTTCCGCGACACGCTCGTGCCGCTGTCGCTCACAACATGCGCGGCACTGTTCGTGATCCAGTTCATCTACGGCTGGAACCAGTACCTCTGGCCGCTTCTGATCACGACCCGCGACAACATGCAGACCATCGTCATCGGCATCAAGAAAATGATCGTGACGCAGGATGCGCTCACCGAATGGCAGCTCGCCATGGCGACCGCGGTGCTCGCCATGTTGCCGCCGGTGCTGGTCGTGGTGCTGATGCAGCGGCTTTTCGTCAAGGGCCTCGTGGAGACGGAGAAATAGTACATGTCATCCGTCACACTCGAGGGCGTGAAAAAGGTCTACGCCGGCGGCGTCGAGGCGGTGAAGGGCATCTCGCTCGCCATGCCCAACGGGTCGTTCACGGTGCTGCTCGGGCCGTCCGGCTGCGGCAAGTCGACGTTGCTGCGCATGATCGCCGGGCTCGAAACGATCACCGCGGGCAGCGTGCGCATCGGCGACCGGGTGGTCAACGAGGTCGAGCCGGCCGAGCGTGACATCGCCATGGTGTTCCAGAACTACGCGCTCTATCCGCACATGAGCGTCTACGACAACATGGCCTATGGCCTGCGCAATCGCGGCACGCCGCGGGAGGAGATCGATGCCAAGGTGCGCGCCGCCGCGCAGATGCTGGCGATCGAGCCGTTTCTCGGCCGCAGGCCGCGCGCGCTCTCGGGGGGGCAGCGCCAGCGCGTCGCCATGGGCCGCGCGATCGTGCGCGAGCCGCAGGCGTTCCTATTCGACGAGCCGCTGTCGAACCTCGATGCCAAGCTCAGGCTTGCGATGCGGATCGAAATCCGCCGCCTGCACAACCGCCTCAAGGCGACGTCGATCTTCGTCACTCACGACCAGGTCGAGGCCATGACCCTCGCCGACCTCGTCGTCGTCATGAATGCGGGCCAGATCGAGCAGGCCGGGCGTCCGAGCGAGGTCTATGCGCGCCCGGCGACGCGTTTCGTCGCAACGTTCATCGGCGCGCCGGCGATGAACCTGCTGCCGGGGCGGGTGACCGCGCGCGGGGTGGTGGAGATCGAAGGCGGCGGCACGCTCGCCTTCGACCCTACCGTTTTCGCCGCCGAACCCGGGCGCAGCGTCGAGATCGGAATGCGGCCGGAGGACATCGCTATCGCAGCATCCGATCAGCCGCATGCCCTCGCCTTCAGCCGCGAGCTCATCGAGGACTTGGGCCCCAATCGCCTCCTGCACGGCCGCATCGGCGGCCACGCATTGACCATCTCGACGGCGGCGGGCGTCACTATCCCGGAGGCGGCGGCAATGCGGCTGGCGGCCCTGGCCACCAGCGTGCACCTGTTCGACCCCGCCAGCGGGCGCAGCCTGCGCGCGACCGCCTGAACCGGGCATTGCGATCCGCGCAAGATGATTTCAAACCGCAAGATTATCGGCTACAGTCAATGCCATAGCAGGCGTCCAAAATCGGTTCGGGATCGTTCGGATGGCCACCTCGCAGACCGGCATCGTCGAGATGCTCGGAAGGACCGCGCTGTTCGGCCAGATGACCGAAGCGGAGCGCGCGACCGTCGCGAAGCAGATGCGGCCCGCTCAGTTCGATGCCGGTCAGCTGATCTTCGCGCGCGGCGACCCTGGTGTCGACGTGCACCTCGTCACCGAAGGCCGCGTGCGGCTGTCGGTCCTCTCCAACGAGGGGCGCGAGCTGTCCTTCAACCATGCCGGACCCGGCATCGTGTTCGGTGAGATCGCAGCTCTGGACGGCGGCAAGCGGACCGCCGATGCGACCGCCGTCGGCGCCGTCAAGACCATGGTACTGACCCAGAATGCCATGCGCTCGCTCATCGCCGGCTCGCCCACGCTGGCCGCGGCGACAATCCGAATGCTCTGCGCGCGGCTGCGCGAGGCCGACCTGCAGCTCGAGGCGGTGGCGCTGCATTCGATCGAGGTCCGCCTCGCTCGCTTCCTGCTGGCACAGGTCGCAGCCCAAGGCCAAGGCAAGGCCAGCGCTCGCGCGACCATCCAAGTGGATATGTCGCAAAGTGAGCTGGCGCTGCTGCTCGGCGCAAGCCGGCCGAAAGTGAACGCGGCGCTGGCGATGCTCGAGGCGGAAGGCGCCATCACCCGCCGCGACACCGAGATCGATTGTGTGCTCGAGAGCTTGCGCCGGCTCGGCGAGGTCGAGTAGCGCGGTCTCTGCCCCGGCGGCTCGCACGGTGCGGTGTGGCGGCAAAACACACTTCCGGCCCCGGAACAGTTGCCGGCCGAGCCAGCAACCGCGTGCTGCGCCTTGAAAAACCGCCCGCGCGGCCGCTGTCACCGTCCAGCCACGGCGACCTGCGTCAATCTTCCAATGCGCAGCCCGGCTGGCTATAGTAGCCGCAAAAAGATAGACAAAATCGGCACCTTGGGGTGCTACGGGGCGCGGCCCATGCAAGCGCCGCGGCTTGGCCATCCGGGTCGGATCGGCCGAGTGCGGCGATGAACGATGCATCGGTCAGCCGCCGGCTGTGCGGTCTGGGTTGGGAGTGAGGAATTCGATGAAGTGCAATCCCCTTCGTTGGCTGTGGGGGCTGATACCCGTCGTGATGGTGAGTTGGATCGCCATGCTCGGGGAGCATCAGCGCATCGAGAACGACCTCACCCAGCGGGTCAAGGACCTCTTCCAGCGCCAGAAGCTCGAATGGGCGGCGCCGTCCTTCTCCGGCCGCGACGCCATTCTCACCGGCGACAGCTCGGAGGACGACGACCAGCGCAAGGCTTTCGAGGTGGCGCGCAGCACCTGGGGTGTGCGGACCGTCATCGACAAGACGAAGCTGCTCGACGAGGAGAAGAGCTACATCCTTTCGGCCGTGCTGCGGGACGATAAGGTGCGCCTGTCGGGCTTTGCGCCGAGCGAGGCGACGCGCAGGGCGGTGGTGGCCTCGGCCAAGGCTGCCTTTCCCGGCAAGCCGGTCGACGATGCGCTGAAGCTCGCGCGCGGCGCGCCGAAGGGCGACGCCTGGATCAACGGTGTCAACTTCGGCCTGAAGCAGCTCGCAGGTTTGAAGAGCGGCAAGGTCGACCTCGAGGCACTCAACCTCGTGGTCGAGGGCGAAGCGATCGATCAGACCGCATTCCGCAGCGTGAAAGGCTCGCTCGCCAATGCCATGCCGGCCAACGTCCGCCTCAAGTCAGAGAAGGTGGTCGCGCCGCTCGCCAAGCCTTACCTCTGGTCGGCCAAGGCGCAAGGCAATCAGCTTCTGATCGCCGGCCACGTGCCGAGCGACCGCCAGCGGGAGGAGGTTGTCGGGCTGGCGAAGCGGCTCTATCCGCGCCTAACGGTCGTCGACCGTATGCAACTCGCCTCGGGGGAGCCGCGCGAATGGACGCGCGCCACCTCGACCGCATTGAACGAGATGGTCGCGCTCGAGGCCCCGGCTGCCGAACTCAAGGACAGCGAGCTGAAAATCGCCGGTGTCGCGCCGGATCAAGGCTATCTCGGCGGCATCCGGCAAGCGCTGCGCCGTGACCTGCCGGGGTCGGTCAAGCTCGTCGATCAACTCAAGTTCAGGGAGCCTGTGATCAAGCCCGTCAGCCCGTTCACCACCGGCGTCGAAGTGCAGGCGCAGAGCGTGATCGTTTCGGGCTACGCGCCGAGCGAAGCTGCCAGGAAGACCTTGCTCGAGGCCGTGGCTGCACGCCTGCCGGGCAAGCGCGTCGTGGACCGGTTGCAGATTGCCGATGGCGCGCCACAGGGCTGGGTGGGCTGTGCGCAGGCCGGCCTGCAAGGGCTCGGCAAGGTCGGCGGCGGCCGCATGCAGATGACGGACCGCGCCCTGGTGCTCACCGGAGCAACGGAGAGCGCGGCGATCTCGACGGCGGTGCCGTCGGAGGTGCGCTCGGCCGCAGGCGCAGCGTGCGATGCGGACGTGCGCATCGCGCTCAACGTGCCGGCCGAGCCGGCGCTGACGTGGAGCGCCAGGAATGCCGGCGGCGAGCTCGTCCTCGATGGCGAGGTGCCGGACGCGACGACCAAGGCGAGCCTCGCGGCGAGCGCGGCCCGGCTGTTCCCGTCGGCCCGGGTGGTCGACCGCATGCGTATTGCAGGTGTCCAGCCGGGCCGCTGGCCTGGCGTCGCCGAATCCGGCCTGGCGATGCTCGGCCGTCTGGTAACCGGCGAGGTCCGCATCAGCGGGCCCGAGCTTGCGATCGCCGGCGAGGCGACCGAGAGCGGCATCGTCGATGCGGTCAAGGCGCAGCTCGCGAATGCCACGGGCAAGGACTACCGCAGCCGTGATGCGATCACCGTGAAGGCTGCGGCGGCGGCGCCTGTGGCCCCGGCCGTCGATCCGGACGCGCAACGGAAGGCGCAGCAGGCTCTCATCGCCCAGTGCCAGGCCTCCCTCGCGGCAGCCGTGAAGGAGGGCAGCATCAACTTCAAGCGGGCGAGTGCGGACATCGAGGCCAGCAGCTATCCGACGCTCGACAAGCTCGCGCGGATCGCGACGACCTGCCCCGACGCGCGCATCGAGGTCGGTGGTCACACCGACGCGGAGGGGACGCCGGAGCGCAATCAGCGCCTCTCCGACCGTCGCGCGCAGTCGGTGCTCGCCTACCTCAATAAGGCAGGCGTCGATTCGAGCCGACTCAGCGCCGCCGGCTACGGCGAGACGCGGCCGGTCGCGCCCAACGACACCGCCGAAAACCGGGCGAAGAATCGGCGGATCGAATTCATCGTCAAAACCCAGTAGATCGACGCGGACCGCGAACGGAGCTCGGACATGGATTACCTGCTCGGCAAGATGCTCTGGTACGTGCTGCTGGCGTTTGCCATCGGCGGCATCGTCGGATGGTATGCCTGCAGCCGCGCCGAGGACTGATGTGATGCGCGCGACGGCAGCACGATCGCTTCTCGCGATCGTGCGGTGCCTGCGCCCTGGAGACGGATGATCGTCATGACCGCGTTGCTACTGCAGACCGCCTTGCTGCTGGTGACCGCCTACTTCGCTGGAGCATTCCTCGCCTGCATCGTGCGGCGCACGTTCTTTGCCGATCGGGTCGTGCGGGCGCCGGCCGAGGCACGGCCGGTCGCGGTAGCAATGCCCCAGCCGGCCGCCCCTGGCCCGGCACCGGCGCCGGCGCGCCGCCCTGATCCGGCGGTCGCCGCACCTCGCATCGAGACGGTGCAGCGTGCGGCCGCAACAGCGCCGGCCGAAGCTGCGTCCCGCTTCGCGCGGGCTTTGACCAGCGCTCCGGCAACCGAGTCGGCGAAGCCGCAACCCGTCGTCGCACCGCCGCCGCCGCGACCCGCACCACCCGCGCCGATCGCCGCTCCACCGGCCCCGCCGAAGCCCGTCGTGGCTCCAGCCCCCGCGCCCGCCGTTGCAAAGCCTGCGCCCGCTTCGACCGCCGCCGTGAACACCGCCGCAGCGGCTGCCGCGCTCGCTGCCGCCGCCGCGGCCCAGCGCATTCAGACGCCAGCGCCCGCACCGGCGGCGCCCGTACCTGCGACGCCGCTCGTCCTGCCGGCGGCCGCCAGCACCTCGGGCCAGGGTAGCGCCGCCGCGCCGATCGCACTCGATGACCTGACGCTCATCCGTGATATCGACCGCACCCTGCAGGCACGATTGAATGCACTCGGTGTGCGCCGCTACGCCGAAATGGCCGAGTGGCGGATGGCCGACGTGGCGCGCTTCAACGAGGCGCTCGGATTCAAGGGCCGGATCGAGCAGGAGAACTGGATCGAGCAGGCGCACATCCTCGCGAAGGGCGGCGAGACGTTCTACTCGCGCCGCCGGTTGCGTGGCGAGGTGCCGGCGGCGGATCCGACGGCCGACGAAGGTGCGCGACCGGAGCCGACTGCCCGCGCCGTCCCCGACACGGTGAACGGCTCGCCGACGGTGATAGCACCACCCTCGCGCGCTCCGGCGGCCGCACCCGCGACGGCCGCAACGCCGCCCTCGGCGGCGGCTGCGTCGGGCGTCGGGGCGGCCATTGCGGCAGCCGCCGCCGCCGCCGCCGCGCAGAGGCCGGCCGCGAGCCTCGGCCGCGACAACCTCCAGCGCATCAGCGGCATCAGCGGCGAGGTCGAGAAGCTGCTCAATGTGCAAGGCGTGAGCCGCTATGCGCAGATTTCGGGCTGGTCGGCAGCCGATGTCGGCCGGTTCGACCGCCTGCTCGGCGTCGACGGCCGGATCGCCAAGGACAACTGGATCGAGCAGGCACAGATCCTCGCGCGCGGCGGCGAGACCGCCCAATCACGCGAGTTCGATCGCCGCTCGAGCGAGGCGGTCGGCGAGGCTCGTCGCCCCGCACGCCTCGCCGATGCGATCCGCGATCAGGCCAGGGAGAAAGGCACGACCGCCGCGCCATCGGATGCCGGGACGGCGCGAGGCCGCTCGGATCTCTCGGCGCTCCGGTCGGTGCGGTCGGAGGCTTATCGCACACCCGAGGCCGCGGCGCAGGGACCCGTCGTCGTGCCGGCCGGATCACCGCTCGCGACAGCAGCGGCCGCGGCCGCGGCCGCGACCGCCGCAGCGGCGGCCGCCGGTGCCGCCAAGCCTGCATCCGGCCCGTCGGTTCCGGTGAGCGCCATCGTCGCTGCCCGTTCGCGCGCCGGCACGCCGGACGACTTGAAGCGCATCCGCGGCGTCGGCGTGCTGATCGAGAAGAAGCTCAATTCGCTCGGCGTGATGACCTACGACCAGATCGCCAACTGGTCGAGCGCGGAAATCGAGCGGGTGAGCCACATCCTCGACTTCAAGGGTCGCATCGAGCGCGAGAACTGGGTCGAGCAGGCGCGCATCCTCTCGGCCGGCGGGCAGACGGAGTTCTCACGCCGGGTCGACCGCGGCGAGGTCGAGACGAGCCGCCCAAAAACGGAGTAGCGGTGAGCGCGGCCCATCCGGCGCGTTGCAGCATCTGCCGCGCGACGAACGATCCTCATCGGGTCTCGCCTGTCGATCAGACTTGGAATGTGTCAAACGGACCGCGCATCATTTACGCTGCACGCGGCGCTTGTCGACCTCGCCAGAGTCGACCAACGCATTGACGCAGTTCGGCGTGATCTCGTTGGCCTTCGATTCCATGCAGGCGCGCAGTTGGGGGCTCGTCGGCTTGTAGGCCGGGCATAGCCGCTTGTAGTCGTCTCTGCAGGCTCGCTCGACGGCCTTGCTGACGGCACCTGCGGGCGTCGTCAGCGGGATCGACAATGCGGCGAGCGATAATCCGAGCGCGCTCACTCTTACCAGCGAGCTCTTGATCAGTGATGGCATGGCGAAGCCTCGACAGGGGCGTCACTCTGTCGCCCGAGCACGCCAGATCCTGCCGCTGCGGTGAACGGCATTGCTGATTCCTGGTTAACGGGCGGATCGGCCGCGCTCTACCTGTCGGCGAACGGATTGTCGCCCTTGCGGAAACTGAATCGGATCGGCACGCCCGGCAGACCGAAAGCCTCGCGCAGGCTGTTGACCAGATACTTCACATAGGATTTCGGCACCGCCTCGGCGCGCTGGCAGAACGCAATGAACGACGGCGGCCGCGTCGAGGGCTGGGTCATGAAGCGGATCTTGATACGCCGCCCTGCGACCGCCGGCGGGGCGTGCCGCGCGAGCGCCTCCTGCAGCCAGCGGTTCAGATGCGGGGTCGGGATGCGCCGGTTCCAGGCCGCATGGATGGTGACGATCGCTTGCATCAGGCCGTCGAGCCCGCGCTCGCCGAGCGCGGAAATCGTGACCACCGGCACGCCCGGCACCTGCGCCAGCTTCTCGGCGACCGTCTCGCGGATGTCGCGCAGCACCTTCTGCTTCTCGCCGACGAGGTCCCACTTGTTGACCGCGACGACGAGTGCACGGCCTTCCTCGGTCACGAGGTCGCCGATGGTGAGGTCCTGGTGCTCGAGCGGGCGCTCGGCATCGACGAGCAGCACGACGACCTCGGCGAAGCGGATCGCACGCACCGCATCGGAGGCGGAGAGCTTCTCGGCGAGCTCGGTGATGCGGGCCTTGCGCCTGAGCCCCGCGGTGTCGAACAGGCGGAATGCGTTGCCCTTCCATGCGTAGTCGCTCGCGACCGCATCGCGCGTCAGGCCCGGCTCCGGCCCGGTGATCATGCGCTCCTCACCGAGCAATGCATTGACCAGCGTCGACTTGCCGGAGTTGGGCCGCCCGACGATCGCGACGCGGATCGCGCGGGCGGTCGCGGCGGGTGCTTCAGCTGCCTGGGGTTCCGGATCTTCGCCACGCCGGCCGCGCTTGGCGCGGGCAATCGCCGGGATGCCGAGGGCTGCGAGCATGTCCGCCTCGAGGTCGGCGAGGCCCTCGCCATGCTCGGCCGAGATCGCGACCGGCTCGCCAAGGCCGAGCTCGAAGGCCTCGAGCACGCCGTCGGCACCCTTGCGCCCTTCGCACTTGTTGGCGACGAGCACGGTCGGCCGGCCCTCGGCGCGCACCACGCGGGCGAACGTGCGATCGGCGGGCGTCACGCCGTCCCGCGCGTCGATGATGAACAGCACGAGGTCGGCCTGGCGGATCGCTGCCTCACTCTGCGCGCGCATGCGCGCGGCGATCGAGCCTTTGCGTGCGTCCTCGAGGCCCGCGGTGTCGACGACCCGCGCCGCGTGGCCGCCGATGCTCGTCTCGCCTTCCTTGCGGTCGCGGGTGAGGCCGGGCATGTCGGAGACGAGCGCAGCCCGCGTGCCGGTCAGCCGGTTGAACAGCGTCGACTTGCCGACATTGGGCCGGCCGACGATGGCGATGGTCGGGCGTTGCGTGCTGGAGTGCGGCATGCGCCGCTTATGCCTCAACTGCCGGCGCGCGCAAGCCCGCTCAGGCGGCCGGTGCGACGAACAGGTCGGAGGAGAAGTAGCGCTCGGCGGAGGACGGCGCGAATGTCACGATGGTCTTGCCGGCCAGATCGGGGCGCTCGGCGACGGTGAGCGCGGCGGCGAGGTTCGCCCCGCTCGAGATGCCGCCGGGGATGCCTTCCATCCGCGCCAGCATGCGCGCCATGTCGAATGCCATCTCGTTCGGCACCTTGATGATCTCGTCGATCAGGCTGCGGTCGAGCACGGCGGGGACGAAGCCCGCGCCGATGCCCTGGATCTTGTGCGGGCCGCGCTCGCCGCCCGACAGCACCGGGCTCGCCGTCGGCTCGACGGCAATGATCTCGAGCCCCGGCCGGCGTGGCTTCAGCACGCGCCCGCAGCCGGTCAGAGTTCCGCCGGTGCCGACTCCGATGACGAGCGCGTCGACCTCGCCCTTGGTGTCGGCCCAGATCTCCTCGGCGGTGGTCAGCGCGTGAACCTCAGGGTTGGCCGGGTTCTCGAACTGGCTCGGCTGTATGGAGTGGGGAGTAGACCTCAACAGCTCGTTCGCCTTCTCGATCGCTGCCGGCATGCCGCCGCCGGGCGGCGTGAGCACCAGCTCGGCACCGAGGTGGACGAGGATCTTGCGCCGCTCGACCGACATAGATTCGGGCATGACCAGGATGAGCTTGTAGCCGCGCGCCGCCGCGACGAACGCGAGGCCGATGCCGGTGTTGCCCGAGGTCGGCTCGATCAGCGTCGTGACTCCGGGGCGGATGCGTCCGTCCGCCTCGAGCGCGTCGATCATGGCGACGCCGATGCGGTCCTTCACCGACGAGAGCGGGTTGAAGAACTCGAGCTTCATGAGGATGCGCGCCTTGGCCGCAGCCGCCTTCTCGACGCGCGTGAGGCGCACGAGCGGCGTGTGGCCGATGGTCTCGGTGATGTCGTCATAGACGCGGCCGCGACCCCAGGTGCGGTTGGCCTCGAGGGTCTTGATACGGATCGGGTCTGCCATGGCGGAGAATGACCTTTCGAATACGGAACGTGCCGACGGCGCTCCCCGACAAGTCGGGTGTCGTGCCTGCCGGCGCAACAGCTGCGCGCCTCAGCCTGCGGATTTCGCAGACCTGCGGCGCGATTTCGTGGCGGTGGCAGTGCCGGTCGAGCCGAACCCGCCACTGCCCCGCGCGGTCTCGTCGAGCCGCACGACCTCGACCAGGTCGGCGCGCGCCACGGGCTGGACCACGAGCTGGGCGATGCGCTCGCCACGCTGCACCGTCCACGGCTCGGTGCCGAGGTTGATCAGGATCGCCTGCACCTCGCCCCGGTAGTCGGGATCGATGGTGCCGGGGCTGTTGAGCACGGTGATGCCGTGGCGCACGGCAAGGCCGGAGCGCGGGCGCACCTGCGCCTCGTAGCCCTCAGGCAGCGCGATGACGAGACCGGTCGGCACCAGCGCGCGGGCCCCTGGCGCCAGAGTCAGCGGCCGATCGGCCGGGAGCGCGGCGGCAAGGTCCATGCCGGCGGCAGCGGCGGTCTGATAGGCCGGCAGCGGCAGGCCGTCAGCATGCGCCAGACGCTGCACGCGCACGATGGGACGCCCCGGTCGCTCCTGCTTCATCTGCCCAAACTCCAGCTGTCTTGCCTGCACCGGACGTCCTGGCATGGAGGGGTGCCCATGCCATGTTCGGAGGGCTGCCGCAACGCAATCCCCCTTAACCGGGGACGGTGTGCTCATGTAGGATCGGTCGCGCCCGCTGAATACCGTGGCCGGGCACTCCATCCAAGCTCACCGGGGGAACCCTTGTCGAAGCATCCGCATTTTCTCGTCCACAGCCCGAAGGACAACGTCGGCGTCGTCGTCATCGAGGGCCTCAAGGCCGGTACCGACATGCTCGGTGTCATCACCGAGACCGACACGACGTTGAAGGCCAAGTCGAACCACGATATCCCCGTCGGCCACAAGATCGCGCTCAAGGACATGAAGAAGGGCGACACGGTGATCAAATACGGCGAGGACATCGGCAAGGTCGTCACCGACTTCAGGAAGGGCGATCACGTCCACGTCCACAATATGAAGACCAAGCGGTGGTGAGCAGGGGTCAGACCCCGCGGGTCTGACCCAACGGTAGTGACCGTGTCGCGGTCGCACGTCATCGTCGCCGTTCAAGAATAATGCACTGGTCTTGCGGGCTCAGACCCGCCGGGTCGGACCTCGGAGGAAGAAATGGCTACCAAGAAGAACGGCAAGTCGAAATCGAACCTTTCATTCCACGGCTGGCGGCGCGAGAACGGCCGCGTCGGCGTGCGCAATCACGTCGTCATCCTGCCGCTCGACGACCTCTCGAATGCGGCATGCGAGGCGGTCGCCAACAACATCAAGGGCACCCTTGCGATCCCGCACGCCTACGGCCGGCTGCAGTTCGGCGCCGACCTCGACCTGCATTTCCGCACACTGATCGGCACCGGATCCAACCCCAATGTCGCGGCCGTGGTCGTCATCGGCATCGAGGACAAGTGGACCGGGCGTGTTGTCGAGGGCATCGCCCGGACCGGCAAGCCCGTGGTCGGCTTCGGCATCGAGGGCCACGGCGACATCAAGACCATCGCAGAAGCCTCCTACAAGGCGAAGAAGTACGTCCAGTGGGCCTCGGAGCTGAGGCGCGAGGAGTGCAGCATCGAGGAGTTGTGGGTCTCGACCAAGTGCGGCGAGAGCGACACTACGACCGGCCTTTCCTCCTGCCCGACCGTCGGCAACATGTACGACAAGCTGATCCCGAAGGGCGTCACCGGCTGCTTCGGCGAGACGAGTGAGATCACCGGCGCCGAGCACCTCGCCCGCGAGCGGGCGATCAACAAGGCC
>Ga0114938_1000075_pt1 | contig 76496 bp, 51 predicted proteins | sample AshMeaBigSpring_FD_88675 | JGI IMG/M metagenome (GOLD analysis project Ga0114938, IMG submission 88675) | Groundwater microbial communities from Big Spring, Nevada to study Microbial Dark Matter (Phase II) - Ash Meadows Big Spring | ecosystem: Environmental > Aquatic > Deep subsurface >...
CCATACGAATGCACGATTGTTTGATTTCTTGCCACGAATGCATTAATGATTTTTTTGCCACGAATGTCAAATGTTTTTATTCGTGTATTCGTGGCATCTTATTAGTATCCGCTCTAATAAAAAAGTATGAAAGCACTCCCCGCTCTTTTTCCATCTTCGCAAAAGCCGAACCATTGTGGTCTTATCCATAGAGGATAAATTTTCGGCAAATTTAGTGCCCTTTAAAGGACCCCGAGTGTATGTACTTAGTGGGACGGATACCTTTGTATGACAGTTTTGTGGTAGGTTCAAGCATAGAACTAATCTATTGATTTATATCCTTGCTACCGACTTGCGCTGTCTTTGTAGTTCCCTTAGTATAGGGCTCCACATGGGCTATAACTAGGATGCTTAGGACTGCATGGGTGTAGCGTAGGATGTCTGAATTTTTATTTTTCATTTTGGGCGATGCCTACTCCCTTCGCCATGCTATCGCAGGGCGCAGGGAGCAGGCCCCTGCTATCCGCTATACTCCTCGCTCCCCCTTTCGCCGGCTTCCACTCCGCTCAGCCCACTCCAGGGAACCGCTGTGGGGTGCCGCTTCTATCAGTATCGCTGCTGTGGAATATCACTAATCCTCCGTATCTTTGTCCTGCACGGTCAGAAGGCAGTAGGTGGGCGGTTTTAATGATCGGGTTTCTATCTCATTTCTGCCATTGACTAGATAACCTTAATATTTAGATTTTAGGTCTTCTGTTTATTTTGCACTTCCTATGATTTCAGATACACACTTATCGGCACTACACCAGTATTTTGGATACGCAGCCTTTCGCCCTCTCCAGCGGGAAGTGATCGCCCATATACTAGATCAAAAAGATGCCCTCCTATTGCTGCCTACTGGGGGCGGTAAGTCTATTTGTTTTCAATTGCCGGCCCTCCTGAGTGATGGCCTCACCATCGTAATTTCGCCTCTGATTTCCCTAATGAAAGATCAGGTAGAAGCACTCACTGCTAATGGTATCGCAGCAGCCTGCCTAAACTCTTCCCTAAGCGCCGTCGATGAATCGGTGGTGATAAAATCCATCCTCGATAACCGAGTAAAACTGCTCTATCTCTCCCCCGAACGAATTCTCACCCCCGGGTTTTTAAACTGGTTACAGACATTGCCTATCCGATTTTTTGCCATAGATGAAGCACACTGTATAAGTTCTTGGGGTCACGATTTCCGGCCAGAATATGCCCAGCTATACTGCATCAAAGAACTATGGCCCCAGCTTCCTATTTTAGCCCTCACTGCCACTGCCGATAAAGAAATAAGAGAGGATATAATAACGCTATTAAAACTAAATGAGCCTAAGATTTTTCTCGGCTCTTTTGACCGGCCAAATCTTTCCTTAGAGGTGAGACCTGCCCAGGGAAGGCTACAGCAGATAGATCGCATCCTGCGTACCCACCCGGATGAGTGCGGAATTATTTACTGCTCTTCGCGCAAAAATACCGAAGAACTAAGCGAAAGACTAAAGAGCCTGGGATATCACAATGCCTTTTATCACGCCGGACTCAGTGCCGATGAACGAAACCGTGTACAGGAAGATTTTATAAACAGCCGATGTCCCATCATCATAGCCACCATCGCCTTTGGGATGGGCATAGATAAATCCGATGTTCGATTTGTCCTCCATTATAATCTACCCAAAAATATTGAAGGATACTACCAGGAAATAGGTAGGGCTGGTCGCGATGGGCTGCCTGCCGAAACCATCCTCTTTTATGGATATGGTGATGTGAAAACACAGCTTTTTTTTATAGATCAAATAGAAGATCCCCATTTTAAAGAAATACAGGCCATAAAACTTCAGCAGATGCAAGATTATGCTGAAGCACAGGTATGCCGAAGAAGAATATTACTCAATTATTTTAGCGAATACACAGCTAAGGACTGCGGAAATTGCGATGTGTGTAATAATCCGCCAAAATTTTTTGACGGCACCAGGCAGGCTCAAATGGCCCTCTCAGGGATAAAAAGAACCGGTGAGCAAGTGGGTATAGGCCTGCTCATAGATATTCTCAGGGGAAGCCAGATAGCTGAGATTCGCGACCGCCAGTACCACCTCCTCAAAACTTATGGCGTAGGAAGAAAAGATTCTACCATCGCCTGGCAGATGTATCTGCAGCAAATGCTACATCAGGGTCTCATAGAGATAGACTACCGAGGTCATCAGCACCTAAAAGTAACCGCCTTAGGCGAGGAAGTGCTATTTAATAATCGCAATATAAAACTCGTACATTTCGATACCATACGCGATCGCCGTGAAGCTGCCAATAAAATACCGCAGGAAAAAACACCCAAGCAGCAGATAGAACAAGATCTCCTCCTGGCCCTCAAAGCATTGCGCAAAGAAATGGCTCAAGAAGCAGGTAAACCTGCCTTCACTATCTTTAACGATGCCACCCTTCTGGATATGACATCCAGAATGCCTACTACCCATCAGGAGTTTAGACAGATCAATGGCGTGGGTGAATACAAGGCAGGCGTATATGGCCTTTCCTTTCTAAATGTAATCGCGCAGTTTAAACTAAGCAAGATAAATGCTGGGGCTCAGATAACCGGAAGCACATACACGATTACTCGAGATCTATACTATGCCGGTAAGAGCATCGAAGAAATTGCAAAAATCCGAAATATGACCAGCTCTACTATTTTTAGCCACCTTACCAAACTCCTTAAAGATGGCGAAAACATAGACATATCTGCCCTCATCTCCCAAGAAGAACTAAAACAAATACGCCGAGCCTGGCTGGAGATACCCTCTTCTGAAGCGGCTAAACCCTACTTTGAATACCTTAATGGAGAAATAGACTATGATAAAATCCGATTGGGATTAGCCTGGATAAGCAATGCCGAAGGCAGGGGATAGCAGACCTATATAGTTAGGGCTTGCTCAAAAAATTATAAAGCCGCCGGTAGAGCCAGTATTAATTAGTTTCTTCGTTAAAGTTTAATTCCTAAAACTGCCTATAAATGCAAAATAGCTTGCATACTTCATTATACAATGAGAATAATAGATACTGTTATTAGCCTATGAGCGAAAGTTAATAGCCCTGCCAAATTTATGTAGCTTCTTTATAGATATGGAAGCGATGTATTACTAGCGATAGGGATAGGAGCGGATATCCTTTTAGGGTGTGAGGAAGAAATGGATAAACGAGGAAGAATGAGGAGTAAACAGGATGCCTTGTCATTCGAAAACACAATGTATCACCCTAAAAGATAGTAGCGGATAGCCCGGGCCTGCCCTTCGACTACGCTCAGGGACCGCCCCATAGACTACATTTAGTGACCGCCCATAGATCCCTAAGTAGAGTAGAAGCCGGCGAAGGGCAGGCATCGCCATCATCACAAATTATGGAAGTATTGAGCAAGCCCTAGTTAAACCCAGAATCAGCATTACCCATTGCAAGTGTATAGCCTCTAACAGATTTAGGGAGCGGCTGATAGCGAGGAATTTAGAATCGGGTAGAGTGGCCCATCATTCTTGTCTAGAGGATTTTATTAGTGGGCTATATATGGTAAGGGCTAGTTTAATGCGGCAAAAACGATTAATATGTCTATCAGTGCAGTGGTGTAGCACCTGCTGCAGGGTCTATCCATTTTCGCGCTAGGGCGTATCCAATTGGTCATCCGCACGATGCTCGGTTTCATTCCTCCTTCTCCGGGGCATAATTTCTAGACAGGCTATATAATAATTATTGGCGATGTGCCGGAGTAATCAGCTAGGGTTTTTCATTTCGGCCGCTGGGGTATTTCAGCTGATTCCTCTCCATATCGGTGCTAAAGCCGGAGGTTAAAGTTTAAATATAATTAAATTACTTCAGAGTTTTAGTCGTTTTAATCTCAGTGCATTGCTTATCACAGATACCGAGCTAAAACTCATCGCAGCAGCGGCTATCATCGGCGATAGCAGCAGACCGAAGAAGGGGTATAACACTCCCGCGGCTAAGGGTATGCCCAGTGTATTGTAGAGGAATGCAAAAAACAGGTTTTGGCGAATATTTTTCATCACTGCACGCCCTAGCTGCACGGCTTTTACGATTCCCTGCAAATCCCCTTTTACCAGCGTTATTCCTGCATTTTCTATCGCCGCATCAGTCCCCGTACCCATAGCAATACCTATATCGGCTTTAGCCAGGGCGGGCGCATCATTTATGCCATCTCCTGCCATTCCTGTGGAGAGACCCAGTGCCTGCCATTTTTCTATTTCTTTCAGTTTATCTTGAGGCAAACATCCGGCCTTGTATTCATCTATACCCACGGTATGGGCTACCTGCCTAGCAGTGGCTTCTTGATCTCCGGTAAGCATCACTACTTTTATACCTTTTTGCTGCAGGGCTTTTATAGCATTAGTAGCGCTGGGTTTTATGGCATCTCTTATCACCACATATCCTTTGGCGTTGCTATTTATGCTTATGAGAGATACGATATTACCTTTGTCCCTTTCTTTTTCCACTGCTGCCTTTTCAGAGGGGCTCAGTATCGCTCCTTCATCGGCCATCATAGCCTCATTGCCCAGAGCAGTAGGCACATCATCTATAACTCCTTTTACGCCCTTACCCGTTACTGATAGGAAGTCTTTAATGACAGGAATTTTTACTCCTTGGGCTTGGCTAAAGAGGATTATAGCTTTTGCCAGGGGATGCTCGCTGTATTGGCTCAGGGCTGCACTCATTTCGGTGAGTTCTTTAGTGCTCACTTTGTTATTAAACGCTACTATTTTTTCTACCGATGGCTTACCTGCGGTAAGGGTGCCTGTTTTGTCTAGGATGAGCACTTTCATTTTTTCTATATATTGCAGGGTTTCGGCATTTTTTATGAGTATGCCATTTAGTGCTCCTTTACCTACTCCCACCATTACGGATACGGGCGTGGCCAGCCCCAGTGCGCAGGGACAGGCTATAATGAGCACGGCCAATGCATTTGCGGTGGCATATACATAGGCGGGTTGGGGTCCCCAGGTAGCCCATATTCCGAAGGTGAGTACACTTATTCCTATCACGATAGGCACAAAATATTGGGCTATCCTATCGGCTAATTTTTGAATAGGTGCTTTTGAGTGGCTGGCTATGTTTACCATTTCTATGATTTGTGCCAGCAGGGTTTCGGCACCTATTTTTTCGGCCTTCATTACAAAACTCTGTAGTCCATTCACCGTACCGGCCATTACCCGATCTCCCTGGGCTTTGTCCACGGGCAGCGACTCACCACTTATCATAGATTCGTCTATGCTGCTTTGCCCATCGGTGAGGATGCCATCTACCGGTATTTTTTCGCCGGGTTTTACCCGCAGCAGATCTCCTTTATGGATGGCCGCTATGTTCGTTTTTTGCTCCTGGCCATTCCGCAGTAGCGTTGCCTCCCTGGGGCTCAGTTTTAGTAGGGCTTTTATGGCACTATTGGTTCGGCCGTGGGCGAGTGCTTCCAGCAATTGGCCTAATAATACTAAAGTTAGTATCACCGTTACGGCCTCAAAATATACATACACCTCTCCGTCTTGTCCTTTAAACTGATCGGGAAAAATACCGGGAACCAGCAGAGCCAGGAGGCTAAAGAGAAAGGCGGCACCGGATCCTATACCTATGAGCGTAAACATATTTAGGTTCATTGTGCGCAAAGAGGACCAGGCACGCTCAAAAAACATACGGCAAGCATAGCATACTACCGGCAGAGATAATATACCCTGGAGGACATTCCAGCCCTTTTGGGGCATTATGCGCGAAAGGTGCACGCCGGGTATCATTTCCGACATAGAAATAAGAAATATGGGCACAGTAAAAACCAGTGCTATCGCCATTTTCCTTTTCAGATCTCGCAGGGTATCTTCCTCTTCAGTGAGGGTATTGGCCGCAGCCACCAGATCCATCCCGCATACTGGACAGGTGCCGGGCACACCATAGGTCTTATCGCCCTCGCAATACATAGGGCAGTAGTAAGAGGCTGTGGCTACCACCGGCAGCTTTTCCAGGTTCATTCCGCACACAGGACAGCTACCAGGCTTATCATAGGTCTTATCACCTTCGCAGTGCATAGGACAATAATAAGTTCCCCGCTCAGTGCCGGCTATGGAAAGAGGCAATGCTGAATGGGGTAGGCTACAACAAGAGTAGGAAGTTTGCACATCATCTGCCACTAGGGGAGACAGTTTATATTTGCTACTCACGCCGTCCAATGCCGATTGTAAGAATACGATATCTATCTCTTTTTGGCTATCTATTACCGCTCGTGGTGGCTCCAGACTTACTACGGCTTTTATATCCGGCAATTGATTGAGCGTATATTCTACTTTTGCACGGCACGCGGTACAGCTCATTCCGGTTACACTATAAGTTTGGGTCATTGTTGTTTTTGATAAGTGCTTTTTTTAGCCGGTGTAGGCATTATTTAGCTTTTACAAAGATAGTCTATATTTCGCTCCACTATATGAAACACTGGTCTGCGGGGAGGCTATTCACACCGTATGGCGTAAATCCTCCAGTTCATCCATTTCTCCGCTTTGGCTCAGGGCTTCCTCGCCGTAGTTGGCTATTACTGGCGGTATAATTTTTACATCTCTGCAATAAGAAATTCCCTGTTTTTTTTTAAATAATTATTTATAGGATCGCCATACGAGTAGTGATATTGGGCTTTAGATGATCCTTATTTTCGTCTATTTATTCTGTTATGTTTGTGTAATATTTTATTATCTTGACCTATATAGTGATATAATATTTACGGGGATAATAACATTTATTTATGGAAAGTGAATATAGAGATGTAGTACAGTTATTAAGCAAAATAATTTACTCCTTACATAAGAGCTTATAAATCTTGGTTACATCTAGACCCTCTAATCTTAGAAAAATGATTCCTTTATAAATTTGATGATTTAAAATCTTTAAGCTTAGATGATCAAGATCGTGTGAGATCTTTTGCGAATGGATTCTGCGGCCGGTAGGATCAAACAATTGCAAAGAAGAATACCTACTACCAAAGAGATCTATGTACAATTCAGAATTCCGCCAATAAACTTTTTCGCTATACAAATCAGCACCCCTATCAATTGCTAAAATAGTAGAAAAAGTTACTTTATTTTCGGAAATAAGTTTTAATTGATAATATTGTGTGCCTTCATTAATAAGAATATCTCTATAATGGTAAATTTCATTGACGCCATGAATAGAGCTAGGAAAAGAGTCTATTGCAATATAATGCAATCCATCTTCTGATTTCAATAAATAAATTAAATCCATCATATTATCAGAGGCACATGACCAATATAGCTCATTGAAATAGTCAAATTTTTTCCCTTCTAATTCTGAACAGAAGATAGAAACGGGAGTTAAACAATGAGGTGATGCAATACTAACAATAGACCTGCACGCTTGATGATCTGCAAAACTTACTTCTATACTTATAGTCTCTGAGTTTGGAATATCTGATATTACTTCAAATCCATTTGAAATACAGCTAAATCCACTAAAGCCAGTCATAGTTACTAAGTATTCAAATTCATCTTCTGCATGTTGATTTATGTAGAGAATTAGATTAAAAGTACTATCTTCTCGGCATTCTATTTCATAATCTATAGTTGGTGGGGATAAAAAATGGATAACATAATGAGCCATTATGCTACAACCGTTTTCATCTAAGGTAATGGCATTAAATTCTGCATTTTCACAAATATCTATTTCATTGAATTGATAGATTTCTCCTTCGCAAAGGGTAATTTGGTATTCCACACCAATTTGTGGTAGTATCGTTATAGGAATAATTGTCTCTAATAAATTACAATTATGTACGCCTATAATCACGATATTAAAGCTGCCAGAATCAATAAATTCGTGCCACAAGGTAGAGGAGCTCAAATTATATACTAGATCCGGATTATCGGAAAAATAATAGCTGAATTGATCAAATTCATCAAAATTTAGGATGGAAACTTCTAATGAATTATTGCAGGAAGGTATTATATTATACTCAATAATTAAGTCTGTAGTATCGCTATTATAATCAGTAGAGGGAAAATAGGGCAATCCACCTTCAATTTCTTGTCCCAAATAAATGCCTTGGTAATTATAATTACAGTTTACACCTAATGTGTCCGGATTATGTATAATGCCTAGATAGGGAATACCACGAGGACTAAAATATAATTTATTTTCTGGCCCTAATTGCAGCATCCCATGCGAAGATTCACCTAGAGGGCATTCATCACAGCCACCTAAAGATAAAGATGAGCTAACTATTGCCTCATTATTATCACTGGTTATATCATATTGAAATATTTCAAAAGGATTGGATACGCCAGCATATAAAATGTCATTATTGGGTGAAAATTGTACCCCATAAGGAAATCTATCCGTAGGATAGGGTATTGTTATCGGTTCGGAGATAATACCGGTAGATTTATCGAAACTAAACAATTGATTTATAAATTTATTTTTGATGGAAACTGCTAATTTTTCTCCATTTGGAGAGGCTGCCATACATCCTACGGCCTGCTTAGCTTCCGGGCCATGAACAATTCCAGAATGGCTAATAACAGGGTCATTATTAATTCCATTTATATCAAAAGTATATGCATAAAAAGTATCTGAAAATGCACCATGAATTATTATCCAAAAACTATTTGTCTCACATCCCTGAATAACTGTAATCTTTTCAGTAGAATCATCGTTAATTAAAATATTCTTTTCTATAACTGCACCATTTCCATTTTCTAATGACATATCTACGATACTATATCTAAATCCATTCTCCAATCCATTTTGCCAACTATCTACTGTAAAAATATAGTATAGAAAATCTGAACCTGGTTTTTTAAGAATTACCACCATGGAGGACGATAAATCACCACCTAGATTGTTGCCATTTAGCATTATGTCATTATTCATATTTCTTACGCTAACGCCTGTAGTATAAAAAAGCAAATTCCCATTTTCGTCCGAAATTGAGGCTATTGCTTCTATGGTTTGGGCATTAGTAAAAAAAATTGTTGGCGGAGAGGTGTTGAAATTTATTCCAGTAGAGTTGCCAAACACCCATTGAGAGTTTGAAAGGTTTTGCGGGTAGCCGGTGAGATACAAAGAAAAGAGAAAAAAGAGATAGAGAATATTTTTCATAGCAGTTTAATTTATAACAAACAATCTACAATTAATGGGATTATGACAATTTTTTTGCTGATCACAATATTCTTAATGATCCAATTATTTATCCATTAGGGACTAAAAATAGGATTATTTACAAAAGATTCATCAGTGAGCGATGCTAAAAAATGTAATAAATCTGCTTTTTCATCATCACACATATAGAGGGGCTTTATCCTCGGGTTCTTATTCGGGTGGTTATATCCACCGGTGTTATAATGTTCTATTACGGCAGGCAAATCCTGCAGGGAGCCATCGTGCATATAGGGAGCTGTAAGGGCTATGTTTCGCAGGCCGGGGACTTTGAATTTGGCTTTGTCCTCTTCCAGATGGGTAAGTCGGTAGCGCCCTTCATCGGCATATACTTCGTAGAGGCCATTGTTTTCAAACTCGTAGTTTGTAAAATTAAACCCACCGTGACATTGACTACATTGCAATCTATCACCAAAGAACAAACTCATCCCTCTTTGAGCAGAGGCAGTAAGGGCATCGGTTTGGCCGGCATATAAAAAGCGATCATAAGCAGACCAACCGCTTAGGAGACTTCGCTCAAAACAGGCCAATGCACGGGTTATTACAAAGGCATCGGGTGCTCTCTCATAAGCACTATCGGCGAGTGCTATGTATGTGCTATCCTCATTGAGCCTTTCTGCTATAAGCAGCATATTAAAGTCAAACTCATTGTGTTCTTGTATAGGTACTAATACCTGCATCTCTAGTGTAGGCACTCCGCCATCACGCGTATAATAGGGATGATAGGCTACATTGGCCAGGGTAGGGACATTGCGCATACCGGGGCGTGCTTCTACTCCCGGACTTACTGGTCTGATATCGCTAAAAGCATATTGCGGTAAATGACAGGAAGCGCAGCTTATGCTTCGATCGCTGGAGAGAATGGGATCATAAAATAACTTCTTTCCTAGTTTCCATCGTTGCTCAGTGAAGCCATTATCTTCAGGCATTTCTATCTCGGGAAACCCATTGGGAATCTCCATCAATGCGGGAAATTCAGCTTCTTTTTTTTCCTCTCTGTGGCAAGAAAGGAGCAGACAGATTCCCGCCAAAAATCCAAGCCATCTGGGCATCTTAGTCTATTGCGTATAGAGAATGTTTTTCGCGGCCACAGTCCTGCCTTGCTGGCTTATCTGCAATAGATAGAGACCCGGATGAGGCAGTTCTAAAGTTTGGAAGCTATTGTTCTTTACTTCGGATATTTTCTGCGTTAGTTTTCCCTGTACATCCAATAAATTAATACTAAGCACGGCATCTTTCTTGCTTTGTATAAAGTATTGAAAGCGACCATCTGCACTGGGATTCGGAAATATGCCTATTTGCTTTATTCTATTTTCTGCTATCCCGGAAACTGTATCGGCAGAAGCGGTAAATACAAAGAATTTAAAATTTGATAATACCACCTGTGCTTCATCATTTTCGCTGTGTAAAATTATCCCATTTTCCAAATTTATATTTTGCATAGCACGGGACATATCAGCATCTATACTAATCGTGAGCCCGTTATTTACCGCTGATTTATCCAGCACTATTTCGGTGCTCATATAATTAATATCGCCCAGGGAATGTATTTGAAAATTCTGATCCTGTGCTGCCCCACTAAATCCTTCTAATGCAGAAAAGCGATAACCAGCTGTCCATCCCCAGTGCATAGAAGGATTCTGAAGAGCTAGCGGATGCGAGTGTGCATAGGTGGCAGGATCACTATGGTTATGTAGCGAATCTACCCCTATATGCATTCGAAGAGCCTCGGCGTAGGTAATATCAAAACTTCCTAAGGCTACCTGAATCGTTTCGCTCGCATCCGCCAATATATACAAATCAGGGATAGGCGTTTCTATACCTCCATCGTGTATTATGGATATTTCAGAAATATAATATTGGGCACGGGTATAATAAAAATTGTTTCCCAGATTGTTTGCCGTATTCGTATTAAAAGCAAAATCGCTACCATCAAGCTTGTGGTGAATCTGGAGATTAACAGTGGTTTGACCATACGCTATACTCAGCATACCCAACATGAAGAAAATAAAAAATTTTTGCATAATAAGGATTAATTAAAAGATCGATGGCGATCATATTTACAGCAGCCGGGGAGGGCATTATACACTTTATCATCAGCCTTGTATATTTTGGTATCGTGGCCCACTATTGCAGCCATTTTCTGCAGCTGGTCCTCAGAAAACAATTTCGCATCATAGGTAATGGTGACTAGCTGGGTATCATCTTCCCAATCCGCTTTGGAGATACCTGCTTTATCATAGACAGACTCTATGCGTTTTTCACACATTTCGCAGCTGCCTAAAACGATGAAGCTGCTCGTCTTAGCATTCTGTAATGCCACCGTTTTGCGGCCGCAAGCGTATAAGAGAAATGCCGTCAATAATCCTACTAAAAAAATTCTCATAAAAGGTTTATTTTTATTTTTATAAAATCGTATGATATTCATCTTTTACCGCCAAGGATTACCGGCAGAAAAACTCACTATCAAAGATAGTATAAAAAAACCAAACCCTTCATTTAGCGGTTTTTTTATTCTTTATTTTTTCATTTAGCCGCCACCACCCATCTTAAGTTTTCCATTTTTTATAGGATTATCGGAGTCTTTCGTACCGGCTTCGGGTACGAGGGGCAGGGCAGGGGCTTCTTTAGCTTTATCTAGTGGTTCTAAGGTAGGATCGGGCTCAAGAAAGAGTATGGCATTTCGTTTTTCTTTCCGTTTTGTTTTCATATCTGTCAGTCCCAGTGGTCTCAGCTCCTGAAGCCAGCGAAACCCCAGGAGTCTAAATCCGGTAATATTTACCTGCCTCATAGGGGTAAATTCGGCTTTGGGGTGGTCATAAAACTTAACTTTTTCCGCTTTCCCTTCCTTAAAATTTATTTGCATAGATGCCGAAAGGGAGCGGTTTGCTCCCAGATAGGCTTTGTTTTTATCCTGGGCAAAATAGATACTTTCTGCCAGGCTATCTACATTCATTTGCCTTATTTTATTTTGGGCAAATAGCCCCTGAATATATCTGCCTTTTAGTTGATTAAAAACATCCTGTTCTAACCAGCTTATGACCATGGCATTTTCTAACAGACGTATAGATTCCGGTTTATTATGGGGCACGTGAAAGAAAATAGTGTCGGCACTGAGCTGTGTACTGTCTAGCCACAATACAGGTTTGCGAAAAAAACGAAACATACTGTCTGCGCTGGAGTAGTAGAGGGAGTCGCACAAGCCTTGAAAATCCGGGCGATGCATCCATACATTTGCATAGGCATTAATTTTGCGAGGCGATTTTTTGCCATCCCCGGTGGAAGTGAGGGTATCTGCCAAAAGATAGAGGGTATCGCCTTCCCTACTTACATTGCGCAAGAGGGGATTTTCAGTAGCCAGCATATAATCTGTATTGCTTATAAAATGTATGTAATGGCTGGTGATAAGACTCTTGTTTAGGGTGTCTTCTATCTCTACATTGCTAAAACAATATCCCATCCCCTTTGCATCATCGAAGTATATACTATCTGCTTTTATGTTTTGCTCTTTGCTGAGTACTACGGCACCACCGCCTAGGGAGATGATTTTATTTTTTTTGTCATACCATCCGGTATTGCTTTTAATAATGGTACTGTCTTTGTCTATGCGGGTTTCTCCTTCAAAAAAGGCTTTCTCGGTTTCCGTATAGTAGGTGAGATGAGGGGTTATTAATTGATAGTCCGGGTCATTAATAGCTACATTTCCTAGAAAGACGGTTTTCTTTTGGACTTCGTCGAAGATGGCTTTATCGCTTTCTATGATTGTATTATCATTGATAATGCGCCCTCGTCCTTCATAATTACCGCTTTGGGTGAGAAAATCGTATTCCATAACCGAGGATTCTAATACATTGCCATCCTCACCGGTATATTTATTTTTTCCAAAGAGGTAGGCTCTTTTTGTCTTGGTAAAATAGCGCAGCGAATCGGTTTCTACTTTTACTTTTTGATCGGTGATATGCACATTATCCAGCAGTATGGCCAGATCCTGATTTAGATAATAATCCAGCCTATCAGATTTTGCTTTGGCACTGCAATCTTCCAATAGCACATCGCCTTTCATTATTGCGATTCGGTCATCGCCACTATAGGAAAATTCATTGCCATAAATATGGAGGGTGTCATGTTGATTTATGTGTATATGGCCAAAGGCATCGAAAGTATTATTCCTATAAAACACTACAGCGCTATCGCATTCAAATATCACATCACCTTGGAGCAGTACTACCTTACCGGCTAGCATTTTTATGTCCGTAGAATCTGTAGTGATAGATTCAAGGGTGACGGCATTTTGAATGATCACTTCTTTTTCCTGCGCTGTATAGGTATCTTGAGCATATATATTTTTATTAACGGGTGGCAGGGCTAGAATAAGCAGGGTGGCCATCCATTTATTAAAGAATACCCATTTTATGAAGCGGCTATGCAATGAGTGAATAAGCCAACGTGGCAGCCCTGAGAAGCTGAGGTATAGATGAGGTACCGGGATAGGCACAAAGGGGTTAGTCCTTCTTTTTTCCACCTAATTTTATGAGAGAAAAGTGTACATAATCCGAAGGATTTTCGCGTAGATCAGACAAGAGTTTGTCCAGATTATCACTGGCTCTTTCGAGATTTTCGTATAGTTTTTCGTCATTCATAAGTTTTCCTATTGATCCGTTTCCACTGTTAATGGCAGCGAGGGTGTTTTGCATTTCTTTAACAGCAATTTGTGCCTCGTCCATTGTTTTTTTCAGACTTTCAGTGGAGCCACTGATATCTGCTTTGGCAGCATTGGCAGTGATATTAGTGGCATTGCTGAGTATAATATCTAATTTTTTACTACTCTCTAAAAAATTTCCGGATACTTTGTCCGTATTTTCAGCTATGCTGGAGATATGACTGCTTTGAGACTTTAATATGCCCTGTAATTCTGCGGAAATATTGTTCATATTTATCAGGGTTTTCTCCAGTGTGGCAAAACTTTTGTCCACATTATTAAGGGTGTTATCCATGCGGCTGCTGCGCATTATTTCATTTACGCCTGTAGAAAGACTATCCAGAGATTCCATTAGCTTAGTTGATTTTTGGCGTATAGGAGTGATTTCATTGGTAATCATTTCCATCATCCCACCATCTAGTGTGCCATTTAATTCCGCCCCATCTTCCAGATAGCTTACATTGCCGGTGAGCTTATCTTTGGGAGGATAGATGATGTTTATAGCTATATTGCCCATAAGGCCAGTGCTCACGATATTTGCTTTGGATCCCTGTGGGACTTTGATATGGCCATCTATACGCATACCCACCTTTACAAGAGTATGGAGGGGCTCTTCCTGCATAAATTCTATGTTTTCTACCGTACCTATTTTAAAGCCCTGTATCTGCACCGGATTTCCCACTAGCAGCCCTCCTATATCCTCATAATAGCTATAATACACATTTTCATTATTGAAAAAGGCGGAACCTTTTAGGTATTTATAGCCAAAAAAGAGTACCACTAAACCTGTAATGGTAAGAATACCTACTTTTACTTCATTGGGAATTTTTATCATCAACTTATATTATCCGGTGCAAAAATAAGAAACTTATACCAGAATGGGTTTTTAAACTTTTGGAGGAGCACATCAGTTTTGGCGAATATTATTTTTGAAAATAATAACCGTGGCTTTATTAAAGCCGTAGCCCATCATTTTATTTTGAGATTCTTCAGCTTCTTTATATTCGGTGAATATACCTGGAAGCATATATTTTTTAATGCCCTTATCGGTGGTCTCTATTTCTATCTCTTTTACATTTTTAAGATTTACTTTGTTTATGTTAAAATTGTCATAGGAAGTATAGAGTTGAATTTTAAAGTACAAACTAGGATTGTCTGCTTTCTCACTAGGAGGAGGCGTAAAGCTCACTTTGAGGGCAGTATTCTCATAAACCTCGGTATTTTTCACGGGAGGGGTAACTGTAGTCTTGGTTTCACTTTCTATACGGGAAGGCGTTATAGATCCGGATTTGCTTTCTAATTTATTTTTATACTCCTTCACACTGCGATATATGGCGGAGGCTATAAGGCTTTGACCATCTTCGGAGTTTAAAAACTTAGCTTCATTGGCATTGGTAATAAAGCCGGTTTCTACTAATATACTGGGCATAGCAGTTTTAAAGAGAACAATAAATCCTGCTGGCGATACACCGCGGCTATATCTGCCGGCCCTATTACCTAACTGATCTTCCAGCAGTGAAGCCAGCTCAGTGCTTTCCTTTCTATGTGCATTCTGGTATAGGGAGAGAATAATATGGGTTTCGGGTTTGCGGGGGTCAAATCCATCATAGGTTTTTAGATAATCATTTTCCAGAAGGATCACTTCATTTTCTCTTTTGGCTACTTCTAGGTTTTCCTTGGATTTATGAGGTCCCATTACGTATGTTTCGGTGCCGTGTATGGCGGGCGAAGGGCTGCTATTACAATGTATGGAAATAAAGAGATCGGCATTGGCCTGGTTAGCTATCTCGGCGCGTTCTATAAGCTCAATAAACTTATCGGTGCTGCGCGTATATACTACCTCTACCCCGGGTAAATTTGACTTTATATAGGCACCGGTTTTTAAGGCGATAGCGAGATTAATGTCCTTTTCCTTTACACCATTGGCCATCGCACCGGGGTCTTTACCCCCGTGGCCGGCATCTATTACTACTTTTGTAAATTTATAGTTAAACGATTCAGCCTTTTTTACCGTCTTAAAGGCGGTAAAAACTGTCCATAAAATAATGAAAAACAGAAATGGCCTAAATATTTTCAATTTTGTGGGGATTTCTGAACGGACAAAAATAATCATTTTTATTTCTTCTTGTTGATTTTTTGGATTAGACGCATATTATATACCCTTTGTTTAACCGCCCCGATGGTTAGTATGGCACAATACTTTGCCTCAGCGGATAGTATCGAAGTGTCTGCCGGCCAGCCCCTTCCTGTGGATAGCCTGGCTACTGGTATAGACAGCTTGTCCATAGTAGCCACTAAAGAATTACTTATTTCTAAGGATACCCTAGATGCGCCCATAAAGTATGAAGCCAGAGATTCTATCATCTATGATTTGATATCCCAAAAGGTGTATCTCTACGGCGCTGCCTCGATGACTCAAAAGGATCTGCGATTAGATGCCGGTTTCATCATACTGGATCAGGTAACCAAGACCTTGGTGGCTTTTCCTGCTACGGATACCCTCGGTAATAAGATAGAAAGACCAGTTTTTAAAGATGGCGAGCAACAGTTCAGTTCGGATGAGATAGCCTATAATTTTGAAACCAAAAGAGGACGAGTAAGCCATCTAGTAACACAGCAGGGGGAAGGATATCTGGTAGGCGATAAGGTAAAAAAAGAGGAAAACAATGACCTCTATGCTTACAATGCCTATTATACTACCTGCGATCTGGAACATCCTCATTTTAAGATCACCAGTAAGAAGGTAAAGGTGATACCTAATCATCTCATCGTTACCGGGCCTGCAAACCTGGTCATAGCTGATATCCCCACTCCTTTAGTGCTCCCCTTTGGTATATTTCCCATAAATAAAGACCGCCAGTCCGGCATACTACTTCCTACTTATGGTGAATCTTCCAATTTGGGTTTTTATTTTCGCGATGGAGGATTCTATCTGGGATTTAGCGACTATATGGATCTGGCCTTGAGAGGGGATATTTATACTAAGGGCAGTTGGCGGCTTTCCGCTGCATCTACCTATGCTAAAAGATATCGCTTCCGCGGCAATGTGAACTTACAATATGCTTCCAATAAATTTGGAGACCCATTGGAGGTAAGCTATAAAAGAAGCAAAGATTTTCGTATAAATTGGAACCATTCCCAGGATCCAAAGTCTTGGCCCAATAGTGGTTTTGGAGCGAAAGTTACTTTCGGTACCTCTACCTTTGACCAGAATAGTTATCATCCAAATCAAAATTATCTAACTAATTCGTATAACTCTTCCGTAAGCTATAGCCATAGGTTTGCAAATACACCTTTTCACTTAAGCACGGCACTTAATCACGAGATGAATACCAGTACTAGGATACAGGTACTCACCCTGCCAAATATTAGCTTTAGTATGGATAGAGTAAACCCCTTTAAGCGAAAAAAACAAATAGGAAGCGCGCGCTGGTATGAAGCCATTTATATTACCTATGTATCCAATTATAAAAACATAATAAGAGCACCCGATTCATTGTTCTTTTCAAAAAATATTACGGATTATATGAAATATGGTGCCAGCCATAATACCACAGTTTCTTCTTCACATAAAATACTAAAATATTTAAACCTCACACCTTCTGTAACCATAGCGCAAAAATGGTATCTAGATGAAATCTATCGCTTTTGGGATACGAGTACACCTATCATAGATAGCACTCTTAATATCGAAGGAGACATCCTAGCTATAGATACCACTTATGGACAGGTGAGGGAGGTACAAAAAAGAGGATTTAATGCCCCCACAGACCTCACCGCCAGTCTCGCTTTTAATACTTCTCTCTTTGGGGTATTAAATTTTAAAACGCCTAGAATAAAAGCTTTTAGACATGTACTTAGGCCCAGTGTTTCTCTAAACTGGACACCCGATTATACGAATTTCTGGGGCCATTATTATTATCGTGTGCAATCTGCTGCTTTGCAGGATCCCGCTGACTATGCCTGGTATAGCCCTTATGAGAAGGGAATTTTCGGCGGTCCCCCTAGAGGAAATGTATTTGGATTAAGTTATAGCTTGGGAAACAATTTTGAACTGAAAAGGAAAGTGAAAAATGATACTTCTGAAGTATTTCAAATAATCAAATTATTAGACGCTCTTAATCTCAGTTCGGGATATAATTTTATTGCCGATTCATTTAAAATGACCCGTATTACTATGACCGGCAGCACTCGCCTGCTAGATCTTATAAATATTACCTTTAGTGCCGGCATGGATCCCTATGGAAATAATAGCAGTGGAAGAAGAATAGATACCTATGCTATAAAGAACGGCCAGGGACTTTTTCGTTTTGATCAGGCCAGATTTAATACTAGTTTTACCCTGCCTTTTGCCAAAAAGAAAGAAATGAATAATAGTTCTGATCCTGCTAATTCCTTTAGGTCTTCTGAAGATAAAATGACCGGTATGATGGCCGCAATAATGACCGAAGATTCGATTCCGCTACCTAATCTAAGCCATTATCGTGGAGACTATGTGGATTTCCGCATACCCTGGTCGCTGAGCATAGATTATGCACTTAATTTTACCAAAATATATAATCCTGCCCTGAGGCTGCTAAATATTATACAGACGCTTAATTTCCGCGGAGATATAAGCCTTACACCCAAATGGAAACTAGCTATAAATAGTGGTTATGATTTTAAGGCTAAGGCCCTGGCTCCCACCCGCGTAAACATAACCCGAGATCTGCACTGCTGGGAAATGTCTTTTAACTGGATACCCAATGGCCGGTATCAGAGTTATGATTTTGTGATAAGGGTAAAAAGCGATATGCTCAAAGATCTGAAACTTCAGCGGCGACGCACTTGGGTAGATTATGAAAACTAACGCTTATATGCCGGACGAATACTCCATTTGAATAAGACTCCAGGCTTCTGCACGGGCATTAAAAAGGGCTTTTGTATGCCGCCAAGTATCCGCAAAAAAATCAGATTGTCTATAAGCTTCCAGATCATCTTCTGTCTCCCAAATACTGTGGGTAAAGAAAATAGTCGAATGGGCCATGTCTCGCAATAATTTTACATCCAGGCATCCTTTTGTTTTTTTTATTCCCTCCTCACGGGCTAAAAATAAGGCAATAAATTCCTCACATTTCTCGGGATAAAAACTCATTTTTACTATTCTATGAATCATACCTCTTAGCTGATTGGGGTATAGCAGATAAATTTATGTGAATGAATACAAATCAAAGTTTCCATTCAAAACTTCTGGCGGTGTGCTTGGGAAGAATTTTTTTATTCATAGGCACGAGGATGGGTTTAGCACCTACTTCTATAAATTCGATAGCACCCTCTTCGGCCATCTGAAGAATGCATTTAGACCAGCATACCGGTGCTGTTATCTGCTTTAGCAAATTGGATTTTATTGTTTCAATATCCATAGTGGGAAACCCATCCACATTAGAATAAATAGGGCATAATGGCTCTTTCCAGTGTATATCATCAAATGCCTTAGCAAATTCTGCTACAGCTGGCTTCATAAGTGGCGAATGGAATGCCCCGCTTACATTGAGCTTTACGGTCGCACGTGCCCCCGATTCTTTCAGTTTTATACAGGCTTCATTAATAGCTTCTATATCCCCGGATATTACTATCTGTCCCGGGCAGTTAAAATTTGCTGCTACTACTGTGCCATCTATTTTATTACAGATATTTATAACCACTTCATCTTCTAGGCCTATAATAGCGGCCATAGTAGAAGGATTTATATCGCAAGCCATTTGCATAGCTTTAGCTCTGGCATACACTAATTTTACGCCGCCCCCAAAGCTAATAGTGCGATTAGCAGCCAAGGCAGAAATTTCTCCCAGGCTGTGCCCGGCTACCATATCCGCCTTAAAATCGCGAGCTATTTTTATTTGCACTACGGATTGAATAAAAATCGCAGGCTGGGCTATTTCTGTTCTCTTGAGCTCATCATCACTTCCTTCAAACATAATTTTTGTAATGTCAAATTGCAAGGCATCATCGGCTTTGTCAAAATATTCTTTGGCTAGATCCGATGAGTCATAGAGATCTTTTCCCATACCCTGAAACTGGCTCCCCTGTCCGGTAAAAATGTAAGCTTTCATAAACTGCAAAAATTGTCATTTTTTTTGATATTCTATGAAATATTTACTTTATACGATTTATTGACTCTCATTATCACCAAAATAACCACTAATCTGTATCTTACTAGTAAAAAAATTAAGGAATAACACGATAAATAATAAAAAAACTACAGACTGCGCACAGACTAATAATTTTCCTATACCGGTGATGGGATAATAGTCGCCATATCCTATAGAAGCCGAGGTAATAAAGCTAAAATAAATGGGGTCGAACCAGTGCTCTAAGGTACGATTCAGATGCTGGCCGGCAGCATATAGCACCCCGAAATCCAAAATGATTTCAAAATAGTTAAGAAATAAAAGAAGCATAGATCGCCGATAGGAGCGGGGACGGGAGAATATGTCTGAAGCAAATATGAGGGTAGGTACATATAATAAGGTTTCGGTCATCTGCCAGCATACTAGATAATAACAGGTTTTTTCGTGCATAAGACCGAAATACAATATGCAAATAGGCAAGCACAACTTGGCCAAAATAAAAAAATCTATCGAAATGTCTTCCCAGTCATTGCCCAATCTTCCCGCAAATTCTTTTATATACGTACCTAAAAAGAAAAGCTGGGACACCGCTAGAAAAAGACGAAAAAGTTTCTCTATACCCACATCATCGTCCTGTTCATTTTCCCAAATGGACTTTATGTTTCGTATTCTTTTTTTAAATGCCCCTTCTGCTTTCCGTACTCTAGGACGCGGACGACTCAATATAAGTTTTCGAAGAAGAATAAGCATCGCAGGTGGCTGTGATTGAAAGATTTTATTCATGTATAAGGCCTAACCCCCTAACAATAAAATCCCGTCCCAAGATACGGAATATTTATAATTATGCCAGCCCAGCCGGCTTAATGAATATCCACTATACCTCTTTGTACCTGCCCAGGTTGCGCAATGGTTTAGGTAAATGCTTTTGCTGTACTACCCCTATACCTAATGCTTCTTCTCTCGTGTAGAAACTAATTACGGGCTCATAGACTTGCTTATAAGCTGTATAAATTCATTGCGGGTTTGCAATTTTTCAAATTCTCCGCAGAAGGCTGAAGTAGTGGTGGAGCTGTTTTGCTTCTGTACACCACGCATCATCATACAAAAATGGCGGGCTTCTATCACTACAGCCACTCCCAGCGGCTGTATGGTATCATTAATGGCATCTAAAATTTGATGGGTAAGTCTTTCCTGTACCTGAAGGCGTCTGCTAAATACATCCACTACGCGGGGAATTTTACTCAGTCCCACCACCTTACCATTGGGTATATAAGCCACATGAGCCTTGCCAAAAAAAGGCAATAAATGATGCTCGCAAAGGGAATAGAGCTCGATGTCTTTTACTACCACCATCTCACTATAGGATTCTGAAAACAAAGCAGATCTCATTATGTGATGGGCATCCTGCTGATACCCCTGGGTGAGAAACTGAAGTGCTCTAGCCGAGCGCATAGGTGTTTTTTGCAGGCCTTCCCGCTGGGGATCCTCACCCAGACCGGCTATAATAGCCTTCATTTGGCTCGCTATAAAGGCCATGGTATCCGAATTATAGGTTTCTTCTTTATGGTACATCTATAATTAAAAGTTTGTATTTTCTTACAAAAACAAGGGCAAGAATAAATAGATGAGAAAATATTTATTAGCCGTAGTATTCCGCATAAATATTTTCTGTTTCTGTGAGCTTGATACAATGTAGTTCACATCCAAAAATATGAGGAAGGAGGGTATCCCAGATGGCTTTTACAAAATTCTCCGTAGATGGCAGTATGCCCGCCATAAATTCCACATCTATATTGAGATTTCTGTGATCCACTTTTTCTATAATTGCTTCGCGAATAACCTTGCCTAGCAAATGTGCATTTACGATAAAGCCCGTTTCAGGATTAGGCAAGCCCTTTACGGTTACATAAAGTTCATAATTATGTCCGTGATAATTTAGGTTTGCGCATTTCCCAAAAATTTCGCGATTTTGGGCTTCACTCCAGGCAGGCTGAAATAATCGGTGAGCGGCATTAAATCTTTCCCGCTTGGTAAGATAAATCATGGCGCAAAAATAATCCATTTTTAGAATTATGCTATTTTCTGTAAATCAACTATATACAGATTTTTATTAGTATAATATATATAAAATTGTCAGTTCTACTCACTTTAATGGAACTAATGAAAACATAAGTTCTTTGCAACAATGATAATAATTAAGCGTTAAATGTTTGATTTATAAAAAACTTGCTTATTTTCGCCATCGTTTTTATCTAATCTCATCCATGAAGATAGTAAAATTGTTGATATTATTTGCAGCACTCATCGCTGTTTTTCCAAAGCTGGGGCAACTCCCAGCGCATTCCGAGAACAGTAACGCTTCGGCAACTTCCTTTTTGGCAGCGAATGCGGTTATGGATCCGGTATCTACCTTCGATCTTCATACCACCCAATTGTACGAAAAATTAGACCTCAAGGATGCAAAACTGGATTATAAAATTTTTAGTGAAGCCCTTACCGGAATGTATAATCTCCTCGCCGGAGGACAGATATTAAAAACGGACATCATTTCTATCGTTGATTTTAGCAAGCCATCCACAGAAAAGAGGCTTTATGTGATAGATATAAAAAAAGGAAAACTCCTGGTGAAAAGTCTGGTAGCCCACGGCCGTAATAGTGGCGAAAACTGGGCTAAATCTTTTTCTAATGAGCCAGGATCTTATAAATCCTCGCTGGGATTTTATCGCTGCGCCGAGACTTATATAGGTGAGCATGGGTATTCATTGCGACTAGATGGGTTAGATAAAGGGCTTAATCACAAAGCCCGCGAAAGAGCCATTGTTATGCACGGTGCTGATTATGTTTGTAATGATTTTTGCGAAAAGCAAGGTAGGCTAGGGCGAAGTTTTGGATGCCCTTCTATACCAATGGCTATTCACAATGATATTATTGATGATGTAAAAGGTGGAACCTGTCTTTATATCTACGCCCCTAATCAGGGATTAGAAACTAGCTCTCTGCACTTAAACCAAGAGACGGCAGCAAAGAATTTTTCTACCCTAAAACAAGGGTAGGAGCGAGGGATTAGGCACCCTAGGGATGGTTTATATTAACTCATTCATTTTGGGTAGCGGAAAATAAGGTGGTTACGCTTGTGTTGTATTAGTTTTAGCTATCTTAGAGCCATATTTCGGCTTATGAATGTACTGCTGAGGGCTAGAGCCTTCCATTTTATATGTTTATTTTCCGCCCTGATTCTTACCTATAAGGTAATTTTGTGGTACTCCTATAAATCGGGAGATTATACAGATCTAGCTTCAGGGAGTATAGCAATTTCAGAAGATGAGCCGGAAAATGCCCGGGGACGGCTCCGTTATGAACAGGCTCGTTTTGCGGATCCCGCCATAGACCAAATCCCCCATAATGTTCGCAGAAAAGAGTTGAATTTTGCCCGAAATCTGCCCATAAAACCCATTCTAAAATCTACTGATAGTTGGAATTTGGCCGGTCCATATAATGTAGGAGGCCGTACCAGAGCGCTAGCCCTAGACATAATTGATGAAAACACCCTCCTCGCCGGTGGGGTCACCGGGGGCCTTTATAAGAGTACCGATGGCGGAACCTCTTTTAGAAGAGTAACGAGTCCAAATGAGCTGCAAAGCATCACTTGCCTGGCCCAGGATCGCCGTCCGGGATTTAGTAATATTTGGTATTATGGCACCGGCGAAGCCTACGGAGTGATAAGTGCCGCTTCCTTTTCTAATGTTACCGGAGGAAATGGTATCTATCGGTCGCTAGATAATGGTGAGTCTTGGCTCCCGCTTATCTCTACACAGTCCCATACCCCCGAGCTAAATGACGATGGCGATTTCGATATCGTGTGGAGAATAGTAACCGACCCTACTATTACTGATCAATTTGTAGTAGTAGCAGCCACCAGTGCCGGTATTTTTTACAGCAATAACGCTGGCGACAGTTGGGAAAAGACCCTCGATACCGGCTCTGCTCCCAATTCCTCCGTATGGGCAGATCTCATTATTACACCGCAAGGAATATACTATGCCACTTTAAGCTCACCGGCCATTAATAAGGGCTTGTATCGCAGTGATAATGGCATAGAATGGACAGAGATAACGCCCACAGCCTGGCCATCTGCCTTCTATCGTACCATCCTAGCTGCCAGCCCCTGCGATAGCGACGAAATTTATTTCTTTTCTAATCTCTCCCAAAATGGTAATGACCTTCACAGCTTTTGGAAATATAATTATATAAGTGGTGATGGAAGTGGAAACGGTGGCACCTGGGAAAACCGTTCAGCTAATTTGCCAGATTGCAGCTGTACCGGCTTCTATAACTTTGAATTTTGCAGTATAAATTCTCAGGAAGGCTATGATATGGCATTGGCGGTATTACCCGATTGTAATGGACTAGTATTAGGAGGCACTAATATTTATTATTCTCCAGATGCATTTAGTACTTCAACCTGGAATTGGGTAGGAGGGTATTATTGTGATGAATCTACCCCCTCTAATTATGTATATCCCCAGCATCATCCAGATATACACAGTCTTATTATTTCACCCGCTGATCCGGAAAAAGTATATTCCGCCTCCGATGGAGGTATCCATTATACGCACGATATTACAGCCGATAATGTGCTTTGGAATAGCCTCAATTTTGGATATATAACCACGCAATTCTATACCCTTGCCATAGAGCCAGGTGCGGTGGATAATGATATCATTATCGGAGGACTGCAAGACAATGGCACCCTATTTACGCATCAGGGCAATGAATATTCACATTGGACTAAAATAATGTATGGCGATGGGGCTTATGCGGCTATTTCTCCAGGACGAGAATACTATTATCTGAGCTGGCAAACCGGTAAAACCTTTAAATGCACAGTCACCGATGAGGGTGATCTTACCGGTATGGAAAGAATAGACCCAGGAGGATCCGATGCCGATTATAATTTTATAAATCCTTTTATCCTAGATCCATTAAATGAAAACCGGATGTATCTGCTTAAAGGAAATACCATATACCGACATGATGCATTAGATACCATCGCCATTACCGGTAATGAATATACACCGCTAAGTGGATGGGTGAGCATTCCGGGTGCTTCTGTAAGTTCCGGAAATCTGTTTAATCCTGCCGCTACTACCTGTATCGCTATGACTCCTTCCCTGCCAAACACCGTTTATTATGGCACTAATTTTGGAAAGTTATATCGCCTAGATAATGCGGACAATAACAGCCTGGTATCTCGAACTGATCTTACCGGTACCATCTTTGGCAGTGGATATATAAGTTCTATAAGTATAAATGAATCCCAAGCGCAGGAAATACTCGTCTCTAAAAGCAACTATAATACCCGCAGTATTTTTTACTCCTTAGATGGGGGGAATAATTGGACAGATGTGGGTGGTAATCTGGAGGAAAATACCAATGGCTCCGGCTCCGGACCTTCTGTGATATGGACCCTCATACGCGAAAATACCAGTGGCGAAAAAACATTTTATGCAGGTACTTCGGTAGGGTTATATAGCACTACAATTTTAGAAGGTAGCAATACTGAATGGCAGCAAGAATCACCGGATGGCATAGGCCATAACATAATTAACATGATGGTTTATCGCAGCTATGACGATCGGTTGGTAGTAGCCACCCACGGCAATGGAGTGTATCAAAATAAAACTATGGATACCGGTATAAGTAATCATTCGCTCACCGCACCGTTGTCTCTTTCTGCAGTAAGCCCTGCTACGGATGATCTGGTATTAATTTTATCTGATCCCGGGGCTGCTTATTACCGTGTATCTCTCTATACCCTTGGCGGCGACATGCTCTTTACGGATAGTGGATATGGTGCTCACTATAAACGACAAGGTCTGTTTAATGACCTGCCGCCTGCTATCTACATTGTCGAAGTAATGACGGCTTTGCGAAAGGGTACCGTGAAAATAGCGGTGACCAGATAATAATCCTAATATGGCCAAATGAAAATACTGTTTCCCTTTGAGTAATATTATTAAGTCCATTTCTGCGTTTTTTTTATAAATGTTTTTACTAGCTTATTATAAAATTAATAGATATTTGACCGAATATTGTTTACCATGAATTATAAATCCATATTCCTATGGCTTATCCTGAATATCCTGATGCTGGAGAGCTGCCGTAATATGAAGGGCTTGTTTGATGTAGTAACCGCCGAATCGGCTTATAGCTCCAAACAATATGATGTAGCAGCCCACTTGCTTATCGAAAAATATAATAAGGAAAAAAACCTGCAAGAGCAAGCTGAGATAGCCCTGCAAATAGCAGAGTCATATCGTCTCAATAACAAAACTATTTCTGCCGAAGAATGGTATAAAAAAGTATATGATATAAATGGCTCCTCATCGGCGATGTATAAATATGGACTTATGCTAAAAGCAAATGGAAAGTATCCGGAGGCAGAAAAACTTTTTACGCAGTTTACTAAGTCTAATCCCGCCGATAGGGCACTAGGCAAAAAACAATTACTTTCTGTACAGATGGCCATGGAATGGAAAGCAAAACCTACGCCGCACCTGATTACCAATTTGGATATAAATTCTCCGGCTTCGGATTATGCACCGGTATTGATTTCGGAAAAAATGATGGTCTTTTCCTCTGCCCGAAGTTCTGCAAAAGGAGATGAATCCTATGGATGGACCGGAGAAAAACATTCAGATCTTTTTATTTCTAATATGCTCGATTATCAGAGTTTCAGTGGAGTAGATCCCTTTCCCGATCCTATTAATGGCGAGTATAACGAAGGCACCGCTACTTTTACAGCGGATGGAAAAAAAATGATCTTTACCCGCTGTGGAAGCCTTTCAAAGAAAAATGACTATTGTCACCTCTATGAGTCTAGGCAAGATAGTGCAGGGAGGTGGTCTTTACCAGAACAGCTTATTCTTTTTGAATCAGATTCTATTAATACGGGCCAGCCTTTTCTTACAGTAGATGGTAAGACGCTTTATTTTTCGGCAAACGCTCCCGATGGTATCGGTGACAAAGATATTTATTACACTGAATGGAAAAACAATGCCTGGACTCGCCCGAAAAATTTGGGGCCGGAGATAAATACCTCGGCTTATGAAGGCTTCCCATATATCGGTATAGATGGATGGCTTTATTTTGCTTCGGATGGCCATCCTGGTATGGGGGGGTTGGATATTTTTAAGGCTACTCATGAAGGACGAAAATGGGTAAAGATTAAAAACCTCCAATACCCTGTCAATTCGCCGGCCGATGATTTTGCGCTTATTCAGTATGCTTATTTAGACCCATCCAGGTCAGAAGAGATCGCTTCTGTAGGTTTTTTTACATCTGCTAGAACAGGAGGCAAGGGCAATGATGATATCTATCTCTTTGTAGAAGGCTATCCTAAGCCGGACACTGTTCCGCCAGCATTAAAAGATGCCCAGCAGGCTGTTATCTATTTGCTGATAGGAACTATAAAAGAAATAATATACTCCGATGCGGAAGATCCCCGCTCGCCAGTTAAAAGCATTAATGGACTAGAAGATGCTGCTGTAGAAATTTTAGGTCTCGATCTTTCCAGCCGCATAGATTCACGCTTGAGTACCGATATAAAGGGCCAATTTCAGATAGAACTGGAACCAAATACCGATTATAAACTCACTGCCGCTAAGGGTGGATTTTTTACCCAGAGTTCGCAAGTCACTACCCGGGGTCTTCTAGGTTCTTCCGGAGATACAATTATTATCTCTGCAGAGCTGACACTGGATCGCATATTTAAGCAGCGTGAGGTGGTATTGCCAGATATATATTATGATCTGGATTCGTATGCCATCCGCGAAGAGGCTAAGCCTGTGTTGCAAAACCTCGCCCAGTTATTAATGGAAAACCCAGATATCCACATAGAGCTCGGATCTCATACAGATTCTCGAGGAAGCACAAAATATAATCAAATACTCTCTCAAAATCGTGCCCAGAGTGTAGTAGATTATATTGTTTCTAAAGGCATTAGCAGCGAACGAATGACTGCCATAGGATATGGCGAATCTGCACTGGTAAATGGGTGTACAGATAATGTCACTTGCACAGAAGAACAGCATCAGCAAAATCGCCGAACTACCTTTAAAGTTCTCTAATTTGCTACACCGCACCTAAGCGGGACTTTATAGCTGGTTAAAAAGAAGGGTAGGCAGTGATTGTATTGAATGTATATATGACCTCTCAGCACCCTGGTAGATGTGGTTTGCCAATAAATAGGACTCATTATTCTCCGCCTCCATATAGTGGCGGAAACAGGGAAAGATATAACTATATAAGACCGTTATCCTAGATGCGAATCCCTACCAATTTGAAAGCATCGTGATGACCTTTCTCTTATGCTTCTGAGATGATTTGAATGCTGATTCATGACCATCAAAGTCCAGCCTGAATATAGGTTATTACTTAGCCTATCTATAGAAACCTACAAAATCAAATAAAAATACGACTTTTGACCAATGGATAAATATCTTCTCCGCGGTGTTTCCGCAGATAAAGAGGACGTACACCAGGCCATAAAGAATCTAGACAAAGGGCTCTTCCCCTCAGCTTTTTGTAAGATCCTTCCAGATATAGCCGGCGGTGATCCGGCATGGTGCAATATTATGCACGCAGATACGGCTGGCACTAAAACAGCCCTGGCCTATATGTATTGGAATGAAACCGGTGATCTAAGTGTATGGAATGGCATTGCCACGGATGCACTCGTTATGAATATAGATGATATGGCCTGTGTGGGATGTACAGATGATATCATAATTTCTTCAACAATAGGCCGAAATAAACACCTCATACCTGGAGAAGTAATAACTGTCCTTATCAATGCAGCAGTGGAAATAGGTAAAAAGTTAAGTGAATATGGCATAAAGCTACACCTGGCCGGTGGCGAAACGGCAGATGTAGGCGATATCGTACGCACCATAGATGTGGGATATACCACATTTTGTCGAATGCCCCGGCAGCGGCTAATTATTAATAATATAAAACCAGAACAAGTAATAGTAGGTTTTTCCTCAGCAGGTATCGCCAAATGGGAGGATACCTATAATAGCGGTATAGGCAGCAATGGACTCACTTCGGCCCGGCATGATGTGTTGCAACATAGCTATGCCTCCAAATATCCCGAAACCTGGGATCCCAATGTTTCTGAGCAAGTGGTTTTTACCGGCAGCCGGAGACTTACCGATTTATATGGCCCATACACCATCGGTCAGTTGCTATTATCCCCTACTCGCACCTACCTACCCCTATTGAAAGCTATACTTACAGCGCATTCTTCATCTATAAAAGGAATTATTCATTGCAGTGGAGGCGGACAATCTAAAGTGCTGCATTATGCTACAGATGTGCATATCATAAAAGATAATCTATTTCCCATTCCTCACGTATTTAATCTCATACGAGAAGAGTCTGGCACACCGCTACAGGAAATGTATAGAGTCTTTAATATGGGACATCGCTTAGAGATTTATACAGACGAATATACTGCATTAAACCTCATTGCTTTGTCACTATCTTATGGCATAGAGGCGCGCATCATAGGCAGGGTAGAGGCGGGCAAGAAAAAAATGCTCTCTCTTCATACAGAGGAGGGAGTGCTTTGTTATTATTAATATTCCAATCTTTTATTATGAAATATTTATTCATTTTTACCACACTTCTTATGTTATGGAGTAGCTGTCAAACCTGTATAACCTGTGAATATAACTACACTGAAAACGGACAGCCGGTAACAGTAAGCGAGGAGCTATGCGCTGAAAATAGTGAAGAACTAGATGCTTTTCAGGATGCCCATGAGCTTACAGCCAGCCAAAAAGGTACTACGGCAATATGCACTAAATAGATGTGCAATATCTCGACTCTATCTACTCCCTTTAAATATCTACCTTCTTAAACAATGCAAGCCATAGATGGGTCACCACCAGCGGCCATAAGTATATGCTTGTGCGCTGAGATATGGGTAACACGCCTAGTACTAAACACATAATTCGCATAGCTTATTATATATATTATTTCCGGTAATTATTTTACCCGCTCCTTCTTTCAATTCTTTAGTATTGTCTACACCAGGCCATAACTTAAATGTATAGGCCGGTTTAGGACAGATAAAAACTAGGAAGTGAATATTATTTTCATTAATTTTAGCCGATTTTTACTAGGTTTTATAAATGAAAAATAGGCGCATTGCTAGATCAAAAATGGCGGATTGTGTAGTACTGGTTTTGGCTTTTCTGGCTACCCATCTTCTGGTGGCGCAGTCTTCGTTATTGCCCCTTGCTCATCCTGATTATATCACCGCACAGCGGATGGAGATAAAATCCGGAAGGCTATCCCTTGATTATCAGGCCACCATTCTTCCCATAGATAGAAAAGCCATCACCACGCACATTTCTTCTGCAGATACCGGTGCTTTATTTCTCAATTCCCAAGATCGAAAAGATATCTACGAAATCTTTAAGAGAAATTATGAATGGAATGAACGCGGTGAGATATTATCTAAAAAGCCTTTCCTAAAGCATTTTTATCACTTTCCTGCTGATATGTTTGCAGTAAATACGCCGGAGCTTAGGCTGCGAATAAATCCGGTGATAGAATTTGCGATGGGCAAGCAGACCGATAATGATCATTTATTGCTCACAAACTCTCGAGGTCTGGAGATTCGTGGCGACATAGGCAAAAAGCTTGGATTTTATACCATGGTTTCGGATAATCAGGCTGTATTTCCTGATTTCGTTCGCCAGCCTTTTGCAATCCCCTATGAGGGCCGTTTTGCGGGATATACACCTTTTTATGCCCACGAATCCCAGGGATACGATTTTTTTAAAGCCAGAGGTCATATCTGCTTTTCTCCGATTAAGCAGATACAGATTAGTTTTGGCCACGATAAACATTTTATAGGGGATGGAGTTAGATCACTTATGCTGAGCGATTATTCTAATGCAATGCCTTTTTTAAGGATACAGACAAGGGTTTGGAAATGGCAATATACAAATCTGTTTTTGCAGCCCACTGTACAGTTTCAATCCTTAGCCGACACCTCTTTAGTACGCAAATTTATGGCTATTCACCACTTGAGTATAAATTTATGCAAACGATGGAATCTAGGTCTTATGGAATCTGTAGTGGCTCACCGACCCCACGGTGCCATAGATCCGGCCTATCTCAATCCACTTATATTTTATCGGTGGGTAGAGCATAACCTAGGCAGCCCGGATAATGTAATGATAGGAGCTACTTCCAAATATCTCTTTCACCGCAATGTATTACTCTTTGGCCAGCTTATAGTGGATGAGTTTAGTTGGGAAGCCATTTCTGCCCGTAATGGCGATTGGAGGGTGAAGTATGGGTGTCAAATAGGCGGTCGTTATATAGATGCATTCGGTGTTTCTCATTTGGATATACAGGCAGAATATAATACTGTAAGACCCTATACCTATGCACATATAAATACAAATATTAATTATTCGAATTACAATCTTCCCCTTGCCCATCCGCTGGGTTCAAATTTTAAAGAAATAATGGGTCTTATTAGCTATTCTCCTGTAAATAAGCTCACTATGGATTTCAAACTCATCCTTCAATGGAAGGGATGGGACAGTACAGAATTGCCAAATGCCGGAGGAAATATTTTTGTTTCGCCTGCTTCGCTTACTACCCTTACCGGTAATAAAACTACACAGGGACTTTTACTGAAAACCCAAATGGCCCACCTACAGCTGGCATACAAGCTACGCCTTCCACTTACCCTCTATGTAGAATACCTCACTCGCCAAACGCAGACAGGACAAGATAAAGCTTACTTGTCCCATATTTTTATGGCTGGTATAAGCGTAAATGTGTATAGAAAATCCTGGTATTACTAACCCAGGTAGGTAATCAGGAGAATTATTTATTCTCTTTTTTAATCAAGTAAAAGCTAGTAAAGGTAATAATTTACTAGGTTTATAGATCAGGAAATTTCTTCCATTTCTGCCTTCTCTGGTTGGTGGGTTACCTGTGCACGCATTTCCATCAGAAAGGATCGCAAGGTCTGGAGGCGGTTTATTATATCAAAGTTTTTAGTGAGACCTTCCTTGTCCTCTTTCAGTTTCTTTTTAGCTCCATCTAAGGTATAGCCCTTTTCTTTTACGAGATGAAAAATCATACGGAGAATAGAAATGTCAGCCTCGGTAAATAAACGATTTCCTTTGCGGTTCTTACGTGGCTTTAGCATATCAAATTCGGTTTCCCAAAAGCGAATAAGAGAAGTGGACACATCAAATATTTTTGCTACTTCTCCTATGCTGAAGTAAACTTTTTTTATTTCCTTTTCTTTGTAAGCCATTTTTATATAGATTAGGGTTAGTCAAAAGACTGATTAGATTGTTCAGACATTTCGATTAATTTATCGTATTGTTCCGAGTTCAAATCATTGAAATAATAGTTTATGGGATTTACGGATTCTCCACTTCGAATAACCTCATAATGCAGGTGGGGAGCGGTAGATTTTCCAGTGCTACCCACATATCCAATGATATCTCCACGTTTTACTTTCTCACCGGCACTTACATTTATCTTGTCTAAATGGGCATAGCGAGTTTTATAGTTATAACCGTGATCTATGATTACATTATTGCCATATCCACTCTTATTGGTCTCCACATCAGCTATTATCCCTGCGCCAGTAGCATACACTTCGGTACGTGTGGGCGCACTAAAATCCATCCCTTTATGAAACTTTGTGGTCTTATAAATAGGGTCTATGCGATACCCAAAACCAGAGGCTACGCGTTTGAGATCTTTATTAGCGATAGGCTGTATGGCCGGGATATGTGCATAGAGTTCTTCTTTATCTTTTACTAGGGCTATAATTTCATCATAAGATTTAGACTGTATGTAGAGCTGCCTCCCTATTAGCTCTAATCTAGAAGCGGAAGACTTTAAAAGATCAGAGTTAGTATATCCTTCGAGATCCGAATACGGATCTACCCCGCCTACACCGGCTAATCTCACGGAGCTGGAAATAGGGTCGGCCTCAAAAATAATCCGATATATATTATCGTCTCTATCTTGTAATTCAGTAAGAACTTTTTGATAAAGATCCATTTTATAATTCTGCGATTCTATGTGCATGACCAGTTTATCTATCTCCCGCCGCATTATTTTTTCCTTAGGTGAATCAAAGAACTGAAAAGCCAAAAAAGTAATAATACTGCAAAATACAATCATCGCACAGATAAATCCTATCGAAATCAGGATACGCTGTTTCCACGTGCTTTCAACCTTTTCATACCGCAAGGTATGCTGGTTATAATAATATTTCACTTTGCGCATGCTCATAACCGAATAAATACACTTACTTTTGTCCTTCCAAAATGCAAATGTAAGAATAATTAATTTATTAAAATAAAGTTATCAACGCAGTATGATGAAGGCCAGCGAAGTAAGGAAGAAATACCTAGATTTTTTTGAGGAAAAAAAACACCTGATCCTGCCCAGTGCACCCATAGTGGTAAAAAATGATCCTACCCTGATGTTTACGAATGCAGGGATGAACCAGTTTAAGGACTATTTTCTCGGCCATAAGGTACCACCCATGCCCAGAATAGCGGATACACAAAAATGCCTCCGTGTATCCGGTAAACATAATGATCTAGAAGAAGTGGGCGTGGATACCTATCATCACACGATGTTCGAAATGCTAGGCAATTGGTCTTTTGGCGATTATTTTAAAAAAGAAGCGATTAATTGGGCCTGGGAATTGCTTACCGAAGTCTATAATATCCCTAAGGATAGACTCTATGTGACTATTTTTGAAGGCGATCCCTCTGAAAATCTGGAGCGGGATGAGGAATCGGTTAAAATCTGGCGCACCTGCATAGATCCCCTCCGTATCATCAATGGAAACAAAAAAGATAATTTCTGGGAAATGGGCGATACCGGACCCTGCGGACCCTGTTCAGAAATTCATGTGGACATCCGCTCAGATGAAGAGAGGAAGCAGATAGACGGATTATCTCTGGTAAATCAAAGCCATCCGCAGGTGATAGAAATCTGGAATAATGTGTTTATCCAGTTTAATAGAAAGGCAGATGGTAGTCTGGAACAATTGCCTGATAAACACGTAGATACAGGTATGGGCTTCGAGAGATTGTGTATGGTAATTCAGGGAAAAAAAGCTACCTATGATATTGACTTATTTGCCCGTATTATAAATGCCATAGAAAAGATCACCCATTCTAAGTACGGCCAAAATGAAGCCACAGATATCGCGATAAGAGTGGTAGCTGATCATATTCGCGCCATCAGTTTTACGATATTGGACGGACAATTGCCTTCTAATAACGGTGCAGGCTATGTTATTCGGCGAATCCTCCGCCGGGCCGTGCGCTATATTTATACCCATCTAGCCACTAAAGAACCCGTACTCTATCGCCTTATTCCGGTAGTAGCTAATGAATATCTCGATATTTTCCCCGAATTGATGGAAAATAGTTCTTTTCTCCAAAAAGTAATCCTAGAAGAAGAGCAATCTTTTTTGCGTACCCTAGAATCCGGAATCAAGCGTTTTGAGCAATATCGCCACGAAAAGGAATTAAGTGGTAAAGCAGCTTTTGAACTGTATGACACCTACGGTTTTCCCTTAGATCTTACCCTTTTAATGGCCCGAGAAAGAGGGCAATCCTTGGATGAAGCTGGTTTTAAGGAAGAAATGACCCTTCAAAAGGAAAGAAGCCGTAGCGCTACCACTATAGAAACCGGCGATTGGCAGGAACTGGAACAAAATTCTCACACTCATTTTTTAGGGTATGATCAGCTCGAATGCCATACCCGCCTCCTCAAATACCGAAAGGTAAAAACCAAAAATAAAGAATTATTTCAATTCATATTAGCCGAAACGCCTTTCTATGCCGAAAGTGGTGGGCAGGTTGGGGATATAGGTGTGTTAATATTTGGTAATGAGACCATTAGTGTATTAGACACTAAGAAGGAAAACAATCTTATTATACATCTAACCGAGTCGCTACCTTCCGAAGTTAGGGTCCCTGTGCTGGCTCGGGTGGAGGAGAGCCGCCGCCGGGATATAGAAAAAAATCATACAGCTACCCATCTTCTTCACGCTTCGCTAAAAAAAATACTCGGCAGTCACATAAATCAAAAAGGGAGTCTGGTGAGTCCGGAATATCTGCGATTTGATTTTAGCCATTTTAGCAAGGTAGATGAGGCAGACATAACTAAAATAGAGGCTATGATAGGTGAAAAGATAGCCGCTGATATTCCATTAGAAGAGGTGCGGGATATGTCCTATGATCAAGCTATTAGCGGAGGTGCTACCGCTTTGTTTGGTGAAAAATATGGCGATAAGGTGAGGGTCATTACCTTCGATAGCACATTTAGCCGAGAACTTTGTGGGGGTACCCACGTAAAATCTACCGGCCAGATAGGGCTTTGTAAGATTATAGCTGAAGGATCTGTGGCCGCCGGAGTGAGGCGTATAGAAGCCCTCACTGCTAGCAAGGCTATAGCCTATCTGCAAAATAAGGCTAACATCTATGATGAGTTGAACGATTTGCTAAATCATCCAAAAAATATCGTAGATACCCTGCGGCAAATGATCCAAGAAAATCAAGAACTCAAAAAAGAAGCCGAAAAACACCTTTGGGAAATAGCAGATGAAGAGAAAAAACGCATTGCCGGCGCCCTGCAAGAAAAAGGTGGTATCCACTACTTCATAGGCAAGGTAAATGTAGTAAACAGTGAGGCAGTAAAAAAAATAAGTTTTGACCTTCGGAGAGAAATACCCGGTCTCTTTCTGGCACTAGCAGCTAATATTGGCGATAAACCCCATATAAGCCTGATCATAGATGAAGAGCTTCAAAAAGTAAAAGGATGGGATGCTTCGCAGATTATTCGCGCGGCTGCTAAGCATATTCAGGGTGGGGGTGGTGGCCAAGCTTTTTATGCTACCGCAGGTGGAAAAGAACTCAATGGACTAGATGCGGCCTTACAATCTATGAAGTCCCTTCTCACTTAAATAAACGCTCATAAGGATGTTAAAACTCATACAGGACGGATATGAAATGGTAGTGGGACTCGAGGTGCATATCCAATTGAAAACCCGTTCAAAACTATTCTGTAGTGATACCAATGCCTTTGGTGCCCCACCCAATACAAATACCAGTGTGATATCACTGGCACATCCCGGTACCCTTCCTAGGATCAATGAAACCGCAGTCGCTTTTGCCTGTAGGCTCGGAATCGCTACCTCAGCAGAGATAGCACCGGTAAGTATTTTCGATAGGAAAAATTATTTTTATCCGGATCTGCCTAAAGGGTATCAGATCACTCAAAACCTAAATAGCATCTGCAAAGGGGGATATCTGGATCTGAGATATGCCCGAAATGCCGAACGAGTGTTTATTCATAAAATGCATATAGAAGAGGATGCCGGCAAAAGCATACACGATCTGGACGAACATTTTACTTTGCTTGATTTAAACCGAGCTGGTGTACCCCTGCTGGAACTCGTCACAGAACCCTGCATACACCATCCGGAAATAGCAGCTGCCTTTTTTAGCGAGCTTCGCACATTGGTTATGTTTTTAGGCATTTGTGATGGCAATATGCAGGAGGGGAGCCTTCGCTGTGACGCTAATATCAGCATAAGGCCGGAAGGAGCTCAGTGGCTAGGTATCCGTACAGAAGTAAAAAATATGAATTCCTTTAAAAACCTAAAGCGTGCACTGGAATTTGAATTTAAACGGCAGCTCGAACTTGTTAAAAAAGGGGAAGCTGTAAAGCAGGAAACCCGGGGTTTTAATCCTCTTACTGGCAGTACTGTCCGAATGAGAAATAAAGAGATGGCCTATGATTATCGCTATTTTCCCGATCCCGATCTTCCGCCGCTTTGCATTTCTGAGTCCTATATAGAAAGTGTAAAGAAAAATATGCCGGTATCTGTGAGCCAAATTCGCGATTTTTATATTAAAAATTATCAAATTAAGCCGGAAGATGCAGTTATTTTAACCGAAAGTCCGGATTTTGTACAATATTTCGATAAATTACTAGAAATTTGCAATCCCATTCTGGCCGCAAACTGGATGATTCAAAACATTAGACCTTACCTGAGTAATGAGGGAAGAGACATAGCCAGTTTTTTAATCACACCAGATCGGCTAAAACAACTAATGGATAGGTGTAATGAAGGCCGGATTAATATTCGGGATGGAAAGTTTAGATTATTGGCAGCGATAGAAGCATATCCCCACAGTCCTATCCAGGAGATCATTCAAAAAATGGGACTTTGGATAGAAGTAAATGATGGTGAAGAACTCGTGCTTCTTATCCAACAAGTTTTGGAAGAAAATCCGAAGGAAAAAGCCCGCCTTTTAGCCAGAACAAAAAACTTGCAGGGATGGTTTATAGGAGAAGTGATGAAAAAGTCCGGCGGAAAATTGGACCCTAAAAAAGTGGCCTCAGTATTTCAAGAAATAATCAGTAATAATAATTTATAAATAATGAAGTTTCATTTCTATTTTGCCGCAGTGGCGGCCATTCTATCCTTTGCCTCTTGTAAAAATAATGGTGGAGGAATGATAGATTCAGACTCAGGGATCAAAGGAAAAGTTAGCAATCTCCCTCCCAATACCAAAGTGTTTCTGGATGAAATCATGGGCAATCAGGTATCTATTTTAGATACCAGCGAGGTCTCTCCGGCAGGATCCTTCAGCCTATCTTACGACAAAAAGATAGAAAAACTTGGTCGTGTAAGAGTGGGAAGGACGAATGTAATATTACTACTAGACGGCAAGCCGGTAAATATAACGGTAGATGCCGAGGCGCCTATGAATTATCAAATTAATGGTTCGCCGGATAATATGAGCCTTTATTCCTTTATTAAAACCATACAGGAAAACAAAGCCAGTCCCGAGTATCTTAAAAATTTTACGGACACAGTAAAAAATCCATTAGTGGGTTATATGGCTATCCATTATCTGAGTATGGAAGAAGATTTACCACAGTACGAAAAATTTGCCGCCCGTCTTCAAAAGGAATTGCCCTCATCTAACCTCACTGCCGAGTTTAATCAGCGGGTTCAAGATACAAAAAAATCGATGACTGTATCCGCCGGATCAGAGGCACCGGATATTAAGCTTAATTCGCCTGCCGGCAAGACCATAGCCCTATCCGATCTCCGGGGGAAAGTGGTATTAGTAGATTTTTGGGCTTCCTGGTGTATGCCCTGTCGCCGTGAAAACCCCAATGTAGTAAAGATGTATGAAAAGTACAAGAGCAAAGGTTTTGAGGTGTTTTCAGTATCCTTAGACCGAGCCAAAGAGCCGTGGGTAAAAGCCATAGAAACGGATAAACTCACCTGGCCTAATCACGTGAGCGATTTACAAGGATGGGGATCCGGTGCCGCTGGTGCCTGGGGCGTGCGATCTATTCCGGCTACTTTTTTATTGGACAAAGAGGGCAAAATTATCGGTCGAAATCTCCGTGGCGATGCCCTCGAAAAGAAATTAGAAGAGATTTTTGCCAGCACCTAAGTTTTAATTATTCTTAATTTTTGGATTTTTTATCCACATTTGCCCGGTTTATTAACATTTATTTATATTTTGTTTGGCGGGCAGATAAATTATTTATACCTTGCACGGCTTTTTGGGGGATAATTAGTAAATATTCCCCTTTTTTTTCACGATACCAATTTCGCCATGCGTTTATTGATTTTAGTATGTTTTGCCATTTTTTTTAATGGTCAGGCCTTAAAGACCAATGATAATGGACAGTTTATTAAGTCCGCGCTGATGTATTCTGTAAAGGCTTCTTCCGAACAATTAATCGAAAAAAATTTCCCCTACCTATTTTCTGATCTTCCTGTGGTATTAAATGCCGCTGTAAAACAGGAAATATTAGAATTGCTAAAAATGAAGTCTCACCTCAATAAATTATTTGGAAAAGGCGAGTATTTTTTTCCAGATATAGAATTAGGTTTGACATATCAGGAAGTTCCGAAAGCGTTGAAATTTATTGCTGTGGTCGAATCCAGCCTCAATCCGCTTATTAAATCGCCCTATGGCAATGCGGGTTTTTGGCAATTTAATGAGGGTACTGCCAGATCCTGTGGCTTACAGGTAAATGAAAACATAGACGAACGATTAGATCCTCGCCGAGCTACTAAAGCAGCAGGTCACTATCTCAACATTTTGTATGATAAATATCAGGATTGGTGGCTAGCTTTGGCAGCCTATAATTGCGGCCCAAAGAGAATAGATACCGCGCTTAAATCTGCCGCAGATTATGATTATTGGTCTATTCGCCCTTCCCTGCCAAAGATAACCCAAGATTACATTCCGCATATTATTGCCCTCATCTATTTGGAACATTTTATGGATGATCATGGCATAGTGCCCGAGTATTTTGATATGAATATGGAATATGGCGAAGAAACCCTCATAAATGGCAGCTTTGATCTGAAAGCCATTTGTGAAGATTATTTCCTAGCACCGGAAGATGTAAAAAGAATGAATCCCTTTTTGCTAAAGGAAAGATTTGAGACAGGTCCCGAAGGATTATTACTACGCATTCCGGGCGAGCTACCACCACCGGTAGCCATAAATGTGCCGGTAGTAGAGGAAGCATCGCCATCACGCCAAATTGAAATCATTCCTCCCTTGTTGGGAAGCATAAAAGTAAAGTCTATTTCATTTACCAAATAGATAAAACGATTAAATAAAAAAGGCGGGAATAACCCCGCCTTTTTTATGCATAATGTAATTGATCTTCTATAGATCAGTGATTTATACAGATTCATACTATAAATGGCTTTACTTTATAAATACCCGATTCGTCCTCATTAAATAATCCGCTCATCGCGATGTCTGCAAACAAACTCACAATTCCTATACCTATCTGGTCAAAAACTCCTAAGCGCAGTGGATTCGTATTCATTCTATATGTATTATAGTATAGGCTGCTTATATGTGAGATATGGTCCCAGTCTATAACTTGCTTTCATTCTTATACGCCTTTGGGCACTCATCTATGGGTGTAACGGACTAGACTTATCGAAACCTACAGTTTACAAATAAAAAATAATTTATACATGGTACGAGGTCTCATAAGGACAGCTAGGTAGTTTTTATATTTTTTTCATAGATACAAAAGGAATACGGGTGTTTCAGGGGGGTGCCCAGCATTTATTACTACCCTAGTGCTTGCTCCACAAAACCTTATTAGGTGATTATGGCGATGCCTGCCCTTCTCCGGCTTCCAACTCCGTTCAGGCCTCTATGTGCGGTCAAGGAGTGTAGTCTAAGGGGCGGTCACGGAGCGAAGTCGAAGGGCAGGCCCGGGCTATCCGCTACTATCTTTTAGGGTGTTTCCATGGTATTTTCGAATGACTAGGCATTCTATTTACTCCTCATTCTTTCTTGTTTTTCCATCTTTTCCTCACACCCTAAAAGGATATCCGCTACTATCCCTATCGCGAATAATACATGGCTTTTATCTATAGAAATAACCTCCTTCTATTTGGCAGTACTATCACCTTTTGCTATAAGCTAAAAACAGTGTTTATTATTCTCATTTTAGGGTGTAGGATGCAAGCGATTTTTCATTCATTCGCCGCTATGGGTGTTAAACTTTTAAGCAGAAAATAGATAATACTGGCTCTATTAAAGGTTTTATATAATATTAAACAAGCCTTACCCTATATACGGATGGGTACCGGATTTTTACAAAATCCTAGATCGCTGGTTAAAACCGATAAGCAACATGTCGCTGATGAATGAAAGAAGATGGTATTGGCTAAAACCCATAAATTTCCTGAAGCTTAGCTAATAGCACTTCCCCGCGCAGATTTTTTGCCAGCAACTTTCCATTTTCATCTATGAGAAAACACTGAGGGATAGAGCTTACATTATACAATTTAGAATATTGAGATTGCCATCCTTTTAAGTCGCTAATGTGGTATTCCCAGTTTAGTTGATCTTTTTCTATAGCGGCTTTCCAGGAATTTGTATTTTGATCCAGCGAAACACTGAATACTATAAATCCCTTTTCCTTGTATTTATTATAGGCCTTCACCACCGATGGATTTTCCTTGCGACATGGTCCACACCAGGAAGCCCAGAAATCAATTAGAACAAGGTGTCCACCTAGCTTGGATAAATCATATTCATTTCCAGATGGGCTATTGCCTATTAAATTTGGCACTTCAAAACCGGCAGAAAAATTTTTATAGATGGATTGGGATTCTACATAAGGCTTAAAATCTCCAGAATAAATAATATTCTTGCCCTCCCTTACGAGTCTGTTAGCCACTTTTTCGAAGGCAAAATATTCATCTTTAATTTTCAGTTGATTTACCGCCAGATAAGCCAGCAGGGGACTCTTTACGGTATCTATATAATTTTTTATCCAGGTAGCTGTACCTTTGCCGCTGCGCATATTTATGGCAAACTGGCGTATTTGTTCAGACTCAGAATTGCCGGTTATGCTATAATTATTCATATCATGTATATCTCCGATAAAATTTATTTTTTCATTGTCTAGTGCTATCAAAAAATTATTATTGCTATTTTCTACTTTTATTCTTGCCAAGCTTTTTAGTGGTACATTTCCTGTAAAAGAAAATTGTCCTAAGTCGTCTATAACCGAAGTATCTATAAAATACATTTGCCTTGGGGTTATGTGTTCTAAGAATAATTTACTACCCGGATTTAGATTTTTCATCGTTCCGGTTATTAAAAAACTCTTAGGGGACTCCTTTTGGGCTGATAAGGAGTTACTATTCTTGATAAGGAATATGAATATCCCTAGAAGGATATAAAGGAAAAAACTATTTTTTATTGATTTTTTCATAAGCTTATAAGTAAAGGGGGTAAGCCACTTGGTTTTGTGAAATAATAAATCCATCTTTCATCACCAGTTTTCTATCGGCCATTTCGGCCAATTCGGTATTATGGGTTACGATTACAAAGGTAATATTAAATTCCTGTCTTAAATTAATAAAGAGGGTATGCAATTGTTTAGCAGATTCGGAGTCCAGGTTACCGGAAGGTTCATCGGCAAAAATTATGTCGGGATTATTCATTAGGGATCTGGCCACAGCCACTCGCTGCTGCTCGCCGCCACTGAGTTCATTAGGTTTATGCTGTGCGCGTTCTTTCAGCCCAAAATAGTCCAGCAGATCCATAGCGCGTGATTGGGCGATGCGATCATTTTTGCCGGCGATAAATCCGGGCATACAAATATTTTCCAGGGCAGTAAATTCGGGAAGGAGATGATGAAACTGAAAAACAAAACCCATGTGTTTATTTCTAAAGGCAGCTAATGTCGTTTCTTTCAGAGAAAAGATATCCTCCTTAAAAATCTTTACCTCACCGGCATCCGGCCGATCCAATGAGCCGAGGATATGCAGTAGGGTGCTCTTGCCTGCTCCTGATGCACCTACAATGGAAATAATTTCTCCACGATCTACAGAGATATCCACTCCTTTCAGTACTTGAAGAGAACCATAAGATTTAATGAGGCCGGTGGCTTTTATCACGATACTAGGCTATTGAAGTAGAATTTTATATTCCCATGGGTGTAGCTTGAATGTATGCTCGCGCTGGATGTTTACTTTCTCAGTAGTAAATAAATCATAATAGAAACCATCAATATTTCCGCCTACAATTATTTCATGGTCTTGAGGAGAAAGATTAAAAATGGCTACCATTTGCTTACCATCCTTTTTTCTGATAAAGCTCAATACCTTATCCTCTCGATTATTTGGCAGGATTTCAAAATTTCCGCCATAGCTACCGTTCCAGAGAATGGGTTTGTTTTTTTTGAGCTTTATAAGAAGATTGTACAATGAGTCTAAAGGGATACGAGTCCAGTTTATTTCATCTTTGTCAAAAAACTTTAGTCGCTTATTATTCATAGCTTCCTGACCAGAATAAAGCAAAGGCATATCGGGTATAAGTGTATTGAGTACTGTAAAGGTAATAGCTGCCTCACCTAGCCTTTCATATTCGGTGCCCTGCCAGCTATTCTCATCGTGATTGCTGGTAAATACCATACGATAAGCATGATCGGAAAAGCCCTGGTGATTTTCGGCCAGCATAGTACTATATTCTTTTACAGATTTTGTACCTTTTATCACTTCATTCATAGCGTGGTGTATTTTCCAGGAATAGGTGGCATGAAACCCCAGATCACACATAGTGGGCGACTCAGATTCGGCCAGCCAAAAGAGATCTTTTTTTTGACGATTTACAAAATGCAAAGTCTCTGTCCAAAACGGTGCCGGTACCATCTCGGTCATATCACATCTAAAGCCGTCTATATCAGATTCTTCCACCCACCAGGCCATAGATTCCATCATATACCTGCGCAGGTCTTCATTGGCATAGTTTAATTTTGCCACATCAGACCAATCGGCTACCGGCGAGATAATTTGGCCTTTGTCATTGTGGGTGTACCAGTCTCTATGTAAGGTAATAAGGGCATTATCCCATGAAGTATGATTGGCCACCCAGTCTAGGATTACATACATCCCAAGCTGATGGGCTTTTAATACCAATGTATTGAAATCTTCCTTAGTGCCCAAAGCTGGGTTTATAGCGCGATAGTCTTTTATAGAATACGGGCTTCCTAGACTCCCTTTTCTATTCTTCTCACCTATCGGATAGATGGGCATAAGCCACAGTATCTTAATCCCCATTTTTTGCAATCTCTCCAAGTGCGTACTGAAGGCATTAAAACTCCCTTCAGCCGTATATTGGCGTATATTCACTTCATATATCCAGGCATCTTTGGACCATTCTGGGGATTGGGTAGGTGCAGCAGATTTTCTCATTATCAGTAAGCTCAGAATATATGGTTTTATGTTACGCTTTCTTATGGATGCGTTTTTATTATATAAACTGTAAAAATAAGGGATTTTTATCTTTTATTCTCTAAGTTTTTTAACATCCCTTGAAGGAGAGAACGAGGAGAAAAACCAGTGTGGAAAGAGTATGATGATCATAGCTTATTATTCATAATAATTTTATTTATCCAGGTACTCTTCGCGCATTACCAGCATAAGAAACCCATCTGCTATTTCTATATATCCCTGGTCATACACATAATAGTAAGTACTTCCGCTTCGGGTAGTATAAATATTGGTAAAATAATTAAAATTAAATCCTGCTAGTATAAGCTTATCTCTGTTCAGTTTGCACTTGCCGTTTGGATTATGTTTTATAAGAATACGCCGGTTTTTTCGCAGGATATTATTTACCTTGCGCATATAATTTGTTTGATCGCTGTTTTGTCTGTTATTATAATTTGTGCGGCAGTCATCCGTACAAAATTTTTTATCAGACCGGCCTATCAGCGAATGGCCACATTCTAGACATTGCTTTTCCAAAGTTTATTTTTTAGTAAATATAAACATCATTTGGTTATTTTCAAAATGAGTAGCGATTTTTTCTCTCTCACCATCTTTTTATAAGTATAGGGATATGTGTATCCCTTATTTCACTACATACAAGAGTTCTTTGGCGGCACGTACTACTTTAGCGGTATTGGGCAGCCATTCCTGGATAAGGGTAGGGGAAAAGGGTAGGGGCGTATCTTGGCAGCATATACGCATTACCGGCGCATCCAGAAAATCAAAGGCACGTCTTTGCACCGCATAACCCAGTTCGGAAGCTATGCCACCCAGGGGCCAGGTTTCTTCTATTATGATAAGGCGATTTGTTTTTTTTACGGATTCTATAACGGTATTATAATCGAGGGGCCTTATCGTACGCAAGTCTATGACTTCGGCGGCTATGCCTTCGCTAGCCAATTCCTCCGCCGCACCCAGTGCTATTTTCATCATTTTATTATAGGATACGATGGTGACATCGCTACCCGTTTTTTTTACATCGGCTAATCCTATGGGTATGAGGTATTCTTCTTCGGGTACCTCGCCCATTTCTGAGTACATCACCTCAGATTCTAAAAATATCACCGGATCATCATCGCGAATAGCACTCTTTAAAAGCCCTTTTGCATCGTATGGATTAGATATAGAAATCACTTTTATTCCGGGTACATTGGCATACATAGATTCAAAACTTTGGGAGTGGGTGGCCGCTAGCTGACCCGCTGAGCCATTGGGGCCGCGAAAAACAATAGGACAGCCAAAATTTCCTCCAGACATCTGCAGCATTTTTGCGGCACTATTGATAATCTGATCTGCTGCCAGAATGGCAAAATTCCAAGTCATAAATTCTACTACTGGCCGCAGACCATTCATAGCCGCTCCTACACCTATTCCGGCAAATCCCAGCTCCGCTATGGGGGTATCTATCACTCTTTTTTCGCCAAATTCGGCCAGCATTCCCTGACTCACCTTGTAAGCACCATCATATTCTGCTACCTCTTCGCCCATTAAAAAAACCCGCTCATCGCGGCGCATTTCTTCGGTCATAGCTTCTCGTATAGCCTCTCTCAATCTGATCTGACGTACTGCCATAAAATAAATTTGTGCAAAAATAAATAATACCACTTACTTTCTATTCATTGTTTTTTTCACCCGGTGCAGATAATATATTATCTTTAAAAACCTATCGCTAGCTTGTATAGTATCTCTGGTGTCCACGAGCCGCTACTAGATCCATTCTGTATAGGTTTAACTATCCATCGCATACAAAGAAAAGGGTTATAAATAGCAGTATGCATATTTTTCTTTTAACTTTCGGCATTTAAAATTAGATTTTGGGATATCTATACCTCACCATTGGGGGGGGCCTATCCCCGAGGAATAATAAGGGATGAATAACGAGGTAGAAAATTTATTTATAAACCATCTTCGGACTCAATGCCGGATAGATAGGTCTGTGCCCGTTCTATGTGCCGTAAGTGGCGGTATGGATTCAGTGGCTATGGTCAGGCTCTTTTTAAAGGGTAGTTTTAATATCGGCCTGGCGCATATAAATTTTAATCTGCGTGCCGGAGAATCTGATGCTGATGAGACGTTTGTAAAAGAGCTCGCCCAAGAACTAAATATACCTTGCTATATAAACGGGTTTAAAACCGCTGAAATAGCCAAAGACCGTAAAATCTCTATAGAAATGGCTGCTAGGGCATTGCGCTATGAATGGCTGGAGCAGATAAGAAAAGAAATGGGATATGCCTGCATAGCCACAGCCCATCATCAAAACGATGTGGCAGAAACAGTACTCCTAAATCTTACCAAAGGCTGCGGAATTAGTGGTCTTCACGGCATAGCTGCCAGATCTGATAAGATAATCCGCCCCCTTTTGCCTTTTTCTCGTACTTATATAGAAGAGTGGATGAATACTAGAAACTATTCTTACCGCACCGATAGTACCAATATAGATACTTCCTTTCAGCGAAATCTTATTAGATTAGAAGTCTTGCCTGTCTTATCTACTATAAATCCTGCAGTGGCTATAAGTATCTATGAGACCAGCTTGCGTATAGCCGATGCCGAAAAATTATATAACCTAGGTCTGAAGATGATGGTGCATAAAATCTTTTGGTGTACAGAAAAGCAAAGCTATATTTCCATCTCTAAACTTTTAAAAAGCGATGCGCCCGCTACGATTTTATTTGAAATTGTAAAAGACTATCGTTTCAGCAGCGATCTTTCTCGTCAGATTTTTTCCTCACTGCTTAGCAGGAATACCGGACAAATATTTTACAGCTCCACACACCGTTTGCTTCGCGATGATCATTTGCTTATTCTGAGCCCATTGGCTGAAGATGCTCCATTTTTTATCATCAAAGAGAAGGATAATCATATCCATCTGCCCCATTATTACCTGTCCTGGAAAACGAAACCCGCTCATAGATACACCGGCGAATCCCGCCCATCAGTGGCCTGTATGGATAGCCGTCACATTTCCTGGCCATTGAAAATCCGAACCTGGAAAGAAGGAGATTATTTTTACCCCCTGGGTCTTAAAAAAAGAAATTCAGAAAAGCCAGCCAGAAAAAAAATATCTAAATACTTTAAGGATCAAAAACTTAGCCCGGCCGAGAAAGAAAAAACCCTCATTATGGAAGATAATGAGGGTCGTATTTTATGGGTTATGAATCTCCGATTAGACGAACGATGTAAAGTTACATCGGGCACCTCATCTTTTATTCGTTTCGAAATAAAGCATAAAGTTAAATGAAGGAGGTATCCTGTCCTTCGGATTATCTGGATATTACTAGATTGGTTTGGTAGCTCTGGCCTTCTGAGCTGAAAATAATATGATAAATACCTGCTGATAATAGACCTGGTTCTAAAATAAACCTCTGGGCATTGTCATCAAATATTTTAGACCATAGTTCCTGCCCTACTATATTATAAATTTTCACCTGCAAATTTTTAAGGGCATGGGTAGTTTGTAAATGTAAGGCAGTACCGACATTTGGATTAGGGTATAGTGCCCATCCCAGCTGGCTTATATCATCTATGCCTGTATCTGTCAAATCAAATGTAAGTTCAGCTTGGCAATTTACACTATCTATGATATATACGGTATAGGACCCTGAAGGTAAATTGTTTACCATCGTTTCATTTACCTGTCCGGAAGACCAAAGAATAGTATAGGGTGGCGTACCACCTTCCGCATGTAGCTGTGTAGTGCTGTTATATGTAAATACATCTATTATAAATGGTTCTGGCTCATCTACCTGATAGTGATACATGGCTTTTGCACCATTATCATCTGTGATGTTTAGCACATACATACCTCCGGAGAGATGATCCAGATTAGAAATAGGTTCAAATTCCTTAGACCACTGAAGATCATAGGGTTCAGCGCCTCCTAGGATATCCGTAATGATTATCTGGCCATCTTGATCTCCGCTACAAATATTATGTTGCAGATTTACTAAAACTTCCAGTATCGTTATGGTCGTAGTGTCTGTGCATCCGTGTACATCGGTCACATAGAGTTCATGGGTTCCTCCATTCAGAAAGCTAGGTGATTCAGTTATTCCATTGTCCCATACAAAGGTATATGGGGCAGTACCTCCATCTATTTCATTTAGTACTACCTCCAGACCCACTGTTTGGGTTATGTCTGCGGTGATATCGTCCGGATCATTTAGATCTATAAGAAAGGATTGTATATGGTCATTGGCATCGGTAATTTCTGTTTCATATTGTCCGGCAGCTAAACCAGATACGGTATTACCGGTTTCACCATCCAGCTCATCTTTCCAATTTATCATATAAGGAGCGGTGCCACCTTCTGGTGTAATGGTTATACTTCCATCCTGGTTGCCGGGGCAGTTAGGTAGCTTTACTTGTATGTTTTCTAAATGTATGATTTGGTCTGCACCGCCAGTGGTAAATCTTTTGGTATCTGTATAAGGGGCACAATAATCGCCTCTATGATAGGGTTTTACCCGCCAGAAATAGATTGTATTGGGCTGTGTTTCTACCACTTTAAAGGTATCTGTAACTTCATAATAGGATATAGGCGATCCGGATCCGGTATTTTGTATCATCACATGATATTTATCCGTACCCGCTACTGCGGTCCATCTCAGTATTACTTGGCCGGGGGCAATATTCACAGCCTGATGTGCGGGAAATACAGTAGTAGTAGCCACCAGTTCTTCCTCCGGTATTGGAGGATTATTATCCATCAATTCGGGATGTATATCGTACATATAAGAAATCATTGCCTGTTTTTGCTCCTCACTAAATCGGTCTCGACAGTTGTCATTAGAATAGGACATATAAAACCTACCATCAGTATGCAGTTGTTTACCAGTGGGATCGTATTGAATAAGATTATAAGGACAATTCCATCTTTCCGGAATATAATCGGCCGGGGTATCACAGAATTCATCGCCATTCGTATCACAGTTTTTGTAGGGTCCGCTGCGGGCTACATTTTCAGCCATATCCAGATTCCACCAAGGTGAATCTGCATATTCCCATCCATTAAAAGTATGCGGCATACTCATATAGTGTCCCATTTCGTGGGTGGGGGTAGTACTGTCCGGTTCACTACAGGATTTGTTTAGGGCGATGGCATCGGGTCCGGGGATATAATAGCCGCAGTTTCCGGCGGGATTATCTACAAAATATACATTTATGCGATCATTTACATTGTTTTCATTCATCATCTCCCCACCGAGTCCTAAGTCTTCGTGAATATACCAATCGGAATTATTTATATAGTTAAAGGCATTAGGATGGTAAAACTGTATTCCTACTGGCTCAAAGTCCATGTTAAGCTTACAGAGCACGGAATACACCATATTTTCTGCGAAATATCCCTGGCCCTCGTCTGTGCCTAGTATATGAAACTGTATGGGCACATATACCATATCTGTCGTTTCTCTGTGGCCGGTTTGCGGATTTTGCTGAAAGGCCTTGAGCCAATTTTTTTGACGATCACTCAGCCTCGCACCGCAATAATCTGCCTCTGTTTGCGCATTTACTATAGAAACTATCAAAATAAAAAAGAGAGAAAAAAGGCGCATTTGTTTTTTTTGCAAAGATAGAAGATTATTTTAAACCCCCCAAACCTCTCCCTATAAGAAATCGTATAAATTTGCGGCTCAAATAATTATATGAAAATTTCTGTAATAGGTGCCGGAAATGTGGGTGCCACTTGTGCTCAAATTCTGGCAGAAAAAGATTTTGCCAGCGAGGTAGTATTGTTAGACATCAAAGAGGGAATAGCCGAGGGCAAGAGTCTCGATCTTTGGCAGACTGCCCCTATTAATGTGTACAATACCCGTATCACCGGCACTACCAATGATTATGCAGCTACCGCGGGATCAATGGTTACAATCATTACTTCTGGATTGCCACGCAAGCCTGGGATGAGCCGCGATGATCTCATCTCCGTAAATGCCGGCATTGTAAAATCTGTTACTGAAAATGTGATAAAACATTCGCCGGATACCATTATCATCGTCGTATCTAATCCGCTGGATGTGATGACCTACTGTGCCTATCTGGCCGCTGGTATAGACAGCCGTCGCGTATTTGGTATGGCCGGTATTCTCGATACCGCACGCTATCGCGCTTTTCTTTCTACCGAGCTAAAGGTCTCTCCTAAAGATATTCAGGCCCTGCTTATGGGTGGTCATGGCGATACCATGGTGCCCCTTCCCCGCTATACCACCGTTTCCGGAATACCTGTCACCGAGCTTATAGCGGCAGATAAGCTCAATGCTATTATCGAGCGTACTAAGACCGGTGGTGGAGAGCTGGTGCAGCTTATGGGTACTTCTGCCTGGTATGCTCCAGGATCGGCAGCTGCGCAGATGGCAGAGGCCATAGCTAAGGACGAAAATCGCATATTCCCCTGCTGTGCTTGGCTCACCGGCCAATATGGTCTTCAAAACATCTATCTCGGCGTGCCGGTAAAACTCGGAAAAAATGGCATAGAAAAAATTATTGAAATAAATCTAAATACGGATGAAATGGCTCTCTTGCAAGATTCCGCTAAGAGCGTAAAAGAAGTGATGAATGTCATGGATGGTATGAATCTATTTTCCTAAATTCCATCATTATCTATACTTGCTCACGAGGAGACATAGGCCTCCTGTATTATATCTTTGGTGTGATAATGGAGCTGGCTTTCTGGTAGTATTGGGCGGCTGGCCTTCAGATGCCTATAATTGCGCATCTGAAGGCCACCGGGCTATCCGCTTGTACTCGCCCCACTTCGCTATCGCTCGTGCTGCGAGGTACCGCTTCTATCCCTGCCGCGTACTGAGTAGTATTCCCTTTTATTTCCTATATTTTTAAAATGTGCTGAAGAGAAAACTGTTTTACCTGCTACCCTCCTCCTGGCGACCATTAGCAAGGCAGATTTATTATTGGCCCATAGATCTCTGGGATCGTATATTAGGTCGCCGAGATTCCTATACGCCGCCTAAAGGAAAGATTTTTGTGGGCTCCGGCGATTTTAAGGAAGAAGGACATCGCACGCTCGAATTTCTTAAGCTATGGGCCGGTATGAGGCCTTCGCACCAAGTCCTAGAAGTAGGATGCGGTATCGGCCGCAAGGCAGTACCCCTCATCGGATACCTGAATCCGGATAGCGGTGGGTCCTATGATGGTTTTGATATCGTAAAGAAAGGCATAAAATGGTGCCAAAAAAATATTAGTAGGACTCATCCCCACTTTACATTTATTCACGCCGATATCGCTAATGATTTGTATAATAAGCAGGGGCATATATCCGGCACCGAATTTATGTTTCCCTATTCAGACGGCAGTTTTGATCTGGTTTTCCTTACCTCCGTATTTACCCACATGCCCGATACGGAAGTAGCTCATTATATGGCAGAAATTTCCAGGGTTTTACGCCCCGGCGGAAAGCTCTTTATCACCTGGTTTATATGGAATAATGAAACAGAACGCTTGCATAAGGAAGGCCTTACAGATAAGCAATTTCCCTGGGATAAGAGCCACTATCGGCTTATGGATAAAAATATAGAATCTGCTAATGTGGCCTATAACGAAGAATGGATACTGCATCTCTATCATAAGTTTGGATTTTCCATTATTTCTCCTATTCACTATGGATGGTGGCGGGGCATAAATAAACAAAATGATTATCAGGATACCATTGTCGCCCAAAAAAATTAAATTAGGTACGCACGGAATACCTAATAGGTTTACATCCTGCCTATGCTTAGAGCAGTAAATAGGATAGGTTTTTAATCTTTGAAATAGGGTTGGGTAAGTGGGTATAAAGCGGAGTTACTGTTCATCATCTTTATAGAGAAATGCTCTATGCTTGTAGTTCATACCACACCATTATTTTACATTAGTCCAGGCCGGATTTTCATACAGCTTTATATGTTGTATTCCATTTTTCCATTCGGCTATTTTTCTCCATTTTATAGCCAACTCATGTTTCTGGCTTAGCGATAGACCGTTACACATCCTACAATCGGCCGCATAGTGCAAGAACTCATTATTGAGATCTTTTATGGGCATAAATGCGGCGGTATCATTATTGAGGAGGGTATATTTATCCGGCGTAATAAGCGGCGATCCGGTACCCGTTTCTCCGAGTAGAATATGCATCTTCTCGAGTGAGTCTTTCATAGCATCCTTTAGTGGATAATAGGAGAGATGCATAAGCGTACAATCCCAGGCTTGATAGATGCGCTCAGGATATATCCAGAGATGTCCGCTTAGGTAGAAACCCGCTACCAGTACGCCCAAAAATAGTTTATGTAAAAGGCTTCCAAAAAATTGCAAATAATAGAAAAACACCAGGCTTCCTCCCATATATAAGGGAATGAAATACCTAGGCACAGAGGTAGCGGGTCGCAAGGTTACCAGAATCACAAAAGCTATTCCTGTAATTAGAAAAAGAAGGAGAGGACTAGTAGTAATAGAAGGGTTTGCTTTATTACGGGTGTGATAGGCCAGCAAGGGTATGAGTAATAGAACAATTATCCTCCCTTGATCTATAAATCGCCAGGCCACATATGACCATTGTATGATTACTTCCCGCAGTGGTATCCATCTGTATGAAGAGGACCAGGTATTTTGCGGGTTATCTGTTACGTATCCCATGGCTTTATAATGATAACCATACCAGCATAGGGCTACCAGCGCACTTATTATATAGGGCATAAATTCCTGCCATCGCCAATCTCGCCACCAGCTTTTATAAGCCCCATAGTGAAGGCTTATGGTGAGTGGGAAAAAAGCCAATACCCATATCGTACCCCGTATGCTCACCATCACTAATAGGATATATAAAATGCTTATCGCTAGATAATTACGGGTTATCAGTGAGTAATACGCAGATATCACACCAGCTATGAGTAAAAGTTCTGGTCCTACCATGAGCAAATGGGTAAAAACTGCCGATTCTAATAGGCCTATTATGACTGCTAGAACCAGGGTAGTATTCTCTTTTATATAATATTTACAGAGGCTATACCATCCACTAAATAATAGATACAGCACCGGCCACATAGCTAGATGACTTACTAATAGATTTCTGCCAAAAATTTTCCAGCAAAGCGCGAGATAAAGACCAAAGCAGGGGGGATGACCAGTATCTATTTCTGGCGAAAGCAGGGGAGGCCACAGACCATTTTCATAAAAATGATGGGCCACTCTAGAGGCTTGTAATACATTGTCCCAAAAAATGGGAATCTTAACCGAGGCCATACATAATAGCAAAGCCGCGATCGCCAGTATAACTTGCTGATATCTGCTTTTATCGTTCATTGCTAAGCCCGAGATATTAGATTGGCAATGTTTCTATGAATAGCTTGCTTATAGTCATAGCAGGTTATTTTCTTCATCTGATTAATATTTCGTTCAGGGTACTTATCTACCTTTTCTATGTCGTCAAATGGGAAGCTGAATCGGCTATTTCAGGGATCATTGAATTAAGCGATTACTAGGTATTTTTTATCTTTTCCTTGTTCCAGTAAAAGAAAACTTCCATTTATAAAATGACTTTGATCTACACCGGATTCCAAGGTGAGTTTCTCGCGGTTTAGTTTTAGACCACCTTGTTGTATCATTTTGCGCGCTTCGCCTTTGCTACCATACATTCCGGTTATGGTAGTAAGAAAATCTAATAGGCTTATCTCAGTATCCCACATACCTTTTTGGCAGGTATGTACCGGTATTCCTTCAAATATTTCTTTCATTTCTGCTGTACTTAGTTTTTTTAAATCTTCGATCCCCCCTTTAAAAAGCAAATTAGTAGCTACCATTGCTTTCTCCAGTTCACTGCGACCGTGTACTAGTGCGGTGAGTTCGGCGGCCAATTTTTTCTGCGCAGCGCGTGCAGAGGGATCCGCAATAAGTTTAGTCATTGTGTCTGTTATTTCTTCCTGGCTTAGGAAAGTAAATACTTTCAGATAGCGTTCTACTTCGGCATCAGCAGCATTTAACCAAAATTGGTAGAACTTATAGGGCGAAGTTTTAGCCGGATCGAGCCACACATTACCTCCCTCAGATTTACCGAATTTTGTTCCATCGGCCTTAGTAATAAGGGGGCAAGTAATCACGTAGGCTTCCCCGCCGGCCATCCTGCGGATAAGCTCCGTACCGGTGGTCATATTTCCCCATTGATCAGATCCGCCATATTGTAGCTTGCAGCCATAGTGCTTCCATAAATGATAGAAATCATAACCCTGTATGAGCTGATAAGTAAATTCTGTATAGGAAAGGCCATCTTCCATTCGGTTTTTTACTGAGTCTTTGGCCAGCATATAATTTACTGTAATATGTTTGCCCACCTGCCGTAGAAAATCGAAAAGATTAAAATCTTTAAACCATTCATAGTTATTCACCACCAATGCACCATTGTGCTTAGATTCAAAATCTAAAAACCGAGAGGCCTGGGCTTTTATACTAGTGAGATTATGATTGAGTTCTTCCAGCCTCATTAAGGGTCTTTCGGATTTTTTGCCACTGGGGTCACCCACCAGCCCGGTGGCCCCGCCCACAAGAAGTATGGGTTTATGACCAAATCGCTGACTATGTATGAGCAGCATCATAGACGCCAGATTTCCTACGTGCAGAGAGTCTGAGGTGGGATCAGCGCCCCAGTATCCGGTTATAGATTCTTTGGCCATTAATTCCAGAGATCCCGGCATGCTATCGTGTAGCATACCCCGCCATTTCATTTCCAGAAAATAATCCTTTTTGTTAGTTATCATTATTATAACATATTATAGCGTGTTTCTAATGAGACGTATGCTACCCTTATTGCCAGCTATCGAAGGAAAGAGATGTTTATAAAACGGATAGTACCCATCCACACCATCTTCATATAATTTACCATCTATTCTATTAATAAGCCCTTGCAAAGAGGACCCGCTCTCTAGATGGTTTTCCGGTGAGGATACACTTGCCCTCTTCTTGGTCATTATCTAGCGGAATACAGCGTATAGTGGCCTTGGTGAGTTCTTTTATTTTCTCTTCTGTTTCAGTAGTACCATCCCAGTGGGCAGATATGAAACCTCCTTGCTCTAGGGCAGGTAAAAATTCATCCCAGTTGTCTATTTCATAGATTCGGCTGGTTAGATTTTCTTTGGCTACATGATAGAGATGGCTCTGTATATCTTGAAGCAGTGTTCGCACATATTCGCCTATATTTTCTAAGGAAATTGTGATCTTTTCGCCGGTATCCCGGCGTGCTATTTCGCAGGTACCATTAGCCATATCGCGGCCGCCCATAGCTATGCGTACAGGTATTCCTTTTAATTCATACTCAGCAAATTTAAAGCCTGCTCTCTTGGAATCATCCTCATCAAATTTGCAGATAATATCGTTGCCAAACTGGGACTTTATTGTTTCTGTAGCCTGGCTTATTTTTGGTGAGCCCGGCACTAATTCCTTTCCATAAATAGGTATAAATATACAGTGGTAGGGAGCGAGTTTCGGTGGTATGACTAGCCCATTGTCATCTGAATGCGCCATAATGAGGGCACCCATAAGCCGAGTGCTCACACCCCAGCTAGTGGCCCATACATATTCTAAGTCTCCGGCTCGGGTTTGAAACTGAACATCAAAGGCTTTGGCAAAATTTTGACCCAGAAAATGGGAAGTACCCATTTGCAGGGCCTTGCCATCTTGCATTAAGGCCTCGCAAGTATAGGTATCCAGGGCACCGGCAAATCGTTCGTTGGCCGATTTTCTGCCCTTAATGATGGGCACGGCCATATAATTTTCCATAAAATCTGCATATTCTTTCAGCATCAGTTCAGCTTCTGAAATGGCTTCTTCCGCGCTTTCGTGAGCTGTATGGCCTTCCTGCCAGTGAAATTCTGCCGTGCGCAGAAAGAGGCGGGTACGCATTTCCCACCGCACTACATTAGCCCATTGATTTATGAGCAAGGGCAAATCCCTGTAGGATTTAATCCAGTTTCTATAGGTATTCCAAATAATCGTTTCAGAAGTAGGTCTCACGATGAGTTCTTCTTCCAGTTTTGCTTCAGGATCTACGATCACGCCTCCACCATTGGAATCATTTTTTAGACGATAATGGGTTACTACGGCACATTCTTTGGCAAAACCTTCTATGTGGGCTGCTTCTTTGCTCAGAAAGCTCTTAGGTATAAAGAGTGGAAAAGAAGCATTTACGTGGCCAGTGGCTTTAAAACGAGCATCTAACACTTCTTTCATCTTTTCCCATATAGCAAATCCGTGTGGTTTTATAACCATGCATCCCCTTACAGCACTATGCTCGGCTAATCCGGCTTTTTCTACAATCTCATTGTACCAGGCCGAATAATCGGTGGCTCTGCTGGTGATTCCTTTGTTTTGACTCATCTTATCTCACTATCTGGGGGCAAAAGTAAGCATTAAGGCCTAAAAAGTGCGCATTTTTTGCATTTATATCTATCGTGGAAGGCATTAATAGTTTTTTTTTACATAAATTTAGGAATATTTTGCAAATAATATTAGTTTTGCTAAAATAAACGCAAATTAGGATTAAACTTGCTTTCTCTATTATAGTCATTATTGTAATAAATTCTTTCAAAATATGAAAACCTATTTTAACGGCATTATTGGGGCTTTTCTTTTTGCCGTGTTAGCCATTTGCCCTGTTTTCGGCCAGGCTGATAATTTATATGACGATCAGCCTACCTACACCGAACAGTATCAAATAACCAATACCGAAGACGGCCAAACCTATATTACCAATAATTATTATAATGATAATAATGAGGAACAATATGTGTTTCAGGGCGATGATTATGATTATTATTACAGCTCTCGTATACGCAGATTCCATCGCCCATATCATGGCTTTGGATACTTTAATAACTGCTATACCGATCGCTTCTATTACGATTATGACCCATTCTTTTGGGGAACTCCTATTTATATGCAGCCTGCCTGGGCATGCGCTCGTCCTTGGAGGCCCGGCTGGTCATTTAATTTTGGATGGGGATATCCTTCTTACAGTATTTGGGACTATACCCCCGGATGGGGCTGGTCTTATGGCTGGGATAGCTATTATGCAAATCCTTGGGCTTATGCAAATCCACACCTAGGATATTATGGCTGGGGAGCCTCTTATTATGGATACGCTTATAATAATCCTTACTATGGCTATAACTATGGATATAACCAGGGATATCATGATGGATATACTCAGAATAATATTGGAAATTATTATGGTCCTCGTGGCTCCCATTCTGCTTCTGCAGACCAAGGTGGCATAAGACCAAGACCAGCATCTTATATAAACCACACAGACTCCAGTGATGACGGAGGCGGAAAATGGGAGGATCAGCGAATAAACCCTGATGATAATAGTGTGAGTAGGCCTGCTACAGGAAGAAACAGCACGAGCGATAATCCTTCTAAGCCTGGCTTACAAAACCCTGCTGGAGCATCAGTAAGACCCGAAAATAGACCTTCTCTTCCAGCGAACCCTGGACGGGATGAATTAAATAACCGACCTGAAATGAATAATACCAAATCGGAGAATATGGGTAAGCCATCCTACGAATACGAAAGACCCAAGCCTATGAATCATCAAATAGAGGATAATCAGCCGAAGAAGGATAATAATAGGTCTCAAATGGAAAATACTCGGCCCCAAATAGATTTGGAAAATCCACAAAATTCTGATAGACCCTCTTATCAATATGAGCGTCCTACACAGGAGCAAAATCAGGTAGATCGCCCCGTTCAAAATGATACTCACGGTAAGGTAAGACAGGATCATAAATCTAAAAAGATGCCTCATGCTAAACCGGATGGGAGGGATAATTCTAATAAAAAACGCGGTGGCAAGAAACAGCGTTTGCAGTCTAAAGCAGATTCATTTGAAAAACCTTCGTTTAATCCCACCCCTTCTCACAAGAATGACTTTCAAGGCTCTCGAAACAATGGAAATAAAAAATCTGGCCCTCGTGAATGAGTAAATTGATTAATTTTCTTTTTGAGGCCTTTTAATTGTACCTTCGTATGGTTTTAAAGGCCTTTTTTTTGAATAATAATATGAAAAAAATTGCATTATTGACCGCAGTGTTTTTGCTGAAATTGGGCAGTATTTATAGTCAATCTGCCGAAGAAGCGCTTTTACATTTTCAGGAGAATTTTAGTGGTACAGCTAGGGTATCTGCGATGTCCGGTTCCTACTCTGCATTGGGTGGCGACTATGGAGGCTTAAGTATTAATCCGGCGGGTGTGGGTTCATTTATTAAAGATAATCTTGGATTTACTCTCGGGCTTAATTTTAATAAATCCCAATCTACTTATCTGGGAACTGAAGTGAATGATGGAAAAACATCTTTCAATCTGTATAGTGCTTCTATGCTCTGGCAAAAAACCCCTTCTAAAAAGAGACAGGCAAAAGGATGGATGAGTACCGGATTTGGCATAGGCTATAACCGGCAGGCAAATTATCATAGCCATATTCAATACGCCGGATATAACGATGAGAATAGTCTCACAGACTGGTTTGCCCAGAATGCACAGGGGACTCCCGAATCCGAACTAGCCGACGATGAATTATCTCCTCATTTATATGATTCATACCTAGCCTATTGGTCATATCTTATTAACCCGGATACTACGGATGCAAATTCTTATCATTCCGTAATGAATAATGGAGGAATAACGCAAGGTGAAACCATAGATATAAAAGGCGGTAAAGGAGATCTTTCTGTAACCTATGGAGCCGATTATAAAGGCAAGATTCACCTGGGCGCTTCATTAAATCTCCCTATAATAAATCAAACTACGAAATCCTCTTTTACCGAAGAGGATAAAGATGATCATATTGGGAAATTCAATGAATTTACTTATCACAAATATATACATACAGAAGGCACGGGGATTCAAGCTAAATTGGGAATAATCGCCCTACCAAAGGAATATTTACGATTTAGTTTTGCCTTTCACAGTCCGGCTTCGGTGAGATTTACAGACCATTACACCTTTGAAATACAAAGTACAGCCTGGGGTCCGCAAGGGATTCAGGATTTTACTGCTACCTCGCCTGATGGAAATTTTGAATACAAGCTGGTCACACCTATGAAAGCTGTGCTAGGGGTAGGTTATCGCTACAAAAAGCTAGGGTATGTTACCGTTGATTATGAATTTACCGATTTTAGTCAGATGAGATACAACTTTGGCCAGTATATAGAGGCAGAGGAAACCGTAAATCGTCAGATCAATGATAATTATGGAGTTATGCATACGCTCAAAGGCGGATTGGAAGTAAAATTAATGGATCATTTTTTTCTTAGAGGGGGAATGCAATATCATACGGATTATGAAAAAGACAGTGCAGTAGATGCCTCCGGATTTGGATATTCCGCTGGGATTGGATTTGTTTTCGATCATTTGCAATTTGATTTTGCCATGCTAAATAGCGGAAAAAAATTTGGATTAACTCCCTATACCCTTTCTTCCGAGCAGGTTCCTATGGTAGATGTAAAACTGCGTAATACCCAGGCTATGCTCACTGTAGGGTTTATTTTTTAAAATTCCACTTACTCATTTTATTACCCCGTATTTATTTAAATACGGGGTTTTTGTATTTTATCCTATTCAGACTATGGCTTCAGGATATAGAGGGATACCTCAGTAAATGGCTTCCTCTATGGCAGCAGCAATTTCTTTATATGTTTTATTATCGGCCTGCTTATGAGCTAATATGAGCCCTTCCTGCCATATTTCAATGGCATTTTTCGTTTTTCCCAGTCTCTCCAGCCAGGTACCTAAGCGGAAATATAATGGCAAAAAAGTGGGTTGGGATTGCTTAAGTGATGATAAAATTTCAACAGCAGATGGCAAATCCCCGGATTTTTCCATCTCCAGGGCTAATGCATAGTGCAAGAAAGGATCTTCAGGGGTAGTGAGAAGAAGTTTTTTTATGATGTCTTTTCTGTGCAAAATAATTATTTTCTCTGGTAAAATTAATTACCTTTGTGCGAATATTTATAAATAACCAATAAAGTTAATAATGAAATTATTAGTTTGTATTAGCAAAGTGCCTGATACTACTTCGAGAATCGCTTTCTCTGATAATAATACAAAATTTTCTACCGATGGTGTTCAATACATTGTAAACCCTACTGATGAATGGTATGCGCTAGTAAGAGCCTTAGAGCTGAAAGAAAATTTGGGTGGAAGTGTTACAGTAATCACGGTGGGTACCATTGAGGACGAAGCTATCATCCGCAAAACGCTGGCCATAGGTGCCGATGATGCGGTACGCATAGATGCCACAGACATTGATTCATATTTTGTAGCAGCCCAGATAGCCGAATATGCCAAAACTCAAGAATATGATCTCATCCTCACAGGTAAGGAAACCATTGATTATAATGGATCAGCTGTGGGTGCTATGATCGCTGAGTTTTTAGACCTCCCCTATATTTCGCTCGCCTCACGCTTAGAAATGACTGGAACTGTGGCCACCATTGACCGCGAAATTGAAGGGGGCATAGAAACGCTGGAGGTAGAAGGACCTTGTGTTATAAGTTGCCAAAAAGGGATGGCCGAACAGCGCATCCCTAACATGCGCGGTATCATGACTGCCAGGACCAAACCGCTTCTGGTGGTGAGCCCGGACTTGGGTATTCCATCCCTTACCTCAGTCACTTATTACGAACCACCTAAAGAAAGGCAAACCTGTCACTTAATTTCGCCAGATAATGTGGAAGAACTAATAGATCTTCTACACCGGGAAGCTAAAATGATCTGATAAATGCTGGAATAAAAAAAATTCCCATTTTTCAATTTAAAAAAAACAATAAAGAAAAGATATGATTTTAGTATTCGTAGAACAGGATAATGGTAAAATAAAAAAGTCTTCTATAGAAGCCGCATATTATAGCTCACAGGCCGCTATCAAGCTGGGAACTACTGCAGAAGCTGTAGCTCCGGGTCAGTTTAATGATGGCGAACTCGCCTCGTTAGGACAATATGGTATAGCAAAAATCCACCACGTGAATAACGCTAAATTAAATCATTTTGATTCCCAGCTTTACACAGAGGTGGTAGCCCAGATAGCTGCAAATACTGGGGCAGATATCATTGTTTTGTCTAATCATTATAGCGGCAAAGCACTGGCCGGCCGCTTATCAGCAAAATGGGGTGCCGGACTTATTTCCGGAGCAAATTCATTGCCAGAAGTCGAAGATGGCATTGTACTCACTAAGAGTGTATTCTCAGGCAAAGGGCTTGCGCACATAAAGACCTCTACGCCTAAAAAAATTATTGCCATCAATCCGAATGCTTATCCACCGGTAAAAGGGGAGGGCCTAGCACATGTGGTAACCTCTGAAGTAAACTTGCCCGATTCAAAGCTTAGTGTAAAATCTGTAAACAAGGTTACCGGCACCATACCACTCTCTGAGGCAGATCTGGTAGTATCTGCAGGTCGGGGTCTAAAAGGTCCGGAAAATTGGGGAATGATAGAAGAAATGGCCAAAATATTAGGGGCAGCTACGGCCTGTTCACGAGCAGTATCAGATGTACACTGGCGGCCACACTACGAACACGTGGGTCAAACCGGGCTTACTATACGTCCTAATTTGTACATTGCCATAGGTATTTCCGGGGCTATACAGCACTTGGCCGGAGTAAATGGCAGTAAAGTGATGGTCGTTATCAATAAAGATCCGGAAGCCCCATTTTTTAAAGCAGCAGATTATGGAATCGTGGGAGACGCTTTTGAAGTAGTTCCTAAATTAAATGCAGCGCTCAGAAAATTTAAAGGCCTGGAATAAATGGTATTAGAATTTAAAGTAAATGAATAAAATACAGCTCGAAATAGTGGCCCTCTCCCATAGTATCACTCAAAGCCAATCCTATGCAGTGGTTTTGGGTGAAAAGGATGGAATACGCCGATTGCCCATTGTAATCGGAAGTTTTGAGGCGCAGGCTATTGCGGTGGCTTTGGAAAAAATGATCCCATCCAGACCACTCACCCATGATCTTATACGCAATATTTTTTTGGATCTAAATATAAAACTGCTGGAAGTGATCATCACTAATTTGCAAGAAGGTGTTTTCTTTTCTCAGCTTGTGTGTGAGCAGAAGGGCGAATTTATTGAAATAGATAGCCGCACATCAGATGCGCTTGCTCTGGCGGTAAGATTTGGCTGCCCTATTTATACTTACGAAAATATTATGGATTCGGCTGGTATCGTGCTGGAAAATCCCGAACCCAGTGCTAAAGAATTACCTCAACCTTCCTTGGGTGAGTCTGGAAGCGTAAAGGGTACAAGAGAAGATTATAAAAAAATGCACCTCGATGATTTGAAAGAAATGCTCGATGAGGCTATTAAAGCAGAGGATTATGAAAAAGCAGCATTTATTAGAGATGAAATGCAAAAAAGGGGGGAATAATTTATTCCGTTTTTTTTGATTCCCCTGTGATTTTTCCCTTTTCCACTATAAATCTGAATGGAATCCAGTATTATCCTAAGCTTCCTATGATTATACTCTTTTGAACCATTATTGAAGGATTTCAGTTATTGCTAAATTATGATTTTTAGTTACATAGCTATACCCCTTATTAGTGCCCTTATCGGTTGGTTTACTAATTGGATTGCCATAAAAATGCTATTTCACCCACGAGAGAAAAAGAAGGTTTTGTTTTGGGAATATCAGGGTGTGTTTCCAAAACGACAAGCACAGATAGCCCTACAATTGGGACATCTTGTCTCTGATCAATTAATTTCAATAAGAGAAATCAAACAAAGAATCAATAATGAAATAGACTTAAAAGAGATTTATAGAATGATTGAAGATAAAATGGACCTATACTTAATTGAAACTTTCGAAAGAGATCATCCCATAATGTCACTTTTTGTAGGTTCTGGTACCAAACAGGAAATTAAGCAAAATATATTAAAACAAGTAGAAGATATGGCTCCTGGTGCTTTAGAGGAATTATTAAATACTTTGGAACAAAAGGTAAATATTCAGCAAATCGTATCTGATAAAATAAATGCGCTGGATCCTCTTCAGCTAGAGGATTTAATTAATAAAGTAGTAAGTAAAGAATTTAAATTTATTGAAATACTGGGCGGAGTCTTGGGACTTATCATTGGATTAATTCAGGTATTGTTAGTTTTTATTATGTCATAATTTTTTATATCTACAAAGTCTATGTCTATACCTATTTTTTTTGCCCCATTATTTAATGAAAATATTATTAAAATCGGAAATACAGTTCAGTATTTCCGCTCTTTTATGGAAGCTTTTTAGAACTGGGCTTAATCTAATGATATAAATTGTCCGAAATAAGAAGATAAAACGCTGCATAAAATCATGCGGAAAAATAATTACCAGGATTATGCATCCGCAATCAAAACGTAGGAAAATTGGTAGTGATTTACCTAGTAATTTAAGTAATAACTTAAATCTGTAAAACTTAAAGTAAAGAAAGTAGCCCTGGCGAGAATCGAACTCACATCGAAGGAACCGGAATCCTCCATTTTATCCATTAAACTACAGGGCCGATGGCTGCAAAGATAGCCTTGATTTCAAAATTAGATTAATTTCTACCTCTTTTTGAGCAATATAATCGGGCCGATTCAATGTGATTGATTGAAAATATGTTCAATTAATATTTAATTTTGTTTTATTAGAAGCCATCAGCAAACCGGTGCTCCGTTTTGCCTGATTTGGATAGAGGACAAGTTCTTACAGCATCTCTCTAGTCCAAAAATGAGGCTAAATTCTAAAGTCTTATTTCAAATTATGGGTAATCACCCCAACTTGTCCATAGAATGTAGGAGCAATTTAATTATTTTTACTAATATTATTCAAGAATCTTTTGAAAGTCTTGGCATGATATGCGATATTGTATTAATATTGTGACTAATTTTGTCAATTTATGAAGCTTAACAATAATTTTGGGGGTGGAATAATATTTTCTATTTTAGTATTTTTATCTAATTTTTCCGGAATTTCTCAGAATTATGCAAATTCATGGATAGATTATTCACAAACCTATTATAAGTTTACCTCAGATAGGACCGGGATTCACCGCATTTCTTATGAAGCGATGTTAGGTGCCGGTTTAAATGGATCAGGATCTTCGCTCAAACTCTTTTCGAGGGGGGTACAGATTCCTATCTTTGTATCCAATGAAGGTCCTATGCAGCCAGGTGATTTTATTGAGTTTTTTGGGCAAAAAAATGATGGGTTTTTCGATGAAATTTTATACTATGAGCCTTCCCATCAGTGCAATGAAAATATCAGTCTATTTTCAGATATTATAGCATATTTTCTCACTTCTGATCCTCAGGGAGATCACCTTCGTTTTCAAAATACCGGAAATGATATCACTAACCCAGGCCCCGCAGAATCCTATTTTATGTATGAATCCATAAAAAATACAAATAATATTCATAACCCCGGTATTCCAAAAACCAATGTAGGAGAGTCCGCCATTTGGTTGGCCGATTTTGAAAAAGGGGAGGGTTTTGTAGGACCTATCATACAATCGGTCCTTCCTTATGCACTACTTATACCTACAGGCTCTGTATATACCGGTGCCGGAGTAGATGCAGAAGTATCCGTGAAGGTAGTGGGTAGAGATGACGATATGGGAGCTATCAATGATCAGGTATATTCGATGAGTGTGAATGGTCAAACCTATATCAATGGCAGTTTGCAGTCCTATAATCTAAAAACGGAACATTTTGAAATCGCGACTTCTGCACTTTCTGGTGTTACTACGGCTATAAACATAGAGGTCTATGATGGATCTGAAACGATAGGTAGCGATTCCTTTAGCTATGAAACTAAAATTTCTACCGTGTATGGCAAAATTCGTTATCCACATAGTTATGATTTTGAAGGTAAATCTTCCTTCATTTTTGAAGTACAGCTCGCCAGCGATAAGTATTTTGAGATCACAAATTTTAATGGTGGAAACGCACCGATTATTTACGATATCACCGCTACAAAAAGAATCATTCCTATTGTACAGGGGGGAGCTTATAAGTTTAAACTCCTGTATAATGCTTCAGAAGGATCTACACACAAGCTGATAATAGCTAATACAGAATCTGCCACCTCCATTACACAGATAAATTCTCTTACTCAAAGAGATTTTACCGATTATGGGGATATTCAAAACCAGGGAGACTTTATTATAATTTCACATAATTCGCTCAGATCCGGAGCCATAGATTGGGTGAGGCAATATGCTAATTATAGACAGGATTTCAATGCTACTTATACACCTGGATTTCCGGATACGGATAATAAATACAGTCAGGTAAGTACATTTGCACAAGTAGTAATAGCAGATATAGATGAGTTATATGATCAGTATGCTTATGGAATACCCAAAAATCCGATGTCTATAAAAAATTTTATTAATAGTGCCGTTAATTACCAAAGTCCTCAGCAATGGGATGTATTACCATCACATTGTTTCATAATTGGAAAAGGCATCAAATATCCGGCCTTTAGATATAATCCTACCTATTTTCCGCTCTGTCTGGTACCTACCTATGGCCATCAGCCCTCAGATAATTTGCTTATGAGCCGGGATATTTTTACCTATCAGCCTCAGCTGGCTGTAGGTCGTATTCCTGCCCAGTCGCCGGAGGAGGTGCGTGCCTATCTGAGTAAAATGATAAGATATGAAAAGGCTTTTAAGGATGCAGAACTTTACTGTGATATCGCACACCGCACTTGGATGAAGAATACACTATTTGTAGATAAAGGCTGGGGCGATGAGGAATTAGAATATCTCATTGCTTTTTCTGAAGACTATTTGGCCTATGCTACCGGGGCACCTGGAGGTATGCATCTTGTAGCCAACCTCACCGATAATTGTAATCACTGTAATTTCCCTTCTCCCACATTGCCCGGATATATTGATGATGGACTTGCCTTTATCAATTTTAATGGTCACAGCGACGGGTTATATTGGCAGTTTGATATTCACGAGCCAGAGACCTATAATAATGCAGGCAGATATCCCTTTATTCTTTCCAATTCCTGTTTTGTGGGGCAAATTCACGAGACTTCCAATACCTCTATGTCCGAAGAATGGGTGCTAGCTGAGGATCGAGGTGCGATCTGTTTTATAGCTACACTCTATATAGCCTATCCCGCTCTGTTAGATATTTTTTCTAATGCATTTACCCATAATTTATTTGTAAGTCATTATGGAGAAACTGCTGGTAGCTCGGTAGTACAAACCATCAGCGATATCTATAATCAAGATAATGTAGGCATAAAAACCACCTGTCTGGAATTTACTTTTAATGGAGATCCTTCCCTTAAAATCTATCATTTCGACCAGCCGGAATTTTTATTAGATGTAGCAGAAACGATCTCGATAAATCCTATAACTGTAGTACCTTCGGTAAATAATCTTATAAATGTAAATTTTGAGGTGTACAACACCGGAAGAATTCATAATGGGAATTTAGAAGTACAAATAAATGTTCGAAACCCGCAAAGTCAAATCGTACATCAACAAACCTTAACTATGCAGGCACCGGATTATTCTTTTATGCTATCCGCAGAAATTCCCGTTTCTCAAAACTGGTATGCAGGAAATTATTCGATAGACATCTTGCTGGATCCTCAAAATCTTATTGTCGAAGACTGTGATGAAAATAATAACAATAAACAGTCAATGGTCTTTCAGGTTACAGCGAATCCTTGTGCTGCTGCTATAGATAACAATATAGAGCCCGTTTATTGTGCAAATGAAGGAAGTTTTTCTTTGGTTTCTGAAATACCGGGTGTGTTTAGCATTGCGGGATTGGGAAATATAAGCAGCCTAAATCCTTCTGCGATGGGTGTAGGCACACATACGGTTAATTTTAGTTTCTCCGATCCCGGATCCTCTGCCAACTGTAGTACGAGCTATTCGTTTGAAGTCGTTCCCTTGCCGGATGCCGAGTTTTCTCCCCTCAGTGGTATTTATTGTGCGGGTACTCCTATTACACTCAGTTTTGCTGCAGCTTATAATCCGGCTTATACATATCAGTGGATAGTTTCACCTTCTACAGGCTATTTGCTGCAATCATCTGACGAACAGTCTTATTCCATTACCTTTACTAGTGATGGTAATAAGCAATTGAGTTTGCAGGTAACTGATGATAAGGGATGTACCTCCTTTCTCTCTACAGCTACAGCTACATTTACCATTACTCCAGCCATATTATCACCTGAAATTTCGGGACCTTCTATAGCTTGTCCGGGCACAGATCAAACTTATGAAGTGAGCAATGAAAACTATGATAATCTTACCTGGGACATAATAAATGGAACAATACAATCAGCTAGTGGGCAGGCAGTGGTAGTTAATTGGGCGATAAGCAGCGGTGAGGGTACGATTACAGCAATAGGACAAAATTCTCAGGGATGCCAGGCAGAGAGTTATTTTCTGGTGGGAATAGAAGGAGTTATCCCCACCGCAGAATTTTACGTAGGTAGCACTGAAATCTGTCCTGGCCAATCCTTGGATTTAGAAAACCATTCTGAAAATGCTTTAGCCTATAACTGGAATATAACCCATATAGAGTCCGGAGAAGAGTGGACTACTTCAGGCGAATACCCAGATTTTCCATCACTTCCTTCGGGTACCTATCAGTTGCTATTAATAGCATACGGATGTTCAGATATCCTTTTTGATGAATATTTACTGGATGAAACGATCACCTTCATTTCCGAAACCCCGTCTATTTCCATTTCACCGGAGAATCCGGTTCAAGGCCAGCAGATTTTACTCGATGCCCATCTTACCGAAGGAAACTTCCTTTGGGAAGGGCCCGGATTGTTATCTACAACAGGACCTCAGGTAGCAGCCGTTCCGGATCTATTGGTAAATTCTTATTATCTCACCTACATAAGTCCGGAAGGTTGTGAGATGATAGATTCAATCACCATAAGTTTTACATCAGGAATAAATTCCACCACCGCATTTGCTCATCCGGTGCACAATTTGCTCCTAGTAAATGAAGATTTGGGAGGTGACTATTGGAATCTTTCCTGGCTTAGCGAATATCCAAATCACAAAGTGGAGTTATATACAAGGGATGGTACACTTGTTTTCTGCGCCTCTCCTTATCTGCAAAACTTTAATGGAGTGGTGAAGGGCTGTGCGCTGCCTGCTGGTACCTATGTGTATGTGATAAGCCCGGGCAATGGAAAAAGGGAGAGAATCTCTGGCTTGCTCACCATTATTCGCTGAGGATTTTTTTCTATCATTTTTTAAATCCCTTGCTAAAATAACATTCGGATCGCAGTGTAAATTAAAAACCGCTACCGCCAATGATTCTTCTTATTGTCTTGCCATAAGATCCCTTAGGCTGTTTCACAGGACAAAGTTTTGCAACCTTTTGACGAATAAATGAGTCTTTTATATAGATTACTTTTATATCTGCTGAAATATAGCTGTAAAAAGGCGTAAAAAATGGACATTAGAGGGTGAAAATGTGTTAAATAGGAACTATAAGTGTGTTCAATAGTTAAATTCAGTCTGTTTTGGACATAAATTTAGCGCAAAAAAAGAGTTAGGGGATTATAATAATTGTTTCGTATCTTCGCACCATAAAAACGATATAAATGAAAAAAATAGTATTTTTCTTCTGTTTGCACATTTCTTTTTCTACTATTTCTGCCCAAAACTATGGCAATGAGTGGATAGATTTTAGCAAAACTTATTACAAATTTACCTCGGATAAATCCGGCCTTCACCGAATTGAATATACTGCATTATTAGCATCAGGGGTAAATCTAAACGGAGCTAATTTGAAATTATATAGCCGAGGAGTTCAAATCCCAATTTATGTGACTACATCAGGAAATCTCGGACCTTCCGATTATGTAGAATTTTATGGACAAAAAAATGATGGATATTTCGATACCCAGCTCCACTGGTATAACGATCATCAGTGCAATAGCGATCTATCCTTGTTTACAGATCTCATCGGATATTTCCTGGTATCAGATGCTTCTGGGCAGCATCTGCGATTTGAAACCATAACTAATAATATAGCCGGAGTGGGAGCCCCCGTAAGCTATTTTCTGCATGAATCACGTAAAAATACGAATAATCTGCATCATCCGGGAGAGCCCCACACAAATGTGGGTGAATCCAGCATCTGGTTTGCCGATTTTGAAAAAGGAGAAGGATTTGTAGGCCCTAGCGTGCAGGCCGACCAGCCCTATTCAGTACTGGTACCTTCTACCAATTTATACACAGGAGGTCCCAGCACGGCTACTGTAAATATCCGCACTGTAGGAAGGATACATTCTATCGGAGCCTATAATGATCAGCATATCGTCATCAAGGTTAATAATACTGTCTATGTAGATGATTTTAGTCAGGAATATAATATAGAAAATCACCAGTTTAATATTCCCATCTCAGCACTTAGCACTACTTCCACAGGGATTCAGTGTGAAGCCTTTGATGGTGTGGAAGTAGCGACAGGGTTCCCTTATACTACAAGGTATGCACCCATTTTCGCCACCATTACCTATCCGCATAGTTTCGATTTTGAAGGCAAACGCTCTTTTGTTTTTAAAGCTGATATCAGTACAGACAGGTATTTTGAGGTAACCAATTTTGTGGGCGAAACAGCACCGATCGTATATGATTTGACTTCTATGAAACGGCTGGTACCTACCGTTCAGAATAATGTTTATAAATTTAAAGTTCCTGCCCAAGCAGGGGTGGCAAATCGTCATCAAATACTGATCAGTAACACTACTTCTACTCAAAGTCTCACAGAGATCACTGCTGGCTCCATCACTACACGTAATTTTACTAATTATGGCTTAGTTCAAAACCAAGGTATGTATATCATAATCACTCATCCTGATTTGCGCTCAGGTACAACGGATTGGGTAGATCAGTATCGTCGTTATCGCCAGACGGGAGTGCTTACTTCTACCCCTACCTATGCAGAAACCAATTCAAAAACTTCGCCGGTATGTCTTTTTAATAGCATTGTTATTGCAGATATTGAAGAATTGTATGATCAATTTGCCCATGGTATTCCCAAGAATCCATTATCCATTAAAAACTTTATTAATTATGCTTTAAATTCCCAAAGTCCGGGCCAGTGGAATACTGCACCTACCCATTGCTTTATCATAGGAAAAGCGGTGAAATATCCCGCATTTCGATATAACCCTGCCTATTTCCCTACATGTCTGGTTCCTACCTATGGGCATCAGCCCTCAGATAATATGCTCATGACGGCTAATATCTTTTCTTATCAGCCTCAGATAGCCGTAGGGCGCCTTCCCGCACAAACAACGAATGAAGTAAGAGCCTATCTCGCCAAAATGATAGAATATGAGCAAGCATTCACCGATGCTGACCTTTATTGTGATCTCTCTCATCGTATGTGGATGAAAAACGCTTTATTTATAGCCAAAGGATGGGGGCAATCCGAATTGGCTTATCTGCTATCTTTTGGATCAGAATATGCCCAAACGGCGCAGGGGGCTGAAGCAGGAATGAATATAGTAGCCACACTTACCGATAACTGTGATCATTGTAGTTTTCCTAGTCCAAATTTTGTTAATTATTTGGAAGGAGGATTAAATTTTATTAATTATAACGGACATAGTACCGGCTTGTATTGGCAATTCGATGTAGATGAACCGGAAGATTATAATAATGAAGGCCAATATCCTTTCATCCTTTCTAATTCTTGCTTTGTGGGACAGATTCACGAAACTTCTAATACTTCGATGTCCGAACAGTGGGTATTGTCCGATAATCACGGAGCTATAGCCTATATGGCTACTTTGTTTCTAGCTTATCCGGCATTCCTCGACATCTTTGCCAACGCTTTTACCGAAAATCTTTTTGTTAATTATTATGGCGAATCTATAGGATCTAGCATTGTTCAAACCATAGAGGATATCTATGATCAAGATTCTGAAGGGGTAAAAGTAACTTGCCTAGAATTTACTTATGCGGGCGATCCGGCCACTAAATTATACCATTTCGATCATCCGGAATATATTATTCAGCAGAATACTGGATTCCAAGTATTAAACAGCACAGTGAATTTAGATAATGATAATGCTATTAGTGCTCAAATCACTCTTTATAATGCAGGTGCAGTATATACGGGAAATGTAAATATTCAGGCTGTAGTATCAGGTCCTTCTGGCGTAGCACCCTTTACCTACAATACTACGCTGCCATCGCCTAATGCCGTTGCTACCACTACCATAAACATTCCATTCCCGCAGGGCTGGAGTGATAATGCCACTGATGGAGTCTATACCGTGACACTCACTATAGATCCGCAGAATATGATAGTGGAAGATTGCAATGAAACTACAAATAATGTGGCTAGTGCTACCTTCACTGTAGAATCGGCTACTTGCCCTTCTAATTTTAATATTTTAAATTTTGAAAGTACCTATTGCCAAAATTCACTGGCCCTAAATCTCACTGCCACCTATCCCGCCATTTTTACCGTGGGTGGCGTTACTACTAATGTGTTTAATCCTACACAAGTCGGAAGTTTTGCCATTAATGCAACGTATATAGACCCTATTACCGGCAATCAATGTTCTAAGGTGTTTTCCACCACCGTTTACCCGGTACCTATATCCTTATTTACGGCTTCTGCTACTGAGGTATGTCAGGGCACAAGTATCGTGTTCACGTTTAATGGAAGCGCAGAAGCAAATGCTAATTATAATTGGAATTTTGGCCAGCAAGGCGATTATAGTGTAGTGAATCAGGGAAATCAAAACTACATGGTTACTTATTTTACCCCAGGAACAAAAGTAGTTTCATTACAGGTATCCAATACCAATGGTTGTTCTTCTACTATAAATACCCAATACTTCAATATTTCTCCCCCTCTTACCGCACCGGTTTTGAGTTGCCAAACCAGTACACCTAATTCAGTTACATTTTCTTGGTCTGGCGTGCCTGGGGCCGAGTATTATAACCTTTCTGTAAATGGAGATTCTCAGTTATTACCAAACATTAATTCTTATACAATATCCGAATTAGCCGAAAACCAATCAGTAACCCTTCAAATAACTGCTGCAAATTTTCTCTGCGGTCAAGGGTCAGTTTCTTTTCCTATAACCTGTCAAGCATCTGGATGTACGCAAACAAATATTCAATTTTATGGCATTTCACATGGTGAGATTTTTTGTAGTGGCTCAGAACCTGTATCCTTCCTCGTCTCGCCAACCAGTACGATTGTAAATGGCAATGGGATTAGTGGAGAAAATGGCACCTACAATTTTGATCCCACTGGCCTTACAGGATACCAAACGATCTATTATAGTTATACTGATGCTCAGCAGTGCAATACCAATCTGGCTATCTCAGTAATAGTAGAGAATGGTGAAGTGCCCCTGCTAAGTGGATTAGATCTGGTCTGTTCGGGCACCGATGGTGTGAGCTATACAGTGAGTAATGGCGTGTTTTCTACCTACGACTGGACCGTTATCGGCGGTGTTATAGCAGATAATAATGGAGGAAATATTGTAGTAAATTGGAATGACGATCTGGTACAAGGTCAGGTGTATGTAGCTACTACAGATAATAATGGCTGTGCAGGTAACAGCCCGGTAATAGTGGTCAATGCTGATAACAGCCAGTCACCTCAAGCCTCCTTCACTGTAGGTGCAGGAAACCAACTTTGCCTAGGCGAAACGCTAGAAATAGTGAATAATTCGCAGAATGCAAATTCCTTACACTGGATAGTTACGAATACAGCTACCGGTGAGGAAGAGACCTTTACGGCCACAGATCCTGCATTTGATTTTAGCACTCCAGGTACCTATGATATCTCGCTTACGGCTTTTGGATGCGGATCTACCCAAAATACTTTTACCCAGAATGCTGCTTACACGATATTTCCACATCCGATAGTTCAGTTGCTAGCAGCTAGCGAAAATGCTTGTCTGGGCGATACCATACAAATACAATCTAATTTTGATGAAGGTCAATTTAGCTGGACAGGTCCGAATCTACTTAGTGACAATGCCCCAGATATATTGGCTGTAATAAATCTGGAAATAAATACCTATACCCTCGTTTATACCGATGCAAATGGCTGCGTAGGTACGAGTAATATCACCATATTTCTCGATAATTCTGTGGATTTAATTGCCGATTTTGCAAGTAATACAACTGGAGTTTGTGCAGGCGAAAGTTTCTCCGTACAAAATTTATCTACGGGTGTGAGTTATAATTGGACGGTTACTCCCGAGAGCACGGGGATACCCACTTCTTATCAGGGTGCTAGCCCACAAATAACTCCGACAGTGAGTGATAATTATTTGATCACTCTGCAAGCATTGGGATGCGTAGGCGTAGATGAATTTGTAGATACCATCTCTGTAGAGGTATTTACCATCGAAGACTTTTCCATAACTACAGATTCTTTAAGTGTATGTGCAGGTGATACTATTATACTGTCTGTAAATAATTTAGAAGGAGATTTTGTTTGGTCTGGAAATGTATTATTAAATAATACAGGAAATTCAGTTTCTGCTATAGTAAATGATACGGCTAGTTTCCAAGTTATCTATACAGATAGTCACGGTTGTATAGCCGATGAGAGATCCATCACGATCTATACCAAATCTCTTGAAGAATGTACCGAAGATCCGGAACCGGGGCCGGAGCCGGATCCTAAGTTATTTCCGGACGTAATAACCCCTAATGGGGATAATATAAATGATACTTGGAATATCTCAGCACTCGTGGATTACCCTGCCAATAAAGTGGAAATATACAGCCGATGGGGAGCCTTGTTATATGAATCTACAATACCTTACGACAATAGTTTTAATGGGATTATAGATGGCAAAGATTTTCCGAGTGGTACCTATTATTATGTCATTTATTTTAATGATGGAAGTACAAAACCCAAATCAGGTCCTTTAACCATTTTAAAATAATTTTTACCACAGATAATTTATTTACCATGAAGAGATTAACCTTTATAGCCCTTATTATTTTGGGCTTTTGCGAGATAAAAGGCCAGCAAATACACCAGCTCACTACATATATGCTCAATGATTTTGCATATAACCCCGCCATTGCGGGCACTTCTACGGATTTACAAACACAAGTAGGATATCGCAAGCAGTGGACCGGTATGCCTGGAGCACCTACCACCTTATTATTAAGTACACATACAAATGTATTGGACACCAAAAAAGTAGGCTTAGGTGGAATCATCTATACAGATATCACAGGACCTACAAGACGCACCGGTTTTCAATTGGCATATGCTTATCATCTTTTGCTGGATGAAGAAAAACAAACTTCTCTTTCACTGGGATTAGGGGGTACGCTTACCGGCACTCGAATAGATTACAGCGTCCTAAATCCGGAAAATGAAAATGACCCTAATCTGCTAAGCCAAACCCAAGGTACACTTACTGCTGATGCAAATTTTGGAGCATACTTGTATAATCAACAATATTTTCTTGGCCTCAGTACTGCACAATTGTTTGAGAGCAAAGTAAAAATGGCCAATAACATAGATGATATTTCCATTAATCGCCATTATTTTATCGCCGCAGGATATCGTTTTGATACCAGAAGTGATTTCTCTATAGAGCCTTCAGCTATGGCCAAGTTTGTAAAAGGAATTCCCGCTCACATGGATTTAAATGCACGCTTGTATTATGATCACCAATACTGGCTGGGTGTATCTTATCGCACCTATGATGCCATTGCATTAATGTTAGGCCTAAAACTAAATAATGGATTTAATGCAGCCTATGCCTATGATATCACTACTTCGGGATTAAATAAAGTGAGTAGTGGTACGCATGAAGTTACGATAGGATATAAGTGGAATTACCGAAAAAATTAATATTCTTTACATGGAATGTACACAATGCAGGCAACTTGCCTGCATTGTGTATTTTCAGACAAGCTCTGTTCATGCTTAATAGTTTATTTACTTTTTTTATCCTATAATTGAGCCGTATTATTCATGTTATTGAAGTAAAGGATGTGTTTACGAAGAATTAGTATATTTCTCTTTCTGTTTCTTTTCTGGTTGGCTTTTGGTCCTTTTCTAAAAGCACAGGAACTAATTAAGGAGAAAAAATCTCCCAAAATTTCATATAAATGGTATCAGGGTCGCGCATTGATGAAAACCGGTCTTATACTTCGCGGCAAGTTTAAATATTCCCAACCGGAGGGCGAAGTCCCCTATTTTAGCTTTGAGGATGATGAGGAAATTCAGGGTAAAAAGAAAATAGAAGTACCCCTCTTTAAAGAGCTCATGCTCAGTGGATCCGAATATGGTGTTACCGCCTATCAGGACTCCACAAAATTTGAGTGGCTGGAGGGATTCGATAATCTCTTTCGCATACTGCGAAATGGAAAGATAAAACTGATGGATAATAGCCGTATTATTGCTGAAAAATATGATTACTTAGAGGATTACAGGATCGTATCTACCTCCGATGGAAAGAATGCTGTTCAACTGAAAACAGTGAAGGACCTAGAACCACTTATGAAAGACCGTCCCTATTTTATGGATGCCGCAAGAGCCACCGGTAAGTATAATTCCAGAGAGTCCAGGGTGTTTATTTACCTCACTGATCTATACAATGATCCAGCTCCCTTAAAAATTTTACAGTGGAAAGACCTGACTATTACAAAAATAAATGGCGAAAAAATGAGTGGCAGCGGATATATACAGCCTGTAGATCTCAGGGGTGAATATGGCACGGATAATAAGGCTTATGTCCATCTGCATGATGGAAAGGATTTTCACCTATATAGAGATGATGAGATTAGCCGTCTAGTATGGAATGGAAATGAAATGCAAAAAGGTTATTTTGGTATTTCAGATAAAAATTTCTTCGGAATACCTTGGAGTTATGGTGGTGTAAACTATATCCTTATAAAGAAAATATATAATCCCAATAATTTTTTCTATTTTCATAAATTGCAGGATGGAGAAGATATGGAGGTGCTGAAAGAAATCTCAGGTACCTACATTAAACCTAATAATGCAAGTCTGCTTAAACTTAATTACATACAAGAAAATGGTGCATTCTAGTACCATCCAATAATTTATTATTATGCGCAATGCGCTATGTACCTATTTGTATAAAAGTTCATAGCAATGCAGCGGTACACAAGCCAGCTATGCCTAATTCTAGAATGACCAAATAAACATCAACAGATAGATGGATAATTGAAATAAACAAAATCAACATCGAATGAGAATAAGCACTGGACATATCCCGGAATTAGAAAAGTAGCGATTCCAATAATCGCAGACACATTTTTTGTAAATCGAACACTGGTTCTTCACATCCATATTTGTGGTGAAATTCGCCACACTCACCTAGCCCGAATCCTAAAAAAAAACGGTAGTTTAGACTGAAATAAATTTTCATTAGTGTGGTAGGTATTCAAGTAGTGTAATTAGTCGTTCCTTAAAAACTCTGTAACCCTTATTAGATAAGGATTTTTTCAAGAAAATAGTACATATTTTCCACGATAATTATTATCTTTACGTCAAAATCAAGCGGAAAATGCAAGGCA
>Ga0114938_1000078_pt1 | contig 74167 bp, 59 predicted proteins | sample AshMeaBigSpring_FD_88675 | JGI IMG/M metagenome (GOLD analysis project Ga0114938, IMG submission 88675) | Groundwater microbial communities from Big Spring, Nevada to study Microbial Dark Matter (Phase II) - Ash Meadows Big Spring | ecosystem: Environmental > Aquatic > Deep subsurface >...
GAAATCCAATTTGAAGCTTCTCTTGCTCTCCTAGATTTTTCATGTTAAACAAGCATCTTACAACTGAACTGTCGTTGTAAAGGTCAATAATAACTTTCTCAGATTCCATTCTGATTGAAGTCTGTTCTTTTGGTTTTATTGATTTTGCCTTTATCGGATTTGGGGCAATATCTGCAAAAAGGTTGGTCTGCAAACAAATAATTGTCAGAAAAGCGATTGTGATTTTTAATCCTTTCATAGTTTGATTTTTAATTTTTAAATTGACGCTTTACGACATTCTCTCGATACAGATCGGGACAGTCTGCGGTAAAACCCCAAATCGCCTTCAAAATTAGTGAAAATTACCAAAATATAAACGTATTAAGCGATTATAATTTAATAAAATCAGGAGGTTGAAAATTGAGATTGCAAGGTTTTTAAAATAGTTGCAACTTTATGCTGCACATTGTTTTTTATAGTAAATTGATTGTATATTAGTAAATATAGAGAAAAACAAAAGTGCTATTATAATAATTTATTAGTGATACTATTGTAATTCAAAATACTTGTATTATCTTTGCAGCATCAAAAAAACAAAAAAAAATAAAACAACGAATTATATGGAAAAAATTGTAATTGTAGGAGGTGTTGCTGCAGGAGCAACAGCCGCAGCGAAAGCCCGCAGAATTTCGCCAGATGCTCAAATAACTATGCTCGAAGCTGGTCCGGATATCTCATTTGCCAACTGTGGCCTACCTTATTATATTGGTGGTGACATTAAAAGCCGCTCGAAATTGATTTTGCAAAGTCCTGAAAGTTTTAAAGAACAATACAATGTGGACGTACACGTTCATACCCTGGTAAGTGCTATTGACAAAGAAAACCGCGTGATTAAAACGCTTGATACACGCAGTGGCGAACAAAAATCGTTTGAATATACCAAATTAATACTCGCACAAGGTGGTCGTCCTATCAAACCAACCTTGCCTGGAGCAGATGCAAGTCATGTATTTACGCTTTGGACCTTGGAGGATATGGACAAAATTGCTTCGTTTATCGACGAAAAGAAACCGAAAACAGCGGTTGTTGTGGGAGGTGGATTTATTGGACTCGAAATGGTGGAAGCCTTGGTGAAGCGTGGTTTGAAAGTAAATGTAGTGGAAATGATGCCACACGTAATGGCCATTATGGAAGCCGAAACAGCTGGTTTTATCGAAAAAGAAATGCTTTCGTACGGCGTAGGAATCCATACAGGGGCTGGTGTGACTGAAATTGGAACGCGCAACGTAAAACTTGACAATGGTAAAACCCTGGATGCCGATATGGTGCTACTTTCAATTGGCGTACGCCCTACCCTACAATTGGCCAAAGAAACTGGACTCGAAATGGGTGAAGCAGGTGGATTGTTGGTCAATGAATACATGCAAACTTCGGATGCTCACATTTATGGTGCTGGCGATATGGTGGAAATAGAACACCGCGTGAATGGCAAAAAAGTGCGTATCCCCTTGGCTGGCCCTGCTAACCGTCAGGGTCGCATTGCTGCTGAAAATGCTTTGGGAGGCAAACACCCTTACAAAGGTTCGATCGGAACGTCAATTGTACGTGTGTTTGAAGCGGTAGCAGGAACAACCGGTTTATCGTTGAAACAAGCTCGCGCCTTGGGAATTGATGCGGATGCCATCGTGGTACACAAAGAACACCACACATCGTACTACCCAGGAGCGGAACAAGTAAGCGTAATGGTGATATATGATAAAGCAACGGGGGTTATTCTTGGCGGACAAACAGCAGGTTACGAAGGTGCCGACCGACGCTTAGATGTGATTGCAACTGCTGCGGCTACCAAACTTACTGTAAGCGACTTGGCCGATGTGGATTATGCATATTCTCCACCTCTTGGAACTGCTAATGATGCCATTAATATGGCTGCATTTACGGCCGAAAATAAAATGAGTGGTTTCAGTCCTTCGGTAACTGCTTCGGAATTAGATGCCTTTGTGGAGGGTAAAAACCCGATATTTATTGATGTACGCGATATTTTCGCTTATGAAAAAACCCACGTAATGGGTGCTATGCATATTCCTTTGGAATTATTGCCCGAGAAGTTAAGCTCTATTCCTGCTAATCGCCCCGTAATTGTGTACGACGAAACAGGTAAAAAAGGCCATCAAGCTTTGCGTACCTTGATTGGAGCTGGCTTTACCGATGTTACCAATGTGTCGGGTGGTCATGCATCCTTGCAACGTCAGGCTCAAGCAGTAGGTTTCAAAAACATCGAAATTGATTTATTAGAAATAGAAAAAAAATCAATTGGTAAAAAGGAAGTAGAAGCGGAAGTAGAAACAGAATCGGTACAATCGGATGATTTCAGTTCGCAAATTATTGTGGATGTTCGTACCCCACAGGAATTTCGTTCGGGAGCTGTTCCGAATGCAGTGAATATACCGCTTGATGAAATGATGCAACGTTACGAGGAACTTGGAAACAATGCAGAGCGCGAAATTATTGTATATTGTGCCTCGGGTGCTCGCTCGGCTTATGCACAACGTATGTTGGCTCAAATAGGCTATAGCAATGTAAAAAACGGAGGTGGCGTAGCTCAAATGATGGCTTATGCACGTGCGAATGCGCAGCCCAAAACAGAAGCTAAACCGGAATCGAACGAACCGCTTATTGTGGATGTGCGCACACGTGGTGAGTTTCAGAGTGGTGCATATCCAGGAGCTGTCAACATTGAGTTAGATCAATTGGCACAACGTGTAAATGAATTAGGCGATAAGTCGCGCGACATCACGGTGTATTGTGCTTCCGGTGCTCGCTCAGCGTATGCGCAACGCATGTTGCAACAAATGGGCTTTACCGATGTGAAAAACGGTGGCGGATTGATGCACATGATGATGAGACGATAAACAAGATTTGTATCAACAAAAAACCACTTCTGAATGATTCAGAAGTGGTTTTTTTATTTTTACATCGTATTAAAATTCCCTATTCAATTCGATTGCTGCGTTCGTTGCGAGGCTCAATTTTCAATGGATTTGCCGAAATCTCAGCATTTAATTTACGAGTATGATACACATCGTAAGCCATGTAAATTGCCTGACGGAATGACTCTTCCGACGCTTTGTTTTTGCCCGCCAAATCATAGGCTGTACCATGTGCAGGCGACGTACGAATAATGCTTAAACCAGCGGTGTAATTCACGCCATTTTCCATCGAAAGTGCTTTAAAAGGGATCAAGCCCTGATCGTGATACATGGCCAAGATACCATCGAACTTCGAGAAGTGTCCCGATCCAAAAAAGCCATCGGCAGGATAAGGACCAAAACACAACACCCCTTCTTTTTCGGCCAATTTTAAAGCTGGCATGATGATTTCACTTTCTTCGTTCCCTATAACTCCTTTATCGCCAGCATGTGGATTTAACCCAAGTACTGCTATGCGTGGACGAATGATATTGAAATCCTTTTTCAAACATGTATTAAAAACTAGCAATTTTTCTTTGATTATTTCTGCCGTAATTGCTTGAGGAACTTTACTGATTGGAATGTGCCCTGTAACCACTGCCACACGCATTACATCGTTAATAAGCAACATTAAAGCAGGTTTACCTGTTCCAAAATTTTCTTCGAGATATTCGGTATGTCCGGGAAAGTGAAAGCTATCCGATTGGATATTCTCCTTGTTAATCGGGGCAGTTACAAGTGCATCTAAAGCACCACGTCTCAAGTCAGCCGTAGCCATCTGGAGCGCTTTTAGAGCTGCTTTTCCTGCCTCAGGTGTCGATTGACCAAGTTCAACTTTCACATCATCGTCAGCACAATTAATGATGTTAACCTTTTTAGGATTTAAATCCTCTACCGAATTAATAATATTCAAATTAAAATTTTGAATATCCATATTTTTACGATAGAAAGACGCCACTTTGGGTGAACCGTAGATAATAGGAATAAAAAACTCTGTAACCATTGGTTCGGACAGTGTTTTAAGCATCACCTCATATCCTATCCCGTTTATATCGCCATGCGTAATACCGATAACTATTCTTTCCTTTTCCATGTGTGTTTTTATTGACAAATAAATGAAAATTTATTTCTTATCAGCTACAACCGATACTTCTTTAATAGCATTAATTTCGTGAGGCATTTTGGTTGTGTAAACAATTGCTTCGAGCTGACGAATGGTATTACGTTTTGTTTTACCTGGAGCAAATACAAAAACATCAACTGTAACAACTCGTTGATTTACTTCATCTAAACGCGACTGACTGTAAAATGGACCACCCATAGCTGCTCCATTCATCATACGCCATAAACCACGTAATTCAGCACAATAACCTTCGTTAATCCATATTTCATTAAACATTGGGTCAGCATATTTTACTTCTGTTCCCATATATGATCCTTTTAATTCACCAGGTATATTGGCTTTCATTACCGAATCACGTTTAGCGATCAACGATTCTTTCGTAAATAATTTTTTATCGGTATAAGGGTACGAATAAATTACTATATCCTGACGAATACCAGGTTGATCGTTGGTAATCCAATAAAAATCTTTTTTCTGGGTTGCTTTACTAATGCCTTGTGGAATGTTTATTTGAATGCCAAATTGTTTTTCAATTTCAGTTTTTGCTCGTTCGTTCACATAGCTTTTGTTGAATTCAATATAGCGCTCACGTTCAGCTTTAATAAAATACTCTTGGATGTTTTTACCATAATTTTTTAATGAAGCTTGCAAGGTCGTATCGTCGGGAGCCGTAATTTTAACTACAGCTTGTGGGTATGCCCAAGCATCTTTACCATATTTAATTTTTGTTTGGGTGTACTTATCTGCAATTTCAACAATAAGTAAGTTACGCGATGGTTTAAGCACATCTGTAAATTCGGTTTGATTGCATTGGTGCACATTCATTAATGGTTCCGATTGAGGCAATGCAGGCATATCTTGTACAAATAGGTCTCTTACTTGTCTGCCAACAGGGGCATTCCATGCAGTGTCGTTCATAACAATTAATAATTCGAACTGAGTTCCTGATACGGCTGGCAATGTACGACCCGAGTTCATACACGAGCTCAGAAGTACAACAGCTAACGAAAGAATTAAAAATCTGATTTTCATATTTAAATTGTTTTATTTTATTATATCATTTAAAAAATTGCGTGTTTGTTTTCTTTGTTTCAAAAAAGTTTAAAATAGAATTCATCAGTTTATTACGCTCTTTTTCCGATTCAATAGTTTCGAATGGAAAACCAAACGAACAGCATTTATACTTTCCAAAATAGGCTACAGCAGCACTATTGCCAGTGCCTTTGTATCGGGCTATGGTTACTGCGCCGTTGCCAGCGGGTTCAATTGCATCTACCGATTCTACATAAATACATGTGTCGTTAGGCTGATTGAAATACGTAAACTCAGCTCTCCCAAACTGCAAAAAGGGCGATGGCACAACAGTTACTTTGTTACTAAAACTTGCATTTGCAGTTTTAAACCGATACTTCAAAGTACCTTCAACAAAGAATTTTTCTTCAACAGGCACAAAACCATTTACCGCCATGTCGGAGCCAATATATGCACCAGTCACAAGCAAATTTCCATCGTTGTCTAAATACGTTTTTAATCGTTGCTGCAAAGCTAATGGAAAAGTTTTAAATTCATAGCCTTTTTTGCCATTTCCTAGTAGACTTTTCTTTTGTTTTCCTAAAATAAGATCTACAGCATGATAATTTTTGAGTTCCACTTCATTTTGAAGTACCGATTGTAAACTTGTTGATACAAATGAATATCCGGCAGCTTTGATTGATTTACCATGTACGAATGGATAATCAAAGGTATTTCCTACAATCAATTTGTCTTCGAAATTACTAAAACTTCCGCCAAAGCCTGGTTCGTCGTCGCTTCTCCATTGTTTGGATCGGTTAAATTCAAACTGTTTGCCGATAAAACTATAATCGCTTAAATAAGGTACACCTGCATCACTATCAAAATCAAACCCTGCTGTATTATTACTTTTGGTAAAACTAACAGGGGCACTCAATCGGTCGAAACCATTAATAATCAACACTTCCGACTTGTTTGTAGTTGATCTGTAGGCCGACAATACTTCCGACGGAAAACTCTCGCCACCATCGTTAAGCGCTGCTATTTTAAAGCTGTATAGTTTGCCTGGTTGAATGTCAATAATCATTTTTGTATCGTTCACTATCTGACCATTATTAAACCCATTATCATCCATTCGTGTATATAAAATATATTTTGTAGGCTGAGCTGTAGGTTCGATACTATCAATTACAGCCTTCCACGACAGTTGAAGTTTGGTTTTGGTAAGAAACTTTAAATGAAAGTTTGAAACTGGTAATGGCTGAACTACATAGCCTTCTGAATGGCCATAGATAAATCGTAAAATTCCTTTGTAAATGGCACGACTTACAGTAAATTTAAAACGAGGGTCAAGGCCGTAACGCATATCGGCAAAATTCTGATGCGAGAGTAACTCTAATAACATGGTAGGCACTTCGGGTGTACGCGACTCGCTGTAGCTTTTGTTCCACAATCCTCTACGAACCCATTCGGGTGCATGTGTCTTTCGTAAATCGTCGGTGATTTGAGTCTGTATGATGTCTGTTAAATCGCGCGATGCCCAGCGTGACACACCATTTGCAAAAGTCTGACTTCCACTTGTTGCATTTACAGAACAAATACCTAAAGTACCAATTAGCGAGTCGCGCGATGATGCCCCAGCATCGGTATGAAACGCAAAAGCCATATCAATCGGGATATTTAAACCTTGCTGATTGGGCAATACAGACGAACCACCCGCAAGGTAATTTACCCAGAAACCACGCGACTGAAAATCGTCGGAGTAATCATTTCGGCCTTTCGTACGACTATACACACTATCGGGCACACCCGCCCATTGTAACCAATAGCGTGCACCTTCGGTGTACCTGGGGTACGTACTCGTTTTAGGCTCAATGAGTTTAAGTTTTTTTATTTGAGTGGTATCAACGGTTTTTGTATTCGATTCTTCCACAAATGGATGACGAGCAATATTTCCCATGCCTCCACCAATTTTTACAGCATCGGCCGTAATTTGCTTCTTTTTAAAACTGCTGTAATTCGACAATATTACCTTGCATGATTGGTGCTTCCCTTTCGCAAACTTAAAGTGCCCTAAATAGATCCATGTACCACCTCCCATGGTTTGATTTACACGCAAATCGGTTTTTCCACCTAAATGAAAAACGGTATAACGAGCATCAGGTACACTGTTTTTCAATGTTTTATACGAAACATAAACAGCATACATGCCTTCCTGTGGCATATTAGGAACCCATTCGGCATAACTTAAATCATCCGTATCATCAACTGCATCAACTGTACGATAACTTCCTAGTAAAAATGGATTTTCACCCTGAAAATACACATCCTTAACAGATCCAAAACCGGGACTTTCTTCAAACCATTTTTTCTTATCTGAATACTCACGGTATCTGTGTACGCTTTCGGCATCATCGTTATCAATAACTACTTCGTGGCGCTGTGTATCTCTTTCGCGAGGTAAAAACACATTTGCACCAGCGTTTTCGAGCATGGGAACTACAAAAGGTAGTACAAAAGATTGAGTAAACAAATCTTCAACAGTTTGAAATAGCTTTGAACGTTGAAAAACCCATTTTTGCTGCGATTGGTTGTAAAATAAACCGTGACTTTGCCATACCGCTACATGTTTATTATACAATCCATTGGAAGCTTGATAGGGCTTGCTTAAATTCAACACAAATGGCTTATCGTTTTGTTTTGTTTCAAAAATACGTGTTTTATCTTTTTCTCCTTTTAGATAATAATTGGGAATAAGATCTTCAATTTTTTTACGATCGGTGATACATATAACTTTAAAATCAGGATAAGCTTGATTAGTAACATTCGATATCATTGAATAGATACGCTCCACATTATCAGGACGAAAAGGGATATAGCTCAATGCATCACTGGCATTAATTGTCAATGTGTTTTCACCCACATTTGTTTGGATGGCTAATACGGTGATACGTCCAACTGACGCATATTTAGCAGCTATTTTGGTTAGTGAATCGCCAATTATTTTTTCGTAATTTCGTTGTGAAAAAACAGTGACTGATACTAACAAAAGCATCAGTATCAATTTTATAGGTAGATGTCTCATCTTTTTCTTTTTATTGCAATTTAAACCGAACTCTCCACCGCACACCATCATAATCATGACTAATAATTTCGAAACATCCGATTTCGGAGGTATTCGAAACATGCTGCCCAATACAAGCACAGGCATCGTAATCGCCTACGCGTACAACCCTTAGCAACTCACTCGCATCGCTCGGAAGCTTCGATAAATCAACAATTTGTGCAGCTTCGTCCCGAGTCATTAACTCATCGGTAACGGCTAAATGCATCGAAATAACCTCATTAACTTTCCTGCTAATTTCATCAATCTGCGCATCGGTTGGAGCTTGTGCCAACAAATAATCGCATTTGCTTTTTTTACGTTCAATATGACTAGTGGCCGAACGAGGGCATCCAAATAGGTTTACCATCGTCCGGTTTAATATATGTTCGGCAGTATGCATATCAGTTGCATACTGCTTTTTAGCTTCGTTTAATACTTCTTGCATTTTAAATCTAAACTAAGAATTATAAAAAATAAATCAATGTGCTTCGAGCCAGTTTATACCAACTCCACAATCGGCTATAAGTGGAACCTGTAACTTGATCGCACGTTCCATTTCATCAACAACAAGTTTTTTTACGTTTTCCAGTTCGTTTTCGGGAACCGAAAAGTTTAACTCATCATGCACCTGCAAAATCATTTGAGTTTTCAAACCCTCCTGCTCCAAGCGTTGCTGAATCTTGATCATCGCAATTTTAATAATATCGGCTGCCGAACCTTGTATAGGTGCATTAATGGCATTTCGCTCGGCATAGCCACGCACCACATTATTCTGCGAATTGATATCGGCCAAATAGCGTTTACGCCCAAAAATAGTTTCAACATACCCATTCTCTTTAGCTCGCTGAATCGACTCATCCATGTATTTTTTCACATCCGGATAGGTTGCAAAATATCCATCAATCAACTCTTTAGCCTCACCACGTGGAATAGCCAAGCGCTCGGCTAAGCCAAAAGTTGAAATGCCATAGATAATACCGAAGTTAGCCGTTTTGGCTTTTCGGCGCATATCAGCGCTAACTTCTTCAACCGGAATTTTGTTTATTTTCGCTGCTGTTGCAGTGTGAATGTCAAGCCCGCTATTAAATGCTTCGAGCATATTGCTATCGCCACTTAGGTGTGCCATGATGCGTAGTTCAATTTGCGAATAATCAGCACTCAGAAAAACACATCCTTCATCGGGGATAAACGCTTTCCGAATTTCCTTACCCTGTGCATCGCGAATCGGGATGTTTTGCAAGTTCGGATTGGTAGAACTAAGTCGGCCTGTAGCTGCAACCGTCTGGTTGAAAGAGGTATGCACTTTGCCTGTACGTGGATTTACCAACAATGGCAATGCATCGATATACGTGCTCAACAATTTTTTCAACCCTCTAAAATCAAGAATTTTAGTTACAATTGGGTGTTTCGATTTTATCTTTTCAAGGATATCTTCGGAAGTTGAATATTGTCCGGTTTTTGTCTTTTTGGCTTTATCGTCGAGTTTTAATTTATCAAACAATACTTCGCCTACCTGTGCCGGTGAAGCAACATTGAAACTGTACCCAGCCATTTCGTGAATTTCAGATTCAATTTTTATAGCCTCGGCAGTGAGTATTTCTGAACTTGCTTTTAATGCATCACTATCAATGCGTACCCCGTTTTGTTCCATAGTGGCAAGCACACGCAAAAGCGGCATTTCAATTTCGTTAAATAGCTTATCGAGTCCATTTTCAATAAGTTCTTGTTCCAAAATTTGTTTTAACTGAAATGTAATGTCAGCATCTTCGGCAGCATAATCACACAATAAATCAATATCTACAAACCGTATATCCATCTGATTTTTACCCTTTCCTCCAACCAACTCATCGTAATGAATGGTTCGGTAGCGAAGGTATATTTCAGCCAAATAATCCATACCATGCCTTAAGTCGGGCTGCAGCAAGTAATGGGCAATCATGGTATCAAACAATTTTCCTTTTAGCTCCACTCCATACATGGCAAGCATCAGCAAATCGAATTTAATATTCTGTCCAATCTTTTCGATGTGCGAAGCCTGAAAAAACGCTTTGAATTCGCGCAACACTTCGGTTGCTTCAACTTTATCAGTAGGCAAACTTACATAGTAAGCTTCCCCTTTGGCAAAGCAAAACGAAAGCCCGACCATTTCAGCTGTAAACACATCAACTCCAGTTGTTTCGGTATCAAAACAAACTGATTTCTGCATAAAAAGTTTCGAAATTAAATCGGCTCTTTTTACTTTCGTATCCACGAGTGTATAGTTGTGTGCAATATTTTTCAAGGTCAACAAACCATTTTCGGGAGCTGCTTCTACCTCTTGTACAGGGCTCGCAACCTTTGCTTTTGGTTTTGGAGCGGGATTATCAGCTTCGTCAAAAGCATCAAACAGCGATGTTTGTCCGGCAGGCGACTTTGGGCGCGCATATTGTATCGCGTTAGTAGGCTCGTCGGGTGGTAGCGATGTAAATGGTTTGGCACCAAATTTATTTTGCGACATGGTTCGAAATTCCAATTCATCAAACAAGGCTTTCATGGCCTCTTCGTTCACAGGTTCTAACTCCAACGCTTTTTCGTCGAAAGTGATGGGCACATCAATTTTAATGGTTGCCAAAAATCGAGAGAATAGAATTTGTTCTTTGTTATCCTCTACCTTCGTTTTAAGAGCACCTTTTAGCTCGGAAGTGCGTGTTAAAAGCGTATCGATACTACCAAATTCCTTCAGTAGCTTCACGGCGGTCTTCTCTCCCACCCCTGGGCACCCAGGAATGTTATCCGAAGCATCGCCCATCAAACCTAACAAGTCAATTACTTGCTCATGACTATCCAAATCGTACTTCTCACGTACTTCTTTCGGTCCCATAATCTCAAAACCACCCGTATGCTTGGGGCGATACATATATATATGGTCTGAAACCAACTGTCCATAATCCTTATCGGGCGTTAACATAAACACATCAAAGCCAGCCTGTTCAGCCATTTTCGAAACAGTCCCAATCACATCATCCGCCTCAAAACCAGCAACTTCTAAAATTGGAATATTATAAGCCTGAATAAGTTGCTTAATATAAGGTACCGAAAGTTTAATATCTTCGGGTGTTGCTTCGCGCTGTGCTTTGTATAGTTCGTACGCTTCGTGTCTAAAAGTAGGTCCGCTCGGATCAAAAGCCACCGCTATGTGTGTCGGTTTTTCACGCTTAAGCACATCTTCGAGCGTATTTATAAACCCGAAAATAGCCGAAGTATTTAAACCCTTGGAGTTGATACGCGGAGCACGAATAAATGCGTAATATGCCCTGTAGATAATGGCATATGCATCAATTAGAAATAATTTTTTAGACATCTTATTTTGAAAATTTATTTTTTTTATAATAACGTTGAAATGCAACTAATGCACCCACACAACAAATCAATATAACTCCAAACACAACAAAACTGTTTTCGTTCGTTAGGTAAGTAATTAAACTAAACAATACTGTTCCTATTAGTATAAAAACAAAAGTTGTTAGATTCAAATAGGCAAATAAATCGCCTAATCGTCGACCAGCATCCGATTTTTGGATAATAGCCAAATTAGGAACTTGAAAGAAACCACCAGCAATAGCAAATCCAAAAACGCAAATTACATAGAGAGTAAAGCTGAGTTTGAAAAATGTAAGAAATACCAGAAAAACACTCATAGCAAACAATGCTGGTAGAATAAATTTTCGCCCTGTAGTTTCACCAGCAAATTTTGCTGCTAAGGTACATCCTATGGCAATGGCTAAAGCAGCTACCGACATTACAATACCCGTTTGCGTATTTGACGCCGCATAAACGGCCTTGGTATGTATTACCAAATTCATTTGCAATAAGCCACCAATAAACCAAAAAAATGCCGACCCTAAAATAGCTGCATTTACCCCTTTAAAGCTTTGCGCCATTCGATAAGACTGTTTAAGAAACAAAAGAGGATTATTGCTCTGTTTGTGATTCTCAACAGCTAACTCTTCAACTTTAATAGAGGCTGTTGCCCAATAGCCCATTAAAGCAGTTAACATAAAAAAAACTATTAATACTTCAACACTATACTTATCCGAGATAAAAGCAGCCAAAACAGTTCCAAGCAAAATTCCTAAAAAAGCCATGGTTTCGAGAACTCCACTACCAAAAGCTACTTTTGTTTCACCACCAATATCTCGTATAATACTATATTTTGAGGGTGAATACATACAACTCTGAATTCCCATCAGTAAAACAGCTACAATTGCCAAATAAACACTCTGAATAACGAATGAAATTGATGCTATTAACATGATCGGTATCTCCAAAAATTTAAATAATCGGAAAATTTTAAGTTTTGAGACCCTCACTGTTAGGTTGCCAGCATAGGGTGACACTATAAGATAAGGAAGAATTAAAGCACCCGAAACAATTGATATTAGCTGCGATTGGTTAAGCCAGCTAGGCAAATACCAAGTTATGCTAAAAAATATAATACTGTTTTTCAGTAAATTATCATTAAAAACACCAAGAAAATTACTCGAAAATAAAGCTATCCAGTTTATGGTTCGTCTATTAGGCATCATTTTTGTAATTGGATTCGAAACAAAAATACGTTTTTTTTAGCTACCTTCAAAACTTATTTGTGCCATAAAATGTTTTAAGTTAAATGAAAAAAAAACACAACAGCAAAAGATGCAAATCCGCCTATTTAACAAATAATTGTTAAATTTAAACGCAAAGCTTGTTAATGCTGAATTTTAACTTTACATTTGCATAGATAATGAAAAAAACAACAATAAACATATTGATAGCGTCCATGATAGCGACATTTTTAGGGTTAATGGCTCTACAAATTCGCTATGTGAGTATAAATGCCGAAATGATTGAAAATCAGTTCAATGAAAGCGTTGAACGCAGCTTATTTCAAACAGCTATTTTAGTTGAAGAAAACGAAGCGCTTCAATATCTTGGCGAAATACTTGAAACTACACGCTATAAATCAACAAGCACAGATCTATTAAACTCAACATCGTTTACGAACATTGATAGTGTTTCAAAAAATCTCGAATCAACTAAAACTACCAATCAACGACCACGTATACAGCTCAGTACACGCCATGGTAATGCTACAATTGAAGAGACTTCACGCTATTTACAAGAAAAATTTCGACAAAATTTTTCACGATCAAAAACAATTCTCGACCAAGCAGTTTTTCGTTGGCTAAAAGAATCGGAAAATAAAGAGATTAGCGAACGAGTGAATTTTGAGGATTTGGATGTTATTATCGAAAAAGTATTATTAAATAATGGTGTTGAATTACCATTTTATTATTCAATTGTAGATAAGCAGGGAAATGTAATTTACAAATGCAACAAAAGTGTACAATCTAACATCACTAATAACGATGTTTATTCACAAAAACTATTTCCGTCTGAAGACAACAGAAGAGAAGCTTTTTTACAAGTAACTTTTCCGACGAAACAAAATTTCATTTATAAATCATTAAGTTTACTATTACCTTCAATTATTCTATTGGTATTGATCTTGTTTATCTTTACTTATGCCATAATAATTATTTTTAAACAAAAACAACTTAATACCATTAAAAATGATTTTGTAAATAATATGACCCATGAGTTAAAAACGCCAATATCGAGCATTTCATTAGCATCGCAAATGCTACAAGACCCCAGCATCGGATTGTCGGCTCAAACATTAGGTCATATTTCGAAAGTTATACGCGATGAAACGAAGCGTTTAAGCTTTATGGTAGAAAAAGTTTTGCAAATGGCAGTATTCGAGAAAGATAAATCGATACTCAAAGTGAACGAAATGCAAATTAATTTGTTAATTAAGGAGATAGTTACAAACTTTTCATTAAAAGTAACAAGCAAAGGTGGTCAAATAACCTCCAAAATAAGCGCAACAAACGATTTAGCACTTATTGACGAAGTACATTTTACCAATGTTATTTTTAACTTACTTGACAATGCGTTAAAGTATTGCGACAAAGCACCACTTTTAACAGTTGAAACATGGAACGAAAAAGAAAACTATATTATAAGCATAGAAGATAACGGAATAGGAATGGCTAAAGAAGATTTAAAACGAATTTTCGAGAAATTCTATCGCGTTTCGACCGGAAACTTACATAACGTAAAAGGTTTTGGACTCGGACTTGCTTATGTAAAGAAAATTGTTGCCGAACATAGGGGAACAATTAAAGTAGAAAGCGAACTAAATATTGGAACAAAATTCACTATCACAATACCAACATTAAAAAACTACGAATTATGACAGAAGAAAAAGTTAAAATCCTGCTTTGCGAAGACGACGAAAATCTTGGCATGTTATTGAGAGAATACTTGCAGACCAAAGGTTATGATGCAGATCTACAACCTGATGGTGAAGCTGGTTATAAAGCATTTACACGTAACAAATACGACATGTGTGTATTTGACGTAATGATGCCTAAAAAAGATGGTTTCCAACTTGCAGCTGATATACGTGCTGTAAACGCTGAGGTGCCAATCATCTTCCTTACTGCAAAATCAATGAAAGAAGATATTCTTCAAGGTTTCAAATTAGGTGCCGACGATTATTTGTCGAAACCATTTAGCATGGAGGAACTTCTTTATCGTATCGAATCAATACTTCGTCGTGTACGCGGTAAAAAAGTAAAAGAAGCTGTTGTGTATAACATCGGTAAATTCTCTTTCGATGCTCAAAAACAAACACTTACTATTGATGGCGATTCGAAAAAATTGACTACCAAAGAATCAGAATTACTTAACTTGCTAGCTGCAAATGCAAACAGCATTTTGGAACGTAATTTTGCATTGAAAACTATTTGGGTTGATGATAATTATTTCAATGCACGTAGCATGGATGTTTACATCACTAAACTACGTAAATTATTGAAAGATGATGAAAATGTAGCCATTATCAATATTCATGGTAAAGGATACAAACTTATCACTCCTCAATCGAAAGAAGATTAATTCATCTAATTGAAAATCAAATAATAAGGCTGATTCTTAAATGAATCAGCCTTATGTTATTTTATCAACAGAACTCTACTGTAATGAAAGGTATTTACCAAAACGCTAGTCCTATAACTAAAACGCTTCAGTTATTTGTTGCCATCTTCATCGCTATTCTGGTACTAACATCGCTCACCGTAATTTTCACGGATGGCGACATGAACAATCTGCGAACAATTAAACAAATGCAGCTCATACAGTCGCTAAGTTTATTTGTAGCGCTACCATTGCTACTGGCAACGCTTTGGAGTCAACAACCACTTAGTTACCTGCAACTCAAAACCAAAAGTTCCCCAGCCAACTATTTGCTCGTAATTTGCACCATGTTAACTGCTATTCCAGCTATCAATTTTGTAGCTTCAATAAATCAGCAAATAAGCTTTCCTGAATCGCTTTCGGGACTCGAAAACTGGATGCGAACTACCGAGAATGAACTTCAAGCGCTAACTATTCGGCTAGTTAATGTAAATAGAATCAGCGATTTAATATTTAACCTATTATTAATTGCAGTTTTGGCCGGTTTAGGCGAAGAGTTGATGTTTAGAGGTATTTTATTTAAACTACTTAGGGAATGGAAAAATAGTATTTTTGCCATCTGGGTAGCTGCATTTATATTTAGTAGTATACACATGCAGTTTTATGGTTTTTTTCCACGCTTTATGTTAGGTGCCTTATTTGGGTACATGCTTGTTTGGAGTGGAAACCTATGGTTGCCTATTTTGGCACATACTATAAATAATGGTGTTGCTGTCATTTTTTACTACTTAAAGTTTAATGGAGTAAGTGTAATCAATATCGATACAATTGGGACTGGCGATACCGTTTATTTGGCAATTACAAGTGCAATTCTGACAACATTAGGCATTGTAATATTACGAAAAAAATTACTTAAAGAAACAAGCTCTGATATCATTATTTAAATGAAATGCAATATAACTGTGATTGATTTTGTCAAAATCGGATATGCAAGGAGTTTTATTTTTTTATTTTTATTTTCTCTTCCCACAGTACCCACATTCCAAACAAAACCAGATAGAAAAGATATTTAAAAATATATTCGTGAAGCAAATCAAACCACTGAGGATTATCACGAATTAGAGCAACAATAGCTGAAATACGAACTATATTAGTGATATAAACAACAAGTAAACCCAAAGGGATAAACCACAACTTTTGCTTTAAATTACCTTTGTAAAAAGCTATTAAACAGCAAAATATATAAGCTTGTTTTAAACCAGTACAGGACCATACGATACGTACTGCCACACCATTAGTGTATTTAAGCACATTGTACTGATGCAACTCTAAATCGTAATTGAAATATGCTAAAATGTGATTTGTAGCGCGTGCCACATGTGCAGCCATTGCATTAAATGGAGCAGAAATATCTAAACCAAGAAATGTTATTAAGATATCTGAATCATCGCCCAAAACTGTTAGCTTCCAAAAAAAATGAGCGCTAATTAATACCACTATGAAGTATATTACACCACTATATTGCTTCAATCTATCAGGTAGTTTTTCCGAAATCATAGGCTTAAATTTTTAAGGTTAATGAGCTACACTCCTACTCGTGCATATGGTGCTTGATTTAATTCGCAAAAATCATTTTTTAAATATTTAAAATAGCCACTAATGGCAATCATCGCAGCATTGTCAGTTGTATATGCAAAAGCAGGAATATAAACCTCCCAGCCATATTTTTGTGCATGGTCGGCAAAAGCCTGACGAAGAGCTGAATTTGCTGATACACCACCCGCAAGTGCTACCTGTTTAATTTTCAAATCCTTCGAGGCTTTACGTAGCTTATTCATCAATATTTCAACAACCGAATACTGTATTGAGGCACACAAATCATTTATGTTCTCAGCTATAAAGTTTGGATTTTCCTTTACTTTATCGCGTACTAAATACAAAAAGGAGGTTTTAAGACCACTAAAACTATAATTATAATCAGTAATTTGGGGTTTGCTAAAAACAAAAGCCGCTGGATTACCATCTTTGGCTAACTTATCCACAAATGGTCCACCAGGATAAGGTAATCCCATCACTTTAGCACATTTATCAAAAGCCTCACCAGCCGCATCATCAATGGTTTGGCCTATAAGTTCCATTTCGGTATAGGAACGAACCACAATAATTTGCGAATTTCCACCCGAAACCAGTAGGCACAAAAATGGAAATTCAGGGAACTTGGGCATATTGTTGGCTTCGGTAATAAAATGAGCCAAAACGTGAGCTTGTAGATGGTTTACATCAATCAACGGAATTTGCATCGCTTGCGAAAAACCCTTTGCAAACGAGGTTCCTACCAACAACGATCCTAATAAGCCTGGGCCGCGTGTAAAAGCAACAGCACTTACCTCCGATTTATCTACACCTGCAACACTCAATGCTTCGTGCACAACGGGTATAATATTTTGCTGATGTGCCCTCGAAGCTAGTTCGGGTACAACACCCCCATAGCTAGCATGAACCGATTGTGAGGCCGTAATATTCGACAATAACACACCATCTTTGATAATTGCAGCCGACGTATCATCGCACGACGACTCGATACCAAGTATAATAATTGAACTCATTTAAAAATTAAAAACTTTTCTATGTAATTGAACTGAATTTATTTATTATTTTTGCAGAAACAAAAGCCCAAAGGTATAAAAAAAATCATAAACATACTCTTGAATTTTATTGCTGTAATCGCTTTGATTGCGGCAACGATACCTGTGTGCCTACAAAGCAACAAAATTCAGAACGCACTTTCGAATGTCATCGAAAGTGAACTGTCACGTTATGTAAACTCTAAAGTAAGTATAGGGAACATTGACTATCAGTTATTTAATACGCTGCGAATTAAAGATTTATATATTCAAGATTTACACAACGACACCTTATTGTATGTAAAAAAAACCTATGTCGATGTACAGTTTTGGCAGTTATTTAAAAATAAGTTGCTTTTTACGGCAATAGAATTTGATGGTTTAAATGGAAATTTAAAACAATACAAAAATGGGAAAACAAATGCCGATTTCATCATAAATGCATTTAAACAACCAAAACGCAAATCGCCATCGCAAGTAGAATATCGAATTGATAACTTTAGGTTAAAAAATTCCCAATTCAAATTTGTATCTCAAAAAAACGCAGCTTTAAAAAAGATTGATAAGTTCAACGCTTCGGATATGTACTTTTCGAACATCAATTTAGATTTTGATTTAAATATATTCGACAAAGATTCATTAAATATCGACATTAACAGTATTAATTTCAATGAAAAATCAGGTTTTTCGATTGAAAATTTTTCATCTCAAATTGAAGCCAATCACCAGCTTACACATATTAAGTTCATTGATTTGAAGTTAGCTAACAGTTCACTTCATTTGGATAAAATTGAACTCAATTACGATAGCCTACGAGAATTTAAAAACCTGTTTAAGAATTTACGCTTTAAAATACCTTTAAAACCATCAAAAGTTTACTTGGCCGACTTAGGTCCATTGGTACCTGAACTTAGTAAACTGAATAAACAAGTAGATGTAAGCGCTAGTATCTCGGGGACACTTGAAAATCTTCGTATTCGGGATTTGGAAATTAAACATGAAAAATCCTTGTACATCAATACCGATTTCGAGATTAATGGACTACCAAAACTCGAAGATGCATTTATTTTTACTGATATTAAAGATCTGTCTATCAATAAATCTGAAATTCAGGATTTAGTTTCAAAAATTACTAAAAAGCCATTTGTACTACCTAAAGAGCTCAACAATTTAGGGCTAGTTCGTTATAAAGGAAATATTTCTGGATTTATGAATAACTTGGTAGCCTACGGAAATTTAAAAACTGATATTGGTAATATAAACTCGGATATATTACTGAAATTCGAAAACAAGTTCAAAAACTTCTCTTACAGTGGTAAGTTAGCTACAAGCAAACTAAAAGTAAATCAACTCTTAAACTCAAACGATTTAGGGTTACTTACAATGGACATATCTACTAAGGGCTCAAAATTAGAAGGTAAACAACTTAAAGGTGATATTAAAGGGAACATCAAAAGCATTGAATTATTAAGCTATAATTATCAGGATATTGTATTAAATGGCAAATACTCCAATTCGGGCTTTGATGGTAGCGTATTGCTCAACGACACGAACATTACAGCTGATTTTAAAGGAGTTATTGATTTGACAAATAAGCTTCCAATATTTAATTTTAAGTTGAATGTAGCCGACGTAAATTTACATGCACTCCACCTAACCAAACAGTTTAAAGGATTAACCTTTTCATTTGATGCAAATACGAATATCATAGGTAATAATGCCGATAATTTGAATGGGTTTTTGTTGTTGGATAATATCGAATTTACGAACAATGACAAAACCCTCAATATTGACGAAATACGCTTAACTAGTAAAATTGCAAATAACAATACAAACTTCAGTATTCAGTCGGACTTTATGAATGGTAGTTTTGCTGGTGAATTTACCTATAGTCAACTGCCCAATATCGTGAATGGGATCATAAAAAAATACTTGCCTGCATTATCGACAACAACGAAACACATTGCTACAAGAAACAATTTCATAAACATTGATTTACAGGTAGTTAATACCACCAAACTAAGTGAGATTCTCGAATTACCACTAGAACTGAAAGATACTGCAAGCATTAAAGGTACAGTGAGTAGCTTGAAAGACAAAATCCATTTAACTGGTTATATCCCATTTTTGAGATATAACAATATGATTTTTGAAAAAATTCATTTGGATGTTGACAATAATCAACGCGTTTTACGATTGGCTACTGATGCAGAGCTATTACTACAAAAAGGGGCAAGAGCAAACCTACACTTCAATGCAGGTGCGCTTAACGATTCTATCTCAACAGAGTTAGGATGGATGTCGACGGATACAACTATTCGTAACTCAGGCTCAATAAAATCGGTAGCCAAATTAACTTCCGACAAAGGTAAAATTGCGGCAAATCTCCACTTCAAACCCTCTGATATTATTTTCAGAGATTCATTATGGAAAATAAACCAAAGCGATATTGCATTTAACTCAGATGGTTCGTTAGATATTAATGATTTCCGATTCGAAAGCAATAAGCAGTTTATACATGTTGATGGCTTGATTTCAAAAAAACAAGGTAATGACTTGCATGTTAATATGAACGATATTGATCTTGGTTTTGTAATGCAGAATATTTTAAAACTAAAATCAATTAAAATCGACGGTTTTGTTACTGGTAATGCGTCGTATACTGACCAAGAACAACAACCTGTTTTATTGGCTAATCTAAGTGTGAAAAATGCAGAACTAAATGATCGGATAATTGGTGACGCTCAAATTAAATCGAAATGGGACAATGAGAATAAGCAAATAGATATTAAAGCCGATTTTTTGAATAGCTCACAAAATATTATAGCTGAAGCAAACGGTATTTATGCTCCTAAAAATGATTCATTAAATATCTTATTCGATTTAAAAGGTTTAAGCATTGGGTTTTTACAACGCTATTTTGCTGGAGTAGTCGACAACGTAAAAGGCGATACTTATGGTAAAATACGTATGCTTGGCCCTACAAAAACCCTAGGTTTTGAAGGGAAAGCGCTGGTTAAAGATGCTCAAATGACCGTGAGCATTTTGAACACAACTTATTCATTCACAGATAGCGTCAAATTAACTCGCAAAACGATTGAACTTAAAGATATAACGTTTTTTGATGCCGAACGTAATAGAGGTACAATTAATGGGTTGATACAGCACAATGGTTTATTTGCAAAAATGAATTACAATGTGGATATTAAGGCAAATAATATCATTGGCTTAGATACTTATGCCAAAGATAACTCATATTTTTATGGCAAAGCCTATACTACTGGCACAGTTAATATATCAGGTAATGATAACGAGTGCGATATAGTGGTTAATGTGGCTACGCAGCCTAAAACGAAAGGTTTTATTCAACTTGGTGGAGCCTCAACTGCATCGGATAATAGCTTTGTAAGGTTCGAAACTGCTGATAGTACCGTTCAAAAACCTATAGTTATTGATAAAAACAGATTTAATACGAAAGTTGAGTTAAACATCGATGTCAATTCGGATGCTGATATGCAGCTAATTATCGACCCTAAGGCTGGCGATGTAATTGCTGGGCGCGGAAATGGTAGTTTGCAGGTCAAATTCGATACATTCTCCGACCTCAAACTGTATGGAACGTATACCATCGAAAGTGGCTACTATCTATTTACCCTACAAAGTATTGTGCGTAAGGAATTTAAAATAGATAACGGTAGCACCATATCGTGGACGGGTGATCCATTTACAGGGAAAATTGACATTCGGGCCATTTATCCTTTAACTGCTTCATTAAGTAGCATTCTCGATGCATCTGAAATCTCGTCGTCGGCTCGCCGTAGTAGTATTCCGGTAAACTGTATTTTGAAACTGACCGACGAGTTGATGACGCCAAAAATTAAGTTTGATATTGACTTACCATCGGCCGACGAAAGCTTGAAGCAAAAAGTACGTAATGTGATAAATACAGACGAAATGATGAACCGACAAATTGCCTATTTAATGGCATTTAACAGCTTCTATAACCCCGAGCAAATATCGGGTGCCAACTCTGCGGCATTTAATTCGTTTGTAACATCAACTTTAAGTGCACACTTAAATAATTTCATACAAAAAATTGTAAAAAGCGATTTATTATCGTTGGGTTTTGATGTACAGCAAACCGATGTTACCGACACGCAATACAAAGCGCAAGTAATGCTCCAACCTAACGACCGAATTATTGTAAACAGCAATGTGGGTTATAGAGTGGATAATTACACCCAAAACCCTGAAGATAAATATATGTTTGATGTAGACTTTGAGTATTTGCTAACTGATAATGGTAAACTACGTTTTAAAGCCTATAGCCATACAATAGACCGTGCACAGCTTAAAGAAGCTAAGAGTACACAAGGTATGGGTTTTGCTTACAAAGAGGAATTTCAGAGCGTAAAACAAATGCTTGAGTATTATTGGAAAGCGCTTACATTTAAACTTAACGAACTATCAAAAAAACCAGAAAAAAATGACACTAAAAAATAATTTACTTGCGCTAGCTCTTATGTGTAGCTGTTTTGCATTTTCAATACCTACTGATAGTATTTTTATAAAAATGCCAAAGCACTTAATACCTAGCTTGAGCCCTAAACAACGATTCGAGTTAGCAGAATATGCCAAAGCAGGAAAAAAAGACAGTGTATTAAACCAATTCAACAAAAAAGTAATTCTTCAGAAGTACGATACGGCGAGTTGTTCAATTTCTTTGCGAACAACCGAAACGAGTACTATCGAACTTCGTAGACTAAACATGCCGTCATTTGACAAAGCTGTATTAGCATTGATACAGACCGTTGAATTACCAACAAAACTCTCAACAATAACATTTTATACCGAAATTTGGCAGCCGATAAATATTCAGCTTCAACTACCGACCATCGATCAATGGATTGATAACGAAAAACTTAAAACTACATCGATTTCGGATACACTGGTAAAAAGCATGTTGGATAAAAAATATTTTTCGTTGAGTTTTACCGATAATAATGAACTCGAAATTCAGAACCATGTTTTAACAACGTTGAGTAAGGAGGAGAAAAAGACAGTGGCTGATTTCTTTCTAGATAAAACCATAACCATTAAAATTGCAAAATGAAACAAACTAATACCACTCAATATACCAAGGTAAAGCCTTACAACGAGCACGAAGCTAAAACCAAGCAGCTTTCGCGCATGTTTAACACCATTTCGACTAAATACGATGCTTTTAACGACATAATGACCTGGGGTTTGGCTCGCTATTGGCGCAAGAAAGCATTGTTGAGCCTGAAGCCTTATAATCCGTCAACTATTTTGGATATAGCCACAGGTACTGGCGATATTTGCATCAAGGCTTTTCAGTATTTAAATCCTACCAAAGCATTGGGTGTAGATATTTCGGACAAAATGATGGATGTTGGTCGCCTAAAAGTGGCAAAAGCTGGCCTCTCCGACAAGATTAGCTTCGAAGTGCAGGACTGTGCTACCCTACCCTACGACGATGCCCAATTTGATGCGGCAACCATTTCGTTTGGCATTCGTAATTTCGAAAAGCTAAACGATAGCCTTCAGCAAATTTACAGGGTACTAAAACCGGGTGGGCATTTGTTGATTTTAGAAATGAACGAACCACAAAAAGGCGTACTGCTTGCAGCCTATAAGCTTTACACACGTATTTTTGTTAGTTTAACTTCTCGCATTTTATCAAACGACCGTAAAGCGTATGATTATTTACAACAATCGATGCATGTATTTGCGAGTGGTGAAGTATTGGTTAAGATACTTGAGAATAACGGTTTTAAACGAAAAACATACCACAAATTCACTTTCGGAGTTTGCAGTATGTATTTAGTTGAAAAGCCTTTTTAAATCTTATCGAAGTAAATTAATATTTCCTTTCAAATTGTATTTTTCACCATCGGAACCTTCGGCCTCGATTACATAAAAGTAAGCTCCTGGTCGTGCAGGGTTACCGTTAATGTTACCATCCCACCCTTTTTGTGGATCGGTCCAGTAGTACAGTTGTTTTTGCCAGCGGTTAAAAACCCAACAGCGGAACTTCACAATTGATTGGTAAGCAACTCTAAATTCATCGTTTATACCATCGCCATTGGGTGTGAAAACGCGTGGAACTTCAATTTTTGATTCCACTACTTTAATCGAAACAGAGTCCGTAAATTCGCAATTGGCATTACTTGCCACCAACCGAATGTTGTAAGTACCTGCTTCGGTAAATGTATAACGTAGATCTTCGTCGTTACGTGTTAAAACCAAACTTTTATCCTTTAAAATCTGCCATTGAAAAAACTCTGTAACAGGAGTATTTGCATTGCTTTTAAACACAATATCCAATGGAGCTGAACCAGAAGTTGTAGTGGCCGATTCGGGTCGCTCACCTTCGTTCAACTCATTTCTCACCGAGGTCGACGATACAACGTGCGCTTCCGTTTTTACGGCCGAATACATATCCGATTCAATTTTATCGGCTGCATACGAAAGATCTGTACCAAATTGATCGATTTTAGACAATGAAAATCGTGTATTTTGAAGTGGCGGATTTTGCACTAAAATTTTCGTTTTGGGTAAAACAAGATCTTCTGATTCCACTTTATCAACCCAAGCTGTTCCGTTCCATTCTTTGTTGTTGTAGCTTAATTTAAAAACACGATCAATATTTTTGCGAATACCCTCTTTTGTTTTGTACCACATCAGCGGCACATTGGCAACCAAATCAAGATTTAAATCGTTGCATTGGTCTTTGGGATTAAATTCGGCTAATAAACTTGTGAACGAAGCGTTGTATTTACTATAATCTATAACCCAAAAAGTGGTTTCGGTTCCATTGGCCTCCTTCATTATATAGCCTGTAGCATCTTCTATAGCATAATTCTCGTTGGGCGTTTGCAGCACCAAAGGCGTTGTAGGATTATCAAAACTATACCATTTTACATTATTGGGATCTGTTCCATTAAATATTATGGCCGATTGGGATGTTATTCCGTTGAAAACAAATAAATAATCGATGCCTGTGTATTTTTTAAAATAATTTTGGTACACACCAGTTCCAGTAAATTGGGCCCAGCTACTTACAAACAAGAACGATAATAGGATAATCAGCGTAAAACGTTTCATGTATCTTTTTTTTGTTTCGTTTTAATAATCAATATGCAAATGTAGTGCTTTATGATTAAAAACAAAAAAAAAAGGCATTTATTGCTGCATTTTGAGTTCAAACGCATATTTTTCGTAAATTTGCAAGATTTTTAAAATGCGGAATAATTATTGAACAACATGACAACCACTTTAGAAAAGTTGTTTAAGCAAAATATAAGATAAAATACACTCCAATGAAAAAAGTTTATTCCTTTCTATTCGTCATCCTACTATTTGCCATTTTTGCGCTTACAGCCCAAGAAACAGCCTACCAAGTAAAGAAAATAGATGGTAAAAATTATATATTATACCCTGTTCAGGCTGGTGAAGGCATGTATGGTATTGCTCGAAAGTTTAATGTAGCATTCAGCGATTTAAACAAACTAAACCCCGAAGCGGCTACTGGACTTAAAACAGGACAGATACTTCTTATTCCGTCGACAGCAAAGTTAACAACAGCAGCTGTGGCTTCTTCAAAAAGCACTTCAAACCCTCAGGAAACAGTTGTAAAACCGAGTACCACAGCCAAAAACAACGACAAAAAAGAATTTATTGTACATGTTGTTGAGAAAAAACAAACTCTTTTTGCAATCAGTAAACTATACAGTGTTTCGCAGGATGAGTTAAAGCGTATTAATCCCGAATTGGAATATGGATTAAAAACAGGTATGAAAATAAACATACCTAAACCAAATGCAAGTCCTAAAATAGCCGTTGTAAGCACCCAAAACACGGTTGAACAAGCACCAATAAGCAAAACAGCAGTAACCGAAGAAACAGCAAAACCAACAGTAACTAAAAAAGAGTCCAAACCGTCCATTTTTGAATCGATATTTGGAAAGAGCAAAAAAAATCAGAAAAAGGTAACAATCAAGCACATTGTTAAGCCTAAAGAAACATTGTATGCTATCAGCAAGATGTATGAAATAGAGATGGAAGATATTGTAAAACAAAATCCGTTTACAAGCGAAGGTTTAGTAATTGGTACAGAACTGACACTCGATATACCAAAAGACATTGCTGAAGCGCTTCCAAAAACGGCACCCGAAGTGGCTAAAGACACAGTTGCACAATCCACGCTCGACGAAACGAAGTATTTAACACGCGTAATTAAAAACATTAAACCAAACACCAAAGCTTTTAAAATTGCAATATTACTACCAGTAGTAGTTGAAAATGCAAAAACTGATGCTGTAAACGAACGTTTTCAGGAGTTTTATGCTGGTTTTTTAATTGCTGCAAATGATGCTAAAAGTAAAGGTATATCGCTCGATATTTTCACATTCGACAGCGGTAAATCGGAGGAGTCGATGCATGAAGCACTTTTGAATCCGGATTTGAAAAGCGTAGACTTGCTAATTGGCCCTGCCTATACCAACCAAATAGCGTTGGTTAGCGACTTTGCCAAAATCAATCAAATAAATACAATCATACCGTTTTCTTCCAAAGTACCCGATTTGGACTTAAACCCATATCTTTTTCAATTTAACCCATCGTTGAATATCGAAATTGACTACCTTACTAACTTATTGACAAATAAATACGAATCGGACAATGTGATACTTGTTGATATAGCAAGCGTTTCGGTTGGCGACAATGGCAACACCTTTATCAATGAGCTTAAAAGTGCGCTACGTGCTAAAAACAGGCCTTTTAATACCGTTGCATCAACAAACGAATTAAATATTCAAACAGCAATGCTTTTTGAAAAAGGCAAAAAAAATATCGTATTTTTCAATACCGATAAATACTCAGGCGTTTTTCCATACTTCAGCTTTTTAAATTCGAAAAGTTCTGAGTTCGAAATACTATTGTACGAGCAGTATAGTTGGAAAAATCAGAATCAACAAACCAAATTCAAATCATTTAGTGTGGCACCATTTAAACCACTATTAAACGATACCGATTTTACCGATTACAATGCCTTGTTTGAAAAATACTTTAATTGGAAAATTTCAACCGCCAATCCACGTTACGATGTAATTGGTTATGATTTAGGAAACTATTTTATAGCATTACTATACGAACTTGGGCCAAAGTTTAGCACAAGCAAAAAGAAACTTCCGCTAGCATCGGGTGTTCAATCGTTTATTAAGTTTGAGCGTACATCGTTGAATTCTGGATTTATTAACAAACAATTATATCAGCACGATAAATAACTATGAATAAGTTAACTATACTTACATTTGGATTACTGTTGGTAGTTGTTGCGCAATTACAAGCTCAACGAAAACCCTACGATTCGGAAGTGTATTGGGGCGTTACAGGTGGAGCTACTGCATCGACCGTTTACTTTAAGCCTACAGTTGAACAAAATACGCTTACAGGTTATAATAGCGGGGCTGTATTTCGGTACATTGGCACCAAAAACTTAGGATTACAAGCCGAACTGCTTTATTCGCAGCGCGGCTGGAGCGAAGCAAATGATCTCTACAGCCGACAATTAAACTATATTGAAATGCCATTTTTGACGCATTTCAATTTTGGCAATACATTCAGAACCTTTATTAATTTTGGCCCTAAGTTGAGTTATCTGCTATCCGAAAAAGTATTGACAAACAACACTACAAACTCCACCGAGCCACAGCACACCTTAGCTATAAATCGTCCGTTTGAGTATGGATTAGTGTTGGGTGCAGGTTTCTATGTGCGTATCAAACGCCAAGTTTTGCAAATTGAAGCCAGAGGCAATTATAGCGCCGTTGATTTGTACCCCAACAAACCAGGCGATGATTTTAGTTTTTCGAACAGTATATATGGTTCGCTCAATTTTAGCTGGTTGATACAAAGTAAGTAATAAGCAGCGATTAAATAAGAGGAATTGTAGTTTTAAAAACTGATTTCAAACAAAAAAAGCAAATAACCGAAGATATTTGCTTTTTTTGTTAATGTATTGGATTCCTTATTTTTTCAATTTATCCAAAGCCGTTTGTTTTGCTTCTTCAAATTTCAACACCATATCGTCAATTACTTCTTTTACGGTATTAATTTTATCTGATAAATAAGCATTACTTCCTGCAAATGCATACCCTTTGTCCAACCGACCTTTGTAAGCATTGTAAAGCGACACCACGATGCAGTATGGAGCAACTTTATAGTCGCAGGTGTGCAAGCAGTTGTACGGACAAGTTTTAGGTCGTGTAAGGCCTAATTTTACTCTTTCGAGAAAAGTTCCGTTCAAAGCACGCCCAGGCATTCCTACAGGGCTTTGAATAATCTCTACATTATCGCCATTAGCTTTTACGTACGAGTTTTTGAATTTGATATCCGCATCGCATTCGGTGGTAGTTACAAACCGACTAGCTATTTGTACGCCTTGCGCACCAAGCTCCATCATTCGGTACATATCTTCGCCACTATAAATACCCCCAGCAGCTACCACAGGTATCTTCTGATTGTATTTTTCTTCGAAAACAGCCACTTCGCTAACTACTTGTGGTATCAGTTTTTCGATCGCAAAAGCAGGGTCCGATATCTGATTCGTTTTAAAACCTAAGTGCCCTCCAGCATTAGGTCCTTCAACTACAATCATATCAGGCAGATAGTTGTAGAGTGTTTTCCATTTTTCGCAAATAATTTTAGCTGCACGTGCCGACGATACAATAGGCACAAACTTCGTTGTACAACCTTCGGTACGGTATTTTGGCAGATCGAGCGGCAAGCCAGCACCTGCAAATACAACATCTACTTTTTCGGCCACAGCCGTTTTTACCATTTCGCCAAAATTTGTTAATGCCATCATTACATTAACCCCCACAATACCCGAAGTTTTTTCTTTTGCTTTGCGAATTTCTTCGCGCAAGCCTACAACACATGAATCCATGTACGAGCGTGCTTTTTCGCGATAAATTAAGCCCAATCCAGCAACCGAAATCACTCCGACTCCACCTTCGTTAGCTACTGCCGCAGCCAAGCCCGACAACGAAATACCAACACCCATTCCACCTTGAATAATTGGCACACGAGCTGTTAAATCTCCAATTTTTAATCCAGTCATAAAAAAATAAGAATTTGAATATTTATAAATTTCATCAGCACATATCACTCTAAAACAAATAAAAGAACCCGAAACAAGTCCGGATTCTTTTATTATAATATTTTATTGGGGGAAATTATCCATAGATAATGTTTCCATCTTCATCTTTAAATAAGTCGAAACTTTTGTTGTACTGTTCCATAGCACGGTAGCTCATACCCATGCTCGAAAAACCACCATCGTGGAAGAGGTTTTGCATGGTTACTTTGCGCGTTAAGTCACTAAACATCACCACACAATAATCGGCACAATCGGCTGCTGTAGCATTGCCAAGGGGCGACATACGCTCCGAGAAGTCAAGCAATCCATCCATTCCTTTTACACCACTACCAGCAGTAGTTACGGTAGGCGATTGCGAAATAGTATTGACACGTACATTCTTTTCGCGTCCATAAATATAACCAAAACTACGCGCTATCGATTCGAGAACCGATTTAGCATCGGCCATATCGTTGTAGCCAAAAATGGTTCGTTGAGCAGCCATATAGGTCAATGCAACCACTGAACCATATTCATTTATAGCATCCAATTTTTTAGCTACTTGAAGCGTTTTATGAAATGAAATAGCTGAAATATCAAGCGTGGTATTAAACATATCGTAGTCCAAATCATCGTAAGGGCGTTTTTTACGTACATTTGGCGACATACCTATGGAGTGTAATACAAAATCAATTTTGCCTCCTAAAGCATCCATCGATTGTTTGAAAACTTCTTCCAAATCTCCAACGTTGGTAGCATCGGCAGGTATTAATTTGGCGTTAAGTTTTTCGGCAAGTTCGTTGGTTGTACCCATACGTACTGCCAACGGTGTATTAGAGAGCGTTATTATTGCACCTTCTTCAACTACCCTTTCGGCTACTTTCCAGGCAATTGACATATCGTTCAATGCACCGAAAATAATCCCTCTTTTACCTTTTAATAAATTGTTACCCATTTTAATTTGATTTGTTAGTATACAGATTATACCTTTTTATATATCAAAAAGTCTTTCAGAAAGTAAAATTCGGCACAAAGATACGAAAAATGTGCAATAGCGCAAATTATTTTAGCTCAAGCTTTAAAAATCGGCCAGTTTCGCTCTTTGGGTGGGCTGCAATATCGCTCGGTGTACCCACACAAATAACGGTTCCACCACCTGCTCCACCTTCGGGACCTATATCAATCAGGTGGTCGGCAACTTTAATCACATCCATATTGTGCTCAATAATAACAACCGTATTTCCCTTGTTAACAAGCTTATTTAGCACAGTCAATAACACTCTAATATCTTCGAAATGAAGCCCTGTAGTGGGTTCATCGAGAATGTAAAACGTTTTACCCGTATCGCGTTTCGATAGCTCTGTGGCTAGTTTCACACGTTGACTTTCGCCTCCTGATAAGGTTGTACTCGATTGTCCAAGTTTAATATAGCCTAAGCCTACATCTTGAAGCGTTTTTATTTTATTTAAAATGGATGGTTGATTTTCGAAAAATTCAACTGCTTGATTAATGGTCATATCGAGTACATCGGCTATCGATTTGCCTTTAAAGCGCACTTCAAGCGTTTCTTTGTTGTAACGTTTTCCATTACATGTTTCGCAAGGTACATACACATCTGGCAAAAAATTCATCTCAATGGTTTTGTAACCATTGCCACCACAAGTTTCGCAGCGTCCACCAGCCGTATTAAACGAGAATCGACCCGGTTTATAACCACGTATTTTAGCTTCGGGCAGACTTACAAACACATTGCGAATATCCGAAAACACGCCTGTGTAGGTTGCAGGGTTCGACCGTGGAGTACGCCCAATAGGCGATTGGTCAACTTCAACCACTTTGTCAATATGCTCCAATCCTTCTATACTATCATATTCCAAAGGGTCTTTTAGTGAACGGTAAAATTTTTGGCTTAATATGGGTTGAAGTGTTTCGTTTATCAATGTCGATTTTCCACTTCCTGATACGCCAGTTACACAAATCATCTTTCCCAACGGAAAGCTAACATCCACGTTTTTTAGATTATTTCCTTTTGCTCCTTTAAGTAACAATGTATGTCCATTACCAGGGCGTAATTCAACAGGTATTTCAATGTTTTTATCTCCATTTAAATAGTCGGCAGTAAGCGTATGAGCTTTTAGCATTTCGTCAGGTGTGCCTGCAAAAACCACCTCACCACCATGCCTACCAGCGTGAGGCCCCATATCGATCACATAATCGGCAGCAAGCATCATGTCTTTGTCGTGCTCTACAACGATTACGGAGTTACCAGTATCGCGCAATTGTTTGAGCGAGTTTATCAAACGCTCATTGTCGCGCTGATGCAACCCAATACTTGGCTCATCCAAAATATAGAGCACATTTACCAACTGCGAACCAATTTGCGTAGCCAAACGAATACGCTGACTTTCGCCACCCGATAGCGAGTGTGAGCTACGATTAAGCGACAAATAATTCAGGCCTACATCGAGCAAAAACTGCAATCGGCTTCTAATTTCTTTGAGAATTTCAGCCGCAATTGTTTTTTGTTTTTCGGATAAATGTGGCGTTACATCATTCAGCCAAGCATGCAACTGATTGATATCCACGGCTGCTAATTCAGCAATATTTTTATCGTGAATGCGAAAATAAAGCGATTCTTTTCTCAATTTCGCTCCATTACACTCAGGGCATTTTATTTCCTTCGAATACTGATTGGCCCATTTTTGCTCCGTAGCCGATGCTGTATTCTCGGATTGCATTTCGATGTATTTTAAAATACCATCGTAACTCAGAAAGTAATTGGTGCCAATAGCATGATTTTTAATTTGCAAACGCTCCTCGGTGCCATTCATAATCTCGTCGATAGCCTCATCGGGAATAGCACTTACGGCAGTTTTAAGCGTACAATCGTACTTTTCAAGTATCGCTTCTATTTGCCAAAAAATGGTGGTGCTTTTGTGTTTTCCAAGAGGAGCAATCGCGCCATTGTAAATGCTCATGGTTTTGTCGGGAATAATTTTGTCCATGTCAATTTGATTGACATAACCCAAACCTTTACATCTATTACAAGCTCCGTGTGGCGAATTGAACGAAAAATTATGAGGAGCTGGTTCGTCATACGAAATACCACTGGTAGGGCACATCAACATTTTACTAAAAAAACGTGCTTCGTCCGTATCTTTATCCAGCAACATCACAATACCATTGCCCTGTTGCATGGCTTTCTGCATCGACTGTTTGAGGCGAGCACGATCTTTTTCACTTACCAAAAGCTTGTCGATAACCACTTCAATATCATGAATTTTATACCGATCAACTTTAAGCCCATGGGTAATTTCGCGCAACTCACCATCGATGCGAACGTTGAGGTAGCCTTTTTTGCGTATCTGTTCAAACAACTCTTTGTAATGCCCTTTACGTCCACGTACCAAGGGCGACAAAAGCAACATTCGTTTTCCTTCGTAGTTTTTTAAAATCAAATCAACAATCTGATCTTCGGAGTATTTCACCATTTTTTCGCCTGTTGCATACGAATAAGCTTCGCCAGCACGTGCAAAAAGTAAACGAAGGAAATCGTAAATTTCAGTGGTTGTGCCTACCGTAGAGCGTGGGTTTTTGTTGGTAGTTTTTTGTTCTATGGAGATAACAGGACTTAAACCAGTAATCTTATCCACATCAGGTCGCTCCATATTTCCGAGAAAACTACGTGCGTAGGCCGAAAAAGTCTCGATATATCGTCGTTGCCCTTCGGCAAAAATCGTATCAAATGCTAAGGACGATTTTCCACTTCCACTTAGCCCCGTAATTACCGTCAAAGCATTACGGGGTATATTTACATCAATGTTTTTGAGGTTATGAACGCGAGCGCCAATCACCTCAACTTGATCTTTTATTTCTGTTTCTATCGAATTATTTTGTGCCAAAATAGTTATTTTTAGTTCTAAAAAATTTAACCCACAAAGATACTCATTTCAAACTTTGCCTGCAAACGAATACACAAGCCTAAAACTCTTATTTTGAACTTAACCAATCAAATAGGTCAACGGGTGCTGTAGCCATGTTTTCGCGCGTTAGTATAACTAAACCTACCACAAACCCAACAAACAACACAAGTACAGCAATTTGACTCCACGAAACCCTCTGTATCGGTTGTTTTGCTTTCACATCACACACTTCGCCAGGACAGTACTGAGCCTTTTCTTTGTAAAACCAACCATAAAAAATACAGCCAAAACAAATACCAAAAACCGACTCGAAGTACAAGAACAACAAGCAAATAAGGCAAATTATACCTGTTATTGCACTGTATGTATTTAAAACTACCATCAACAAAAGCATGGTCGATGCCAAAATAAGGCCAATAATCCATGCAAACTTTTTTTGAGCAGCACCTACATACTCAGGATTCTGATTCGAAACCATAATTCGACCAAGTATAAGCGAGGGTGCAAATTTGGGGTGAATAAATAGTCGGATAAAAAAATCGACAAAAAACAGTACTATAAAGTACTTCATCGGTGCGAAATTACCTTTAAATATGATTTGCATTAATGCAATAAATACGGTTAGAAATAAAATACCGGCCGCAGCTCGTATTTCACGCTCATTTAAAACGGGAATTTTGTAACCTTCTACCGTTTCGCCAAATTGTTTTTTCATTTTTGTTTTTTTTATTATAAAACTGCCCCCTAACCCCTAATGGGGCATTAGAGAGAAGTATGTTAAATTTTAATACACGATTATACCCAAAATTACAATACCCTCCCGCTACTCAGCAGAGTAAGAGGAGGGTATCTTCACACGTAAACCACAATGCATTAATAACGCATTGCGTTTGATTTTTAATTCTTATTTAACGTCGTAACTTGGCTCTTCCACAATTTCGGGAACAAGCTGATTGTAAGTTACAACTCCATTTTCGTCGATAGCCACTACCGAGCGAGCCATCAAGCCAGCCAACGGTCCATCAGTCATAAGCACACCGTAATCGGTAGCAAAGTTGTTGTAGCGGAAATCCGATGCTGTTACTACGTTTTCGATACCCTCTGCTCCACAAAAACGACTTGCAGCGAATGGTAGATCTTTCGATACACAAACTACAACTGTATTTTCTTGCGATGCAGCCCATTTATTAAAATTACGTACAGAAGCTGCACAAACACCTGTATCGATGCTTGGGAAAATATTTAATAATACTTTTTTACCTGCAAAATCGGCCAAACTCAATTCGTTCAAACCTGCACCTACTAATTTGAAATCTGGTGCTTTTGTTCCTACTTCAGGTAAATTTCCGTTTGTTGCTACTGCACTTCCTTTAAATGTTACTGTTGCCATGTTTTAAATATTTTTTAATGATGTATTTTTTAATTGTTTACATGAATAACGATAAACCACCATTTTTGTTTATTTTTGCGAAGTCTTTTTTTGTAATTAATTCAATTGTGAAACACAAATACATTATATTTCTGATAGTTAGTTGGATCTTTTTTTCGTGTGGCGATCCGCATGAATATTCGGTTGATGCAGCTTTTGGCGACTATGTTCATCGTTTTGAAACAGAAGCTGATCTACGCGGTCACCAAATTAACCTACAATTGTCAGGACTCATTATTGAATTTGCAAACCTTAAAGATGGCAAAGCGGGATTATGCCACTACGAACGCCCCATACGTATCGAAATTGATCGAAGTTACTGGAATCAATTATCCGAAAGTGCAAATGCCGATTTACTCAAGGAAGATTTAATTTTCCACGAACTCGGTCATGGAATACTTAACCGTCGACATACCAATGAAATACTCGAAAATGGTGATTGGAAATCGATGATGTGCGGAGGCGATGCGGTCGAGAACAAAGCTTGGAACATTAATTATCGAGGAAAACGACGCAACTATTATATCGATGAATTGTTTAACCAAGGTGCTCCCCTACCCGACTTTATGAGTATGAACCTTGCGGTCGACACATCTGGATTTAAACAGCTAATTCACTTTGGGTTCGATACAAACAACATAGGCGACACTGGCTGGGATTTAAAATCGATTACAAGCTACAGCATTAGTACGGAAAACAAACAGCTTAAATTTGTGTCGAAAAATGGCAAATCAAATGCAGTAATGATACATTTGAATAGTCCGTTAGTAGATATAATGAACGACATTTTAATTGAAATGGATGTTAATTGTATTCCGATAACAACATCCGATCAATTCGGCATAGCGCTAGGAAAACTGAATAATGGAACAGACACTCTTGATTATTTTAAAATTGACAATCAGCAACATATGTACCCAGGCAACAATCTAGCTTATGGATATTACAGTCAACTCAGTAAAAAACAAATTATTACAAATGGCTATAATCAATTGAAAATAATAAAGCGAAATAATATTTTACACTATTTTATCAATGATAAATATGTGTACCAAGCCGAAAGCGAATTAAAAGGCAGTGGGCAAAATATAGGATTCATTGCACCAGCCTATTCAACCATGTATATCGACAATGTAGGTGTTTCAGTGGTTTCGTCGAGCAGTACGGCATTAAAAATACCTTCAAACATCCAATTTTCAACCGAAATTATCCCATTAAATTCAGAAATTAACGCATTCAATAAATAATTATGGCAAAGTTTACTATATACCAAGTTCTTGTACGTCATTTTGGTAACAAATCGAAAAATAAAATTTTTAACGGTACAATTGACGAAAACGGATGTGGCAAAATGAATGACTTTACATCGAAAGCACTGAAAGAGATTAAAAACCTTGGTATCACACATATTTGGTACACAGGCTTACTCGAACATGCCATGCAAACCAACTACGAACAATACGGCATTCGCCCTGACCACACAGCGGTGGTAAAAGGCAAAGCAGGATCGCCTTATGCTGTGAAAGATTACTACGATATTGATCCCGATTTGGCGGTAGATGTAAACAAACGGATGAAGGAATTTGAAAACCTCGTTGCTCGTACGCACAAAGCGGATTTAAAGTTATTGATGGACTTTATACCCAATCATGTGGCACGTCAGTATCACTCCGATGCTAAACCTGCAGGCACCATCGACCTTGGTGAAACCGATCATAGCGAATGGGCTTTTTCGCCGCGCAACAACTTTTACTATTGCTCTAATCAAGCTTTTAAACCCCAATTCGACAGTGGAGACTATAGTGAATATCCTGCTAAAGCTACGGGTAATGACCAATTTACAGCATCACCTTCAATCAATGATTGGTACGAAACTATCAAATTAAATTATGGTGTAAATTATGTAGAGGGCGGACAAAAACAGTTTGATCCCCTACCCGATACATGGTTTAAAATGTATGACATTCTCCATTTTTGGGCAACCAAAAAAGTGGATGGCTTTCGGTGCGACATGGCCGAAATGGTACCTGTAGAATTTTGGGGTTGGGTTATTCCACGATTAAAAAATGACTTTCCTGAATTGATTTTTATTGCCGAAGTGTACAACCCAAACGAATATCGTAATTATATTTTCAATGGCAAATTTGACTACCTATACGACAAAGTTGGTCTTTACGATAAACTGCGTGATATTTTGACCCACGGACATGCTGCAAGCGACATTACACAGTGCTGGCAAGCCCTGAACGACATACAACAGTACATGCTTAACTTCCTTGAAAACCACGACGAACAACGCATCGTATCCGAATTTTTCTGTGGCAATGCCACCCAAGCTTTTCCTGCTATGGTAGCGGCTGCAACGCTAAGTAAAGCACCTGTGATGATCTATTCGGGTCAAGAGCTTGGCGAAGCGGGCATGGATAACGAAGGCTTTAGCGGACGTGATGGGCGAACTACTATTTTCGACTATTGGAGTATCGATTCCGTGCAAAACTGGTTTAATGGAGGTAAATTTGGCGACCAGAAACTTACAGAAGAACAAAAACAAATTCAAGCATTTTACAAACGCTTGCTGAATATATCGTTGTCAGAAAAAGCAATTACTGATGGTCAACTATATGATTTAGAATATGCTAACTTCAACAATGCTGACTTCAATACATTCGAACATTTTGCATATTTTAGAAAGTACGAAAATGAGTTATTACTTATTGTTTTAAATTTCAGTTCATCCAAAGCAAAGCTTAAAATAGCAATTCCAAGTGAAGCATTCGATTATTTACAACTTGAAAATGCGAAAGAAGTGTTGGTTAAAGACATTTTAAACAATGATAAACATGAATTTAAAACTACATTAGCTGCTGATTCAAAATTCGAAATAATGGTATCAAAACATTCGGCATGTATTCTGAAATTTAGCTAACACATCAGCTCTAGGAGTCTCAAAATAGATTTAAGTAGAAGTAAACTAGCGTACAAATTAAAACCACTTTTTGCGTCTAAAATACCAAATCATACCCAACACAACAAGTGCCATTACGCCTAACATTGCAAAGTATCCATACTTCCAATGAAGTTCGGGTAGTATTTCAAAATTAGTTCCATATACACCGGCTATAAAGGTTATTGGAATAAAAATGACCGAAATTATAGTGAGTAAACGCATGATTTCATTCAACCGGCTACTCACATTGGTATGATACATTGTGAGCATATCGTATAAAATTTCGCGATACGAATCGACCAAGTCATTTGCTTCATTAATATTATCAACCAACTCTTTGTAGTGAATAATATTCTCATCCTTAATAAGATCCGTTTCGTATTTAGCAAGTGTAATAATCATTTCCTTGGTAGGTTTAATAATTTTACGCATCGCATTTAGCTCCTTTTTAAGTGTATTAATTTTTTCAGGTAAGTTTTTGTCAAAGGTTTCAGATAGTTGCTCCTCTAAATCCTCAATACGCTCCCCCAACTCCCCTATTTGGTAAATATAATGATCTACAACCACATCGAGAATTGCAAAAGCAAGGTAATCAGACCCCGACTTACGAATCTTATTTTTATGTGTTCGAATGCGTTCACGTATAGGGTCAAAAATATTGCCTTTAATTTCTTGAAATGAAACGAGCATACCATTGCTAATTATCAAACATAAATTATCAACACCTACACCACTATCCGATTTATGTAACAGTTTAATATTGATATATAAGTGATTATCCACCTCCATAAATTTCGGCCGTGTACTTGGATTCATCACATCCGAAAGTATAATATTACTGATCTTGAATTTATCAGCAAGTATTTCCATTAACTTCACATTATCAACACCATACACATTCAACCAACTCGATGTACCTGGATTCTTCAAATCATCAAATTGCTCTGGTTTAGTTACTTCAAACTCTTTAAGTGTATCCAGACTATAATTAATGGCATTTACAACCACCGAATCAATTTTCTTTTGACCTCTAAATATCAGGGCATAAGGCGATAAGCCTATATATTCTTTCTTCTTTTTATGAGTACGTTGCATGAATATTATTGATTTTCGTGTGTTACAAAATTACATAAAACTCTGATATACACAAATGATTTAAACAAGTTGAATTTTTCAGTAAAATTAAAGAAAAATTTCTCTAATAATTGACGAAACTTTTTTATCTTTGCATACGATTCATAAGAATAGAATAAAACAACTTAAAAATAAATTTATATGTCAAAAGTAACCGTTGTAGGCGCCGGAAATGTGGGTGCAACCTGTGCTAATGTTTTAGCGTTTAAAGAAATTGCCGATCAAGTAGTAATGCTCGATGTAAAAGAAGGTGTATCGGAAGGTAAAGCCTTGGATATGATTCAAACTGCTGCATTATTGGGATTCGACTCAACCATTGTAGGTTGTACTAACGATTATGCTCAAACTGCTGGCTCAGATGTAGTTGTTATCACTTCAGGTATACCACGTAAACCAGGTATGACACGCGAAGAACTTATTGGCGTAAATGCTGGTATTGTAAAAACAGTTGCTGAAAACATCTTAAAATACTCTCCTGAAGCTATAATTGTTGTAGTTAGTAACCCAATGGATACTATGACTTACTTAGCTCTTAAGGCAACAGGCCTACCAAAAAACAAAATTATTGGTATGGGTGGAGCTCTTGACAGCTCACGTTTTAAATGTTATTTAAGTAAAGCACTAAACGCCAACCCTACCGAAATTGAAGGTATGGTAATTGGTGGACATGGCGACACAACCATGATTCCATTAACTCGTTTTGCTTCATATAAAGGTCGTGCTGTAAGCGATATTCTTAGCAAAGATGAATTAGCTAAAGTAGTAGCCGACACAATGGTTGGTGGTGCTACACTTACTGGTTTACTTGGAACTTCGGCTTGGTATGCTCCAGGTGCTGCTGCTGCTTACCTTGTAGAATCAATTATCCACGATCAGAAAAAAATTATCCCTTGTTGTGTATCGCTCGAAGGCGAATACGGTCAAAATGACATCTGTATCGGCGTTCCTTGTTTAATTGGCAAAAATGGTTTAGAAGCTATTATCGACTATAAATTGAACGAAGAGGAAACTGCTCTTTTCAACAAAAGTGCAGCTGCCGTGCGTGCTACTAACGATGTTCTTAAAGAAATTAACGTGCTATAATTCAGTATTTAAATCTCATAAAGGAGTCATAAACCATGTTTATGACTCTTTTTTATGAAACAGACATTCACCTAAAACATGTTAATAAATTTAATTTTCAAAGAAATTCAAGTCCAAAAATTTGGATATTAGAATGTTTTTACTCTATCTTTGTAATCATTATAAATTTGTACATTAAATTTATAAATATAAAAAAACACGTTATTTATTCCACACACATTCACCTATGAACAATTACATTCAAATTCACCGTTACTTACAGCAATTCGACATTAAACCCTCTGTGCAACGTACTGCTGTTATGGATTATTTGATGAAAAATAAAACACATCCAACTATTGATGAAATTTATTCTTCGCTCAGTCCAATGATGCCGACACTTTCGAAAACAACGATTTACAACACCTTGAATCTTTTTGTTCAAAAAGGTGCCGTATTGCAACTTGCGCTCGATGAGAAAAATGCACGATACGATGCAGATGTTAGCAATCATGCTCATTTTAAATGTACTAGCTGTACTAAAGTATACGATTTTATGGACTTATCGCCAAGTTTATTTACGAAACCAACCGTCGAAGGATTTGACATTGACACCGTAGAAGTTTCATATACAGGAATATGTCCAAGTTGCAAAGGCTTAAATTAATTTAGAACAACAAATACAGAATACATTGAGGCAAATATCCGAAAAGATATTTGCCTTTTTTGTTGTAATTTACTTATCTTTGATATTAAATCAAGCAGCATCCATTCACTTCAATCTTTCATACACATCCATTCATATGCTAATTTTGATACTTACACTTTGTATATATGCAATCTTAATTAGTTGGCTTATTGTCGGATGGCGAAAAACAAAGGAGTTTATTGAAGACGAGAACACAGACAAAAATTGCAAAGCAACTATCGTTGTAGCTTGCAAAAACGAAGCGCAAAAACTCCCACACTTACTACAGGCTCTTGCTAATCAATCAAACCAAAACTTTCAGCTTATATTAGTCGACGACAATTCGACGGATAATAGCTTTGAAATAATGCAATTAAGCAAGGAGTTTTCAGATATGTTAATTCTAAAATCATCAAGAACTGGTAAAAAACAAGCTTTGAAAACTGGCATCGAACAAGCTTCTAACGAATTTATTATTACCACCGACGCCGACTGCCAACCTGTAAGCACCTGGCTACAATCAATCTATGCTTTTCACAATCAATACAATCCTGATTTAATCATTGGCCCTGTCGAGATAAAATCGCCGACTACATTTTTTGAAGCCTTACAACAATTGGAGTTTCAAACCCTTATTGCATCAGGTGCAGGTGCTGCCGGAAACAATCAGGCCATTATGTGCAACGGCGCAAACCTTGCCTTTCACAAATCCGATTGGTTAGCACACTACAACGCTATTAAACCTCATTTACAATCGGGCGACGATGTTTTTCTGCTACATACTTTAAAACGTGAGCAACGAAACATTCAATTTCTTAAGTCGAAAAAGGCCATGGTTTTTACTAGCGCCTGTTCTACATTGAAACAATTTTACAAACAACGCAAACGGTGGGCATCAAAAGCACCATCCTACTCCGATACAACCACAATTATTGTGGCTCTGATTATTTTGGGTGTCAATACAATGCTTTTCTTTTTGGCAATCGCAAGTATCATCAATCACAATTACATCGTTTATTTACTAGTGTCAGTTAGTACTAAATTTCTAATCGACTGGTACTTCATTGGGCAAACAAACCACATTTTCGAAAACAAAAAAACCGTCCGAAGCATAGTAGCTCTGACGGTTGTATATCCTTTTTACATAGTCATTTCTGCTTTTGCAGGAATAGCCCAAGGACTTAACGATAAACATACAAATGATAATCGGTAATTGTAACTTTGTAGCGTCGCAACACTTCCTTCGCAGGCCCCGATGTGTTATCAGGATGACCCACACCAAACGAAATATCATAAACACTACCACATTTATTACACTTAACCTTGCCCAACGAACCCTTTATTGGATACACTTTGGCTGTTCTACTCACTTCGTGCGTGCACGCCATGTCAAAAGCATAGTAAATCGTGTTTCCATATTCATCAGGCAGTGGACTTGAGTATACTAAAATACCCGCAAAACCCAATCTATCAGCATCGTAAACAGGTGTTTCGAACGTTAAAAATTCATTTGAACTATTCTTGAAGGTATTGTACTCCCCACTAAAATCAATTTTTAAACTTACCAACATAGCCGGTACCGACGACACATAGTTATCCTTACAGCCCCACGTAAGGGCTGTAAAAGATAAAAAAAGTATTATTGGGCGGAAATTCGACACAATTCTTCGTCGGTAAAATGAGTATTTTTAAGCGCATCAATATTATCCTGCATCTGTTTCACCGAACTAGTGCCAATAATTACAGAATTAACCTCCTGCTTATGAAAACACCAGGCAAGTGCCATTTGAGCCAACGACTGCCCACGCTCTTGGGCCAATGCATTTAAATTCGAAATACGATTTAAAGTCTCAGGCGTAAGTTGTTCCTTTTTCAAAAAACCATAATTATGCGCAGCTCTCGAGTTTTCGGGTATACCATGTAAGTATTTATCACTAAGCATACCTTGCGCCAGCGGTGAAAACCCAATAAAGCCAACACCATTTTCTTGAGCAGCCGGAAGAACTTCCGTTTCAATTTCGGGCGAAAATATACTATATCGACCCTGATGTATCAAACAAGGTGTACCATTTTCGCGCAAAATACGGTAAGCCTCTCGCGCTTTATCTTCAGGATATTTCGATATACCCACATACAAAGCTTTACCCTGCTTCACCATATCCGAAAGCGCCCCCATTGTTTCTTCAATAGGCGTATTCGCATCGTATCTGTGCGAGTAAAAAATATCTACATAGTCCAACTTCATACGGTGCAAACTTTGTTCCAAGCTAGCAATCAAATACTTACGCGATCCACCATCACCATACGGACCATCCCACATAATGTGACCAGCCTTCGTACTTATCAGCATCTCATCCCTATGGTCGGCGAAATATTTTTTCAGCATTTTGCCAAAATTTTTCTCAGCACTACCCAAAGGCGTACCATAATTATTGGCTAAATCAAAGTGCGTAATGCCATTATCAAACGCATGTTTAATCATTCGCAACGCCTCATCAGCATCATCCACATCGCCAAAGTTATGCCACAAACCTAATGATAATTGAGGCAATTTCAAACCACTAGCACCGCACCTATTGTAGCCCATCCCTTGCTTATAACGCTCAGGGTTAGCTGTATATTTCGAATGATCAGACATAACGCTTACCCTTTAAAATTTAACTTCAGGAGCTTTTTCGCTACCCGCCTCAGCCTCAAAATAGGCTTTTTTCTCTAAACCAGCAAACGAAGCAACCATGCTTGTCGGAAATTTACGAATCGAAGCATTAAACTCCTTGCACAAATCGTTGAAACGACCACGCTCCGTAGTAATACGGTTTTCAGTACCTTCTAACTGTGCTTGAAGCTCCAAAAAGTTCTGATTCGCTTTCAAATCAGGGTAATTTTCGGTAATACTCAACAATTTACCCAAGGCCGAGCTCAATTGCCCTTGCGCCGCTTGATACTCTTTCAACTTTTCAGCCGTTAAATTCGTTGGATCCACAGTAATTTGCGTCGCTTTTGCACGCGCAGCCACCACACCCTCCAGCGTTTCACTTTCGTGGCTAGCATAACCTTTCACTGTTGCAACCAAATTTGGAATCAAATCCGCACGACGTTGGTACTGATTCTCAACATTTGCCCACTGACCATTCACTGCTTCGTCCTTGCTCACAAGTCCGTTATATTTACCAATTCCCCAGAAAACCGTTAAAATAATAACCCCAAGAATTGCTAATAAAATAATTGTGTTCTTATTCATGCTATTTTAAAATAATTGTTTATTATAAATTGAAAAAAATAAAATTCAATACAAATACATTTTTGGGCGTGCCCCTCGTACCTCGGGTCGGGCTTTCGCTTCTGCCCCTACTCGTACCTCGTAGTGGCATTCGCTCTATCCCTCACGCTCCGAGCTACATTATTACCAGCCGCTCGTTGATCCACCGCCCCCCGAAAAACCACCACCAAAACTTCCTCCACTGAAGCCACCGCCGTCGCCTCCGCCAAAACCACCACGACCACTACTTAGTATGCTACCAATCACAGCACCAGCCACCATCGAGTCGCCATTGCGCTGAAGTCGAGGTATATTATCGTTATGATTCTCCTCGTAACCGCAAAATTTACAATGAAAAGTTGTACGTTCAGTACCACCACTAATATAAGTAGGAGCCACTATGGTACGTTTCTCCTTCAATATAAATGCTTTGGTATTGCAACGAGGACAATTCGTGTAAGCACTTGGTTTATCATAGGTAAATATCGTTTCGTTTTTGCAACTATCGCACAAAAACACATCATAATCCACTGCATTTAACTGCTCTTCAAACTGTTGAGCCATTTTCAAATGAGCATCCTCTTTCTTCTCACTGAGCAATTTCATTTGTCCACCACATTCGCCACAAGCTATCGGCTCCCGACGAACTTTGAACATCATCATACGACCATAAATTTTTGCTGGCAAGGTAGTAAATGGCACTGGTATAACTAAAACCAAGTAGTAAACCGGAAATTTAAGTAATAAAATAGCCACCACCGCAATTATCGGCAACATAATAGCCATTACCATTAGCGCGCCCGCCTTTTGAGTTTTGATGGCTTTATAACGTACAATATTCGACGAAAGTTTGGTGTTCTTGCGTATTTTCGATACAATACTAGCTACCCAAACAAACGATATAAGCATCAGAAACAAGTAAATACCAATAGCCATTGGTAAAATTTCGGCCCACGGAATTTCAACTTTTTTCTCTACAAAAGTTTCCTCTTTTACCGTTTTTACTAGTTGCTGTACACCAGCAAGCACGCCAGCATCGTAGTTACCTGTTTTAAACTCAGGTATCATGTATTGGCTTTGAATTCGTTTTGTAATGGCATCAGGCATTATTCCTTCCAATCCATAACCCACTTCGAAAGTTACTTTGCGCTGATCTAAAACGAACAACACCAATAGTCCATTGCTATTTTCGGCCGTACCTATGCCCCACTGTTTGAAAAGTCGAGTAGCAAAAGGTTTTATTTCCTCATAACCAATTGAATTAACCAACACCACAGCCACTTCCGATTTGTTGGTGGCCTGTAGTTCATTCAATAGCTGATTAATCTGACTAACCGTTTGAGCATTTATAATATTATCCGGATTTGCTACAAAATTAGCTGCATTAGCAGTTTTTGGGTTCGGTATTGTTTCAACCGTGTACTGAGCTGAACCTGTAAAAATTACAAGCCAAACGAAAAGTGTTGAAAATATTTTTTTCATTTATGTAGAGTTAGCAACCTAAGTACAAAGCAGTAGTAGCGAAATGAATAACAATTAGTTATTACAATTAGTTTTGAGCATTAAGCAATTCAACCGAAAAATAAAGCATTGAGTAAGGAGGAACTTTCGCGTTTTTAGTTTCGCCATATCCTAATTCAGTAGGAAAAAAGAAATCCATTGAACCACCTATTTTCAACTTAGTAATTGCTTGTTGCCAGCCAACAACCGTGTTCGACAAATAACCAGTATATGTACCTGAATCAAATACTACCCCTGTAATTAGTTTACCTGTATAACGCACCGTAACATACGAATTTATGTTTGCTTGTTTCACTTCACCAGGATAGATGATTTGGTAGCACAAGCCCGATTCTGTAAGCGTATAATCCGTTTTAGCAGCTACTTCTTCAGCATATTTTTTCTCATTCAAAATCTTCCAGTCGGCATACGTTTCTTCATCGCATGATGTAAATACAAGTATGGCAGCAAAAAACAACAAGCTAAGTTTTGTAAATCGTTTCATTCTATCTCTTTATTATTTCAGTATTTATTTTTTAAATGTAAAGTTAAAACTTCCAGCCAAGTTTCCATCACAGAAAAACTCAACACGATAGTTTCCTGGAGGTAAAACCTCTTCTATTTTCCAATAAACCACATCGCTATGCGCCTCACTTGTATATTCAAAACTCTTTTTAATAGAGTAGCTAATATTTTTATTTTCGAACTCAAATACATTACCCGAACCTTTTGTAAGCACTTCGTTATCCGGACGAGTAATGCGTATATACATGGTTTTATTACCTGGTTGTGCTGTAATATTTTTATTTACAGTATAATTCAACTGCAAGTTAGCGGTTGATGTAAACATATTTGTTTTTTTGTTTCTGCTATTGAGTGGCGTAAAACTAAAGCCCGACACCTCGAGTTTCGAGGCACGCGTCACCACCTCGCTCAAACTTTCTTTTTCTTTCGCTAGAATTTCAGCAGTTTCGCTAGCTTGCGTATACTTACGTTTTACTTCCGAATTTTCGGTACGTAGTTCTTTATTTTCAGCATTTAACGCATCAATCTGATTTACATAGTGTACCAATAACTTACGAACACTAGCCAATTCAGCTTTAAGCTGAGATATTCGCTTAGCATTAGTTGCTTTAGTTTCACGTAGTTCTTCTAGTAACTGACGCATTTTAATTTTCTGATCTTCAAGCAATTTAAATAGCGAATCGTTTTTAATATTCGATGTATAACCATCAAATTCAGTAGCCATATCCTGAAATTCGCGCTCCACTTGTTGTTTTTCAAAATTCATCATCTCAACCACTTCAACCACCTCAGCTTCTGTTTCTTTATTCTTATTAATAAGGTAAATAACAGTTCCAATCAAAGCTAATATTACAGCTGCTAGAGTAGCATAGATCAGTATATTTTTGTTTTTTGTTTCCATCATAGAATATCCTTTCGTTTATAATATTGGTATCAGTTTTTCTAATTTAATGCCTCGTGAGCCTTTAATTAGGATGTAATAATCGTTAATTTTATGGTTTGATAGTTCAATAATCAAATCATCAACTGTTTTAAAACAATCAAAAGCGTTTTTCGTTTTGCAGAACTGTTCCCCAACAAGCTTTACATGCGTTAGATTTTTAGAAATCAACAAATCAACAATTGCCTGATGCTCTAGCTCCGACTGTTCTCCAAGTTCAAGCATGTCGCCCAACAGAAGCATTTTTGAATCGACCTCCATTTGAGCAAAGTTCTCAATAGCAGCCCTTAAACTCGTAGGGTTAGCATTGTAAGCATCAACAACTAATTTATTACGCTCAGTAATAGTAAGTTGTGAACGATTATTTTGGGGCGTATACGTTTCGAGTCCATTTTTTATATCGCTAGTTGACACACCAAAATAGTGTCCAATAGTTACAGCGGCCAACACATTTTCAGCATTATAGCTTCCCACCAACTGCGTAGCAACTTCAAAATTTTCACCTTCGCTAGTTTCACAATTCATTTTCAAGAAAGGCGAACATGAAACGATAGTTGCGCTTACCTTCGCATCAACTGCATTTAATAAGCTATATTTATATTGTTGATTCTTGGTATCAAAACCTGAACGCTGTGCCATTTCGGCCAAATGTTGGTTATCTGCATTTACAAAAATGAGCTTTCCATTTGCTAAAATAGATTCATAAAGCTCTGCTTTTGTGCGTTTAACGCCCTCAAGCGAACCAAAACCTTCGAGGTGAGCTTTGCCAACATTGGTAATAATGCCATAATCGGGGCATGCAATTTCGGCAAGTTCCTTTATGTCGCCAATATGATTAGCACCCATTTCCACAACGGCCATTTCATGTTCAGCGCTTAGCTGTAGCAATGTAAGTGGTACACCGATATGATTATTTAAGTTTCCTTGTGTGTATAAAACCTTATATTTACGAGTCAATACGGCAGCTATCAACTCCTTAGTTGTTGTTTTGCCATTAGTGCCCGTAATGCCAACTATGGTAGTTCCTAATTGTTTGCGATGGTATGTTGCTAATTGTTGAAGACACTGTAGGGTATCTGAAACAAGAATATACCTTTCGTCGATAGCAAACTCAGCTTGATCCACTACAGCATAAGCTGCACCATTATCTATGGCCGATTTGGCAAAAGCATTGGCGTTAAAATTAGCACCTTTAAGCGCAAAAAACAAGCATCCCAACGGACAATTACGACTGTCGGTTGAGATTACAGGATTTTGCTGAAAGCGTGTATAAATTTCAGGAATTGTCATTCGAAAACAATCAAGTTAAACAATTAAAATTGATAAACCAAAGAGACAAACCAACCTCGCTGACGAAGTATGTTGTTAGAATCAATTTTGTTTATGCTATTGATTCCAAAATCATAACCACTCTTTAAGCGATAATTTTTATATTGTGCTCCACCACCAATGCTCATTTGTAGATTGATGCGATTAATGATATTTTTTTTGTATAAATCGTTGTTTGCATACGAATCAGACTCTAATCGAATGAATTCTTTCATGTTTTCAGGAATTAGCTGATCAAAACCGTCCTTCATTGAAGCTGGAATAGAAGCAGTTACCTTTTGTGGTTGGAATAGTCCTATTGAGATATTTGGTCCAGCATAAGCAAAAAACTTGAAGTTTTTTGAAACAGGTAAAGAATAATGCACCTGTAATGGAATCTCAAGGCTATGACTCATTGTTTTGTAGTTTACGTTTACCGAGTCGTGCGATGTATAATACTGAGTATTATTCGAATATAAAAATTGGTATAAACCTCCGGTAAGCAAGCTAAAATTGTGTTTTAAGTTAAATTCCAAATTTACACCCATTTTAAAACCATCGAAATAATCTGTTTTAAATTGTTTACCATAACGTTGTTGTTGTACGTAGCCACCCTCTACACTATATTTTTGAGCTACAAGGCTTACTGCAATTAAAATAAACAGAAATACGACACTAAATCTTTTGATGTTCTTCATTATCACGATCTTATTAATCTGAAAACTAGCTATTAAATATTTTATTAAATTCAAAAAATGAATACAGCGCAAAGATACATTAAATATATGAATTCCGTCCTTTCAAAATGTTACTCTTTGTACCTTATTTGAGGATTTTTCTGAATAAATTTTAAAAAAATATAGTTTTACAATCGGTTTCGTTCGCTACAATTTTTCATTAACTTTGCAATGCAATAAAATATCGAGAACAAACACACATAATATACTGAAATTTAACTATTGATAGTTTGCATAGCTGAAAAACCAAGTGTAGCAAGAGATATTGCCGAAATTTTAGGCGCTAAAAGCCGAAAAGATGGCTATATGGAAGGAAATGGATATCAAGTAACCTGGACTTTTGGTCATTTGTGTGGTTTACTTGAGCCACATGAATATGCACCCGAATGGAAAGCATGGGCGCTAAGTCACCTACCAATGATCCCTGCTCGCTTTGGAATTAAAGTAATGAACGAAAGCGGAATACAAAAACAATTTAAAGTAATAGAACAATTAATAGCATCGGCCGATGAAGTAATAAACTGTGGTGATGCGGGCCAAGAAGGAGAGTTAATTCAGCGTTGGGTGTTGCAAAAAGCAATGTGCAAATGTCCGGTTAAAAGACTCTGGATTTCGTCGCTTACCGAGGAGTCAATTCGCGAAGGTTTTAAGAAGCTCAAAGATCAATCGGTATACCAACCACTTTATGAAGCGGGGCTTTCGCGCGCTATTGGCGATTGGTTACTAGGCATGAATGCCACTCGACTTTACACTCTTAAATACGGTAAAAACAGGCAGATTCTTTCAATTGGTAGAGTGCAAACCCCTACCCTAGCCTTAATTGTAAACCGTCAACTCGAAATTGAGAATTTTAAACCCGAAGCATATTGGGAGCTAAAAACAATTTATCGCGATACTATTTTTTCAGCGTCAAAAGGTCGTTTTAACAGTGTTGAAGAAGGTACACAGTTTCTTGAAACAGTAAAAACATCTGATTTTGTTGTGACCGACATTACCACCAAAAAAGGGACAGAATCGGCACCTAAACTATTCGACCTTACATCACTTCAGGTGGAGTGCAATAAAAAGTTTGGTTTTTCGGCCGACGAAACACTCAAAACCATTCAGAGCTTGTACGAAAAGAAAGTTACTACCTACCCACGTGTAGATACTAGCTTTTTGAGCGACGATATGTACCCTAAAATACCAGCTATTTTAAAAGGATTGAAAGAGTACGAACAACTTACGGCACCCATTTTGGCTGCTAAAATTCCCAAATCAAAAAAAGTTTTCGACAATGCAAAAGTAACAGATCACCACGCCATTATCCCCACAGGCGTTAACCCTACGGCATTGAATGAGAATGAGAAGCGCGTATTTGATTTAGTATCACGTCGCTTTATAGCCAATTTCTACCCTGAATGTAAAATAGCCACAACCACCGTTTTAGGCGAAGTTGATAAGATAGAATTTAAAGTGAACGGTAAGCAGATTTTGGATGCTGGCTGGCGTGTTGTATTCGACAAGGCAAAACAAGACGATGAAAAAGAAAACGAGGAGGACGAAAAAACACTGCCGCTGTTCGAAAAAGGCGAAAACGGGCCACACGAGCCTACATTAGCTGAGAAATGGACATCGCCACCCAAACCATTCACCGAAGCTACGCTGCTTCGTGCCATGGAAACAGCAGGTAAACTCGTGGATAACGATGAGCTACGCGATGCTTTAAAGGAAAACGGTATTGGCCGACCCTCAACCCGTGCAGCTATTATCGAAACCCTTTTCAAGCGCGAATATGTACGTAAAGAGCGTAAAAACCTAATTGCCACCAACACAGGAGTAGAACTTATACTAACTATTAGCGAGGAATTGCTCAAATCGGCCGAACTTACTGGTCTTTGGGAGAAAAAGCTACGCCAAGTGGAAAAGGGCACTTATCAGGCCAAAGACTTTTTGGATGAGCTCAAAGAGATGGTACGCGAAGTGGTGTTTAATGTAAAAAGCGAAAACCGTAGTCAAGCTACCATTATTCAACAAATGATGGCTGCAACAGCCGCCGTCGACAAAATTGAAGGCACAAAATGCCCTGAGTGTGGTTCAGGTACGCTACTGAAAGGTAACTCAGCCTATGGCTGTAGCCGCTGGCAAGAGGGCTGCACATACCGCAAACCCTTTTAATATCTCATTGTATTTTATACCAAAAGAGGCTAAATCAAATCTGATTTAGCCTCTTTTGGTGAAATAAACACCTAATTTATTTTTTCGCTTTAAAACGTTCGTTGAGTAATTTGGTAATTTCAGATGTAATGTCATATCCTTTTTCGGCAAAAAGTACATTGTCGCTTGATGTGTTACTTAGAATAAGCTCATACTTTCCGTCCTTATTGTACACTTTTAAAAATGCATTGATAGTATCACGAAGCTGTTCGCTCATTTTTTGTTGTACTTGCATCAATTGTTGGCTCAATTTACCATCCAGCTCCTGTAGCTCTTGTTGGCGACGAACTAAACGAGCTTGCTCTTGTTCTGCGCGCTCACGACTAAGAAAAGCATTTGCTTCCAATTTGCGTTGAAACTCTCCCATTTCTGTTTGCAGCTGACGTGCCTTTGTATTAATATCCAGGCGTGAATCCTCTTGTTTGCGTATTAACGACTCATTAGCATCTTTTGCAAATTGGTAATTAGATAATAAAGAATCAACATTAATATACGCAATGGGTAATTTACCCGACTTAATCTGTTCTTTTGTAAACGGAGCAGCTACACCGCCATCGCCTTTTTTTGAAAATACAATAACAAACAATGCTATAACAGCAATGGCTAAAACACCATTTAAATAGAGGGAAAGATTTTTCATCTGCTTAATATTTGTGTAAAATTAAAAATGTGTTGAAATAATTATATTAGATTTATTTGATAGTTAGCTTTTTAAGTGGCAATTGCGCCTCTCTATCTTGCGTAGTGGCACATGGAACACCTTCTTTTTTAAGACCCTCGTTTCCTCCAATGTGAATATTTGGAAACTGTCCATCTTTGATAAAAAATATACGAAACCCGAGTATTAAAACCCCTATTATCAGCAAAATAGCCGATACGATAAATGCTTGAATCATTTTATTATTTATTAAAAACAATACAAAGATAATTTTTTTGAGCTATTAAATTCCGAGAAAATGCTATTTTTTAGTAATTTGAATGTTTAACACTGTATTTTAACGCAATTTAAGAAGAGTGCAATTAAACCTTTGTACCTATTCGAAGTCACTCCTACAAAACAGACAAAATACAACTCCTTTTAGGGCTTAAAAAGGACTCTAAAGGCATCTTCGACCTTTTTTACACGTACCAACTCCATATTCATTTTCCCGATATTTAAAGCTTTAATATTAAAATCAGGAATAATCATTTTGGTAAAACCGAGTTTTTCGGCTTCTAAAATCCGTTGTTCTATTCTATTTATAGGCCTAATTTCGCCCGACAGTCCAACTTCGCCCGCTATACAAATTTGTTTATCGATAGCAATATCAACATTCGACGATAAAATGGCACTCATAACAGCCAAGTCGATAGCTGGATCGTTAATCTTTAGTCCACCAGCAATGTTTAAGAACACGTCTTTCTGTGCCAATTTAAACCCAGCACGTTTTTCGAGTACTGCCAGCAACATATTCAACCGGCGCAAGTCGAAACCAGTACAGGAGCGCTGAGGTGTACCATAGGCAGCTGAACTTACCAAGGCTTGTGTTTCGATTAAGAATGGACGCACCCCTTCGATAGCCGAAGCAATAGCCACCCCACTCAAACCACCTTGATGCTGCGACAACAAAAGCTCTGAGGGGTTCGACACTTCGCGGAGTCCACTTTGTTGCATTTCGTAAATACCAATCTCAGAGGTACTGCCAAAGCGATTTTTAATGCTTCGCAGTATTCGGTACATATAATGTTGGTCGCCCTCAAACTGCAAAACCGTATCGACAATATGTTCCAACACTTTAGGCCCTGCAATGCTTCCTTCTTTATTAATATGCCCGATTAATAATACTGGCGTACCGCTTGTTTTACAGTATTTTAGCAGATGAGCAGCACATTCGCGTACTTGCGAAACGGAACCTGGAGAAGATTCAACAAGTTCAGTCGATACCGTTTGAATGGAATCGACAATAACCACATCGGGCTGAATATTTTGAATGTGTACAAATATCTGTTCGAGTGATGTTTCACTCACAATAAAACAATCGGGAGCATCGTATTTTAGGCGTTCTGCACGTAGTTTAAGCTGCTTCACACTCTCTTCGCCCGATACGTAAAGCGTACGTTTACCTTTGAGGTTAAGCACCACTTGGAGCACCAAAGTTGACTTACCGATTCCAGGCTCACCTCCTATAAGTACCAATGAACCAGGTACTAAACCACCTCCTAGCACTCTGTTCAATTCATTGCTCGATGTGTCTATTCTTGCTTCTTCACTTGTTTCGACTTCGTGTAGTCGTACTGGTTTTTGCTTGGTCACTTCGAGTCCGCCAAGGTTTACTTTGGGGCTATTGTCTTTACTTACAATCTCTTCGACATAGGTATTCCATTCACCACATTGCGGACATTTACCTATCCATTTGGGCGAGTCGGCTCCACACTGCTGACAGACATATACTGATTTTGTTTTTGCCACTTTAAAGAGTTGAGAATTTATTTCTGTAAACGAATTATTCGTCTCGTAAAGTTAAAATAAATTTTCGACACACACAATAACAACGTAATTCCCATTTAAGAATGAAGCTTTTTTGTTTATAATAAAGATAAGACAGATAGCGTATTATTGAGATTTTAAAAGGACATTATTTTAATGATATTTCTTAATCCCAGTTGTAAGCAGCTCAACACTACTCGTCGCCGTCTACTTTAAGCTTTATTTTGTATTGAGCTTTGCCTGAAAAGTCTTTTAATGAGTCGGCAAGTGCATTTGTTATCTGTATTTTTTTAGCATCTAATTTGCCCGAATTTAGGATGTATTTTTCGAGAAGACTATTACGCAATTTCATTTTATGTAGTAAGTCAGCACGTAAACTATCTTTGGGATAAAGAAGCGCAATTTTATCACTAAGAATAGCATCGGCAGCTATTTTACCCATCGAAAGCGAATCAATATGTTTCACAAATGAGCTATCTTTTGTGTTGTACGAATCAACCTCTTCGAAAGTTAATGCGCCACTTTTAGCTGTTAAAAACACTTCTTTGGCTCGGAACAAATCGTAACCATCGATTTCTTTATCCATATCAACATATTGAATTAAATCCATATTAAATGCAGGCTTTTGAGCTACTGTCGATAGCAACTCATCAATCTTAGCGTATTCGTTGGCCGTAAACTCGTTGTTACGAGCACTTACTGGCAACGACGACATACCATCTTTGTTTGATAATCCCAAGGCATCGCCCATAAACTTAAATGGACTTGTTACAACCTTTACCATCAAGTTGCCCAAGGTTTTAAATACAATGCGCCAGTATTTGAATTCTGGATCGTTAATATTCCCTTTTACTGGCACAACAAAATTTATTTTATCATTTTTGTCCTTCAAAATATACAAAGCGGTACGTAAAGGCAAATTATATTCGGGCTTATACTCTTTGTGCTTTTTACTTACATTTACTTTGTATACATCTATTGTATTAGAACTTACAATATTGTTATTCGTAATTTTATTTTTAGTTTCGAATCGCAAATTACCCTCTACAAGGTCGTAAGCAGTATAATGAAAACTGTAAGGACTTAGATTTTTCAAATCAAAATTTATTAATTTCAAGATTATTTCCTGATTTGATAAGTCGTTTATGTTTCCTTTCCAGAGGTAGTTTAATTTTCCATTGCTTGTGAGTGATGCTTCGCCCTTAAATTGGTTCGTACCATTCAAATCAAAATTTTCGGACACCATTCCGGCATTTTTTATCAGCAATTCGTAAGGTTTTCGTAATGTTTTATCTTCGAAGCGAATGCTCGTATTTTCGGCAAGCATTTTATCCACTTTAAACACCATTGGGTCCGAGCTCGAACTACTTGTTGTATCGGTAGTAGCAGGATAAAGCTCTGTAATATTATCGGTAGTGGGGTGCATTATGTAGTTTAACCCGACATTGGTCATGTGAATTGAATTAAAAATAAATTGAAAATTAGCCAAATCAATCTTTTTCATATCCACAGCCATATCACCACCGCTTATTACTGGCTCGTTCAGTTTATTCGTAATTACCACATTGTGTATTGATGCTTTACCGCTAACTATAAAACTCATTAAATGGTTGGTATTACCGCTAATTTTAATATCCGAATTCAAAGTACCTTCCAATTGATTTACATCATAATATCCTTTTAAATAGGGTTTAATAATGTTGATTGGAAGTTTATTTAGTTTTATAAAAAGTTTGTAATCACTGGTTTGCATATTCATCTCCATTCGGCTATTTAATTCAGCCTGGTCGCCAATTTTTAAATGCACACCAGCTTTGGTATTTCCACTACCAAACTGAAGCTCAGGTATATTCACTCCAAGCTCGTTAAAGCGCATGGTATGATTTAATAACTTATCGGTATATTTAAATTGCCCTTGTGCAATATAGATGTTTTTTAAGATGATGAGTTTTGGAAATTCACTAGGTACAGTATCTGTCTGAACTGTATCTTCGGCCATTAAATCAGAGAAATTAAACACTTCGCCTTGCTGCCAAATAGTGGCCGTAGGTGCTATTATGCGTATGTCTTTAACAACCACATTTTTTGAAAGAAGCTCCCAAATTTCAAGGTTCATTTTAAATGTATCGAGCGTTACAAAAAGCTCTTTATCATTTAGTTCGTACAGTTTTAAGGAGTCAATTTCGAGCGAACCAGTGAATATGTTCGCTTTAAGGTCGGCCATTCGCAATTGACGACCGATCAGTTCTTTGGAGTTTTTTTCGATATAGTATTTAGCAAATGGCGAAATTCCAAAAGCAACAATAAGTACTAACAGAGCAACAACAGCGATTGAAATTACAGTTAACTTGACAGCTTTTTTCATTGGTCAAATATTTATTGCGTGAATTTATTTATAAGTTTATTCGTGTTAAACAACAACTATTTAAACAATTATCACTCTAAAATGTTTGACAAAACTTAATTCAAATTAGTTTATTAGATTTGTTTTTCACGCCATTTTCCTTTCATTAAATACAAATAACCTAGCAGCCCAATAAATACCCAATACACAAATTCGGACATCCACACAACATATACAGGCTGAGGGAAAACAATAGCTGTAATATACACATAGGAGATATAAAATACCAAGGTAGCCACTTCAATAACAAGTGCTGTTTTGGTATTGCCTGTGCCCGAAATGGCATTTACAATAATATTACCAATGGTAAATAAAGCCACAGCTACAGCCACAACCTTAATTACAGGTATTGAAGCAAGTACTAATCCCGCATCGTCGGTGTAAATACTTGCAAAAAACGATGGAAAGAAAAAAGTAAAAACTAATAACGGCACCACCAAAACAATGGCTAAACGCATTATTTTGTGCACTGTATGAAGTACTTCCTCTTTAAGCCCAGCCCCGATCATATTACTCACCAAGGTTCCGGCTATTGTTGATAATGCTTGTGCTGGTATCATCAGAAAAATATACATGCTACGACCGATATTCGTTACAGCAAGTGGTCGTTCGCCCATGCGTTCGATAAATAGAAAAAATAAAAACCATGTTGATATGGAAACAAAAAACTGGAACATAATAAAAACCGATAGACTCAATATCTGCCCAATTGCTTTGATATTGAGTTTTAAGTTTTTAAATAATTCGTATTTTTCGTTTTCTTTTTTGGTGCTTGTATAATAAAACAGGTAGAGAGTGGCCAATGCTTCGGCAATAACCGACGCCAATGCTGCACCAGCTATACCCATTTCGGGAAAGCCAAAATGACCAAAAATAAGGCAATAGTCTAGTAATATATTGGTTATGGTTGTTATTACTGCTGAAATAGTTAACACCTTTGTTTGTGTTATTCCCACATAAAAAGCGCGATACATGGCATTGATAAAACCAAATAAAAATCCATAGATACGCCAATCTAAATATTCCATTGCTGCCTCGAAAATGGCAGGCGAACTAACCATTACCCGCATGGCAGCCGAATTGACAAGTAAGCCAAGCCCCAAAAACGCAAAAGCTAGCAGCACAATAAATACCATTCCGTTGTTAAAAACAGGCCCTACCTGATTGTAATTTTCCTCGCCATTGCGCCTGCCAATAAGAATTTGTGCACCTTGACTAAATCCAAAGCCAACCACATAGAGCGCAAAAAAATAAACGCCTGCAATGGCTGATGCACCTAATGCAACTTCGCTTACACGACCAAGAAAGGCGGTATCTACAATGTTTATTAAGTTCTGTGCAAGTAGCGTTAAAAAAATTGGATAGGTAATTTTGAGAATATTGGATGTTGAATTCATATTTATAATGGAGTATGAGAGGGTACAAAGATAGAATTTATTCGGCTCCGAATAAAACACTGATTAGTGCTCTTTGGTTCGATCAGTACTTTTAAGCTTATTCTGAGGCTAAATAATGGCATTTTCTAGCATTCTATCACTCTAAAACCATCCAAAACAATAAAAAATAAAAATAATGCATTGAAAATTTGGTTCGTACCTTTCAATTTTTGTTATTTTGCAAGAACTTTGAGTAAAACTCACTTAATTAAACGGAAATATGTCTAAAAATCTTGTCATAGTAGAGTCCCCAGCAAAAGCAAAAACAATTGAAAAGTTTCTAGGAAGCGATTTTCAGGTCATGTCTAGCTTCGGCCATATTCGCGATTTAGCTGATAAAGGTCTCGGTATTGACTTTGAGAACAATTATAAACCCGATTATACGGTATCGGCTGATAAGAAAAAAGTAGTTGCTGAATTAAAAAAAGCAACCAAGGTGGCCGAAACTGTATGGTTAGCTTCCGATGAGGACCGGGAAGGAGAAGCGATAGCATGGCACTTATACGATGAGCTAAAGCTAAAGCCCGAAAACACAAAACGCATTGTTTTTCATGAGATTACAAAAGATGCGATATTAAATGCTATTGAACACCCACGCGATATTGATTTACATCTGGTGGATGCTCAACAGGCTCGACGTGTGCTCGATCGTATTGTTGGTTTCGAATTATCGCCCGTATTGTGGCGAAAAGTAAAACCATCACTTTCGGCAGGTCGTGTACAATCTGTTGCTGTACGTCTTATTGTTGAACGCGAACGTGATATCAACCAATTTTCGGCCGAAAGTGCCTATAAAATATCGGCCTTATTTAAAACTACCGATATCAATGGTCAAACAGTAGAGCTTAAAGCCGACTTACAACAGCGTTTCAGTCAAAAAAAGGAGGCACATGACTTTTTAGATATTTGTCGAAAAGCAAACTTTAGCATCGAAAGTATTACCAAACGTCCTACTCGTAAGTCGCCTGCACCACCTTTTACAACTTCAACCTTACAACAAGAGGCTGCTCGTAAACTTGGATTCTCGGTAGCACAAACCATGATGGTAGCGCAACGGTTGTACGAATCGGGTAATATTACCTATATGCGTACCGACTCGGTAAATCTTTCGAGCCTAGCCATAAATACTGCTAAATCCGAGGTAATAAGCATGGCTGGCGAAAAATACGTGCATACACGTAACTTCAACACCAAAACAAAAGGTGCACAAGAAGCGCATGAGGCCATTCGCCCGAGTTACATGAGTGCACATACGGTAGATGGAACTGCACAAGAAAAAAAACTATACGAACTTATTTGGAAACGTACCATTGCTTCGCAAATGGCTGACGCCGAACTCGAAAAAACAACTATCAACATTCAAGTATCGGGAAGTAACTATCCGTTTATCGCAACCGGCGAAGTGATTGTTTTTGATGGTTTCTTAAAAGTATATCTTGAATCGACCGACGATGAACAGGATGCCGAAAACGATGGTTTATTACCAGCTTTGAAAGAAGGTGAAAAGCTAACATATATCGAAATTGCTGCACAAGAACGTTTCTCGCAAAAGCCACCGCGCTACAGCGAAGCGAGCTTGGTGCGCAAACTCGAAGAACTTGGTATTGGTCGTCCGTCGACCTATGCTCCAACCATTTCGACCATACAAAATCGCACCTATGTCGAAAAAGGTGACCGCCCTGCAGATAAACGAGATTTTAATCTGCTAAAATTAAAAGCCGATAAAATTACGGATGTCACTAAAACAGAGAACACTGGAGCCGAAAAATCCAAATTATTCCCCTCTGACATTGGCATCGTTGTAACCGACTTCCTAACGGAGTACTTTCCTGACATTCTCAGCTACAATTTCACGGCCGATGTAGAGAAGGAATTTGACGAAATTGCCGAAGGAAATATACAGTGGACTAAATCTATCGACAAATTCTATAAAGAATTCCATCCGATAGTTGAAAACGCATTGCAAAATTCGGAACGCCAAGTTGGCGAACGTATTTTGGGTACCGACCCTGTGAGCGGCCGTCAGTTGTCAGTGAAAATTGGTAAATATGGTCCGCTAGCTCAAATAGGCACTTCGGAGGAAGAAGAAAAACCAACATTTGCTTCACTCCGACGTGATCAGTCGATTGAAAGCATAACACTCGAAGAGGCGCTTGAACTATTTAAACTACCACGTCAACTTGGCGAGTTTGAAGACAAAGTGATGACAGTTGCTATTGGTCGTTTTGGTCCGTACATTCGCCATGATGGTGCTTTCTATTCGCTACCAAAAACGGATGATCCGATGGAAGTTAGTGCGGAGCGTGCAGTAGAAATTATTGAAGCTAAACGTGTAGAGGAAAAAAATAGAATTATTGCTACTTTGGGCGAAAATGGCGAATACCAAGTTCTCAACGGACGATTTGGTCCCTATTTCACCTTTAACAATATTAACTACAAAATTCCAAAAACGGTAGAAGCAGCGTCGTTAACCGTTGAAAAATGCCTCGAACTTATCGCAGCTCAACCTGATGCTGGCGAAAAGAAAAAAGGATTTGGCAAAAAATCAACGGCGAAAAAAGGCGGAAAGAAGTAAAGGGGGAAGAAGTTAGGAGTTGGGAGTTGGGAGTTAGGAGTTAGGAGTTTTGAGGAAGAAGTCCCGTTAATTCGGGATCTTCGTTGCACTACGATTTGCAGTCCCGCCTTGCGGGATTCCGACACGAGGATTTGTAATCCGAAGTTCTTTTTTTCACGGATTTTAAATCCGTTGTTAGTATATCGGCGGATTACAAATCCGCCGAGACGGAGGGTTCAAACTTTCATGCATATTCTAACGTTTACTTATTAGTACATATAATATTAAAATCAATAGAATTATGAAACAACTAATTTTTGTAGCCATTGCTTTTGCGAGTATTACCATACAAGCACAACAAATACAGCTTACTGAAGGGCAGCCTACGCTTGTTTATTCGTTGCCAAAAACAGAAATTCAAATTGAAATTGCGGTTGAAAAAACGAACATCAAGCCAGGTATGTATTATCAATATGCCAACAGATACCTTGCTATTGACGATGTACAGACTACCGAAACGACCAATTATCGTTTACTAAATGCCAGTTTCAAAACGCAAACAGTGGCCGATCCTAAACGTACGTATGCTATTCAACCAGCAAAAAAAAGTATTCTAAATCAACTGAGCATCAATAAAAATGGGATTCTTTGTGGCGTAAACATAGCTGTAAAAAACACATTCACACCCCCAAAAGCTACTTATTACATAGCTGATGCAAGTACAAAAGCCGACATATTGCCTTTAGGCGAAGAGTATATGATGGCCGGTTCAATATCCAAATTAGCTGAAGGTGCTGCTAAACAAATTTACCGTATTCGCGAAAGCCGTTTGGGTTTGTTAACGGGTGATGTGGAGCATTTGCCTGCCGACGGAAAATCGCTACAGACCATGCTTGATGGACTAGATAAAGCCGAAAAAGAATTGACAGCGCTTTTTACAGGAAAGGTATCTACTACGATTGAACGTAAACTAATAACAATCCCTTCGGAGGGTGCTTTAAAAAGTTTTATAGCTTTTCGCTTGTCTGCTTTCAAAGGTATTGTTGACGCCAACGACCTTTCGGGTGCACCGTACTATGTACAATTAAGCACAGCCATTAATGCCAATCAACGAGCTGCTGGCAAAAAAGATTCGGAACAATTAAATCTTTACACGCTTATTCCTGCAAGGGCCGACCTTGAACTTACAGATGGCATCAACACCATTTGTAGCCTACAAACTGACCTGCCACAACTGGGCGTTACGGTACCTGTTTCGGCTGATATATTAAGTATACCTGGTGTTAAAATTAGTATCGACCCTACCAACGGGCGACTATTGAGTGTTGAGAAAGGAATTGATAAATAAGATGTTGACGCGTAAGGAGTTGATAAATACAATAAACAATTTGGCTGCCACTAGGCAGTCATTTGTTTTTATAGTAGATTTTAAAGGCGAAAAGGGTTTGGTGTTTTTGGAGTCGGAAGCGCACGACGATAATTTGCAATATTGTATAGAACAGACACACTCTCTCGCTGCACCACAGTTCGACTGGCAAGTGGAGCCTATACCCTACCCTGTTTACGAACAGAAGTTTAACTATGTTCGTCAACAAATTCAGCAAGGCAACTCTTTTTTGGTGAACTTGACGCAACCTACGCCTATTCGTACGAACCTTACGCCCGAACGCATTTATACACACGCCAAAGCGCGCTACAAAGTGTGGTTGAAAAACGAATTTATTGCGCTTTCGCCCGAAACTTTTGTACGAATAAACAATGGCCGTATTTCGTCGTACCCCATGAAAGGGACTATTGATGCAAATATTCCAAATGCTAAAGAACTAATTCTCAACAATGCCAAAGAAAAAGCGGAACATGCTACGATTGTCGATTTAATTCGCAACGATTTGAGTATGGTTGCCGAACAAGTTGAAGTGACACGCTACAGGTATATTGATCGACTTAAAACGAACCAAGGTGAATTGCTACAAGTGAGCTCCGAAATATCAGGGGTGCTACCTACTGATTATCATCAAAACTTGGGCGATATCCTATTTAAACTACTCCCAGCAGGCTCCATCAGTGGCGCACCCAAACCCAAAACAGTGCAGATTATTGAAACAGCCGAGGGATACGAACGCGGTTTCTACACAGGTATATTTGGTAAATTCGATGGCACGAACCTCGACTCAGCGGTTCTTATTCGCTTTATAGAACTATCCGACGATAAAATGACTTTTAAAAGCGGTGGTGGCATCACATCACAAAGCATTTGCATGGACGAATACAACGAACTCATACACAAAGTATATGTACCCATTTATTGAAAGTATCAAATTGCTCGATGGTGTTTTTTACCGATTAGCACTCCATCAAGAAAGAGTAAACACTGTTTTCAAAGAGCATTATGCGTCCAAAGCAGCTATTGATTTACACCAATTGCTTCATTCGCAAGCTTTTCCTACTAAAGGGCTGTACAAATGTCGCGTGGTATTTAGCAATACCGTTGAACTTATTGAGTTCGTACCTTATACACCCAAAACATTCAACAGTCTACAACTGGTACAGGCCGATATAGAACCGAGCTTGTACAAATCGGCTAACCGAAGCTTACTCGACGATGCCTATGCCAAACGAGCCACTGCCGATGATGTTCTCATTGTCAATCGTGGCTTGCTAACAGATACTTGGTTTGCCAATATCGCCCTTTGGAATGGTTCTGAATGGCATACACCACAAACACCACTGATTGCAGGCGTACAACGTGCCGACCTAATTGCACAAGGCCGCATTATCCCCACCAACATTAGCCCTGCGATGCTTCCAAATTACCAACAAATCTGCATTTTTAATGCCCTGATGGAATTTGGCGAGAAAACTCTTAGCGTCAAATCTATTCTAATTTAGTTGCTTCTGTTTCCAATTTCGAACAAAAGAAATGCGAGACTGTTTATTAGTTTATAAACAACAAGTATAATAAATAGATAAAACCAAAAGCTACAGCTCTATTTAATTAAATATTTTGCAAACCACTCTTTATTCCCCCTTTGGGGGCTAGGGGGTCTAATATAAACAGATGAAACGTCCATGTTAAAATAATTATTAACACACAAGGCAATGATTATTTTAACATGGTAAGTTCCATCTGACCTCTAAAAAAAATAATTATAAACAGATGAAACGTCTACCATTTATCGTTGCATGCTTGGCAGTAAGCATTAGTAGTTTGGGACAAAGCTATCGGATGGAAACTATAGCCCAATCAAGTTATCAGTGGACAGGTATTGCTATTTCAAAATCCAATCGGATATTTGTCAATTACCAACTTGGGATGTAAAAAGCCCATTTAAAGTAGCTGAACTTATCAATGGAAAAGAAGTCCCCTACCCAACGAAACACGCTAACAAACATTTTGTATGCGTGCAAAGCGTGGTAATTGATAAACTCGATCGCCTTTGGGTTCTCGATCCTGCTAACCCACAGTTTAAGGGCGTAGTGAAATCGGGAGCCAAACTGTATCAGTACGATTTAAAAACCAATCACTTGGTACGCGAATACCGTTTCACAAACTCTGTGGCCCCTACGGATAGTTATTTAAACGACTTACGCGTTGATACTGAACGTGAAATAGCATATATCACCGATTCACAGCTAGGAGGAATTGTAGTACTCGATTTAAAAACTGGCGATGCGTACCGCGCACTCGATAATAGCAGTCCGAAACTATTGGCGAATCTCGACGCCATTGAGTTCGAAAGCACCGGCAAATGGGGCAACAAAGTACACTCCGATGGCATTGAACTATCGCACGATGGTAACACCCTCTATTTCACAGCACTCACTGGGAATATATTATACAGCGTACCCACCGATGCGTTACGCAACAAAACACTCACTGTAAGCCAACGTGCTGCTGCTGTTGAATCTGAAAATGCGTTAAATGTACCAACCGATGGCATGATACTTGTTGGATCGAAGCTGTATATGGCTGATTTACCTGTCGAAGGTGTGTGGAAGTATAATCTGGCTACTGGCGAGGGCATAACCATCCCTTTAAACGAAAAGGTGCGATGGGCCGATAGTTTTGCAGCTGACAGTGATGGAAATATCTATTTCACCTGTTCGCAAATAAATTACCCTGTCAATCAACGTGTTAAATACAAATTAATCAAACTAACTAAAATAACATCAACTCAATAATTTGCTGCAAACTATTGCAAAAGTCTTGTAAAAATAACTAATGGATAAACTCAGATACATTCTCAATATCGCTATCATTGCTTTATTACTTCTAACCGTAGCTGTTCAACGGAACGAAAAAGTGCTCGGTACACCAGTCGATCAATTATTTAAACCCGCTATTGAAGATACCTTATCGCCCATTACCGAGCTCGAAAATGGCTCGATACGTATTAATTCGGCGCGCATTGTTAAAGGAGTAAGTGGATATGGTGGCCCAACTCCTGTACATATTTTTATTGAAGAAGGTAAAATATCCAAGGTTGAAGCACTTCCAAACAGCGAAACGCCCGACTTTATGGACTATGTTCTTGAATCAGGTCTGCTTTCGAGTTGGGATGGATTAACGCCCGAAAAAGCCATCGAACACAAAGTCGATGCAGTTTCGGGTGCCACACTAAGTTCCGAATCATTTAAAACCAACGTAAATCAGGCATTGCAGTTTTACACACAAGCCACCCCATCTACTTCAACAAACCCATTTACACTCAAAAATATAATTGGTATTTTGGTCGTAATAGCCGGTATTGTGGTATCGTATGTAGCTAAAAAAGGAAAATGGCGCAACATACAACTGGCCCTAAACGTCATTGTGTTGGGCTTTTGGTGTGGCTATTTCTTATCCCTATCGCTGCTCGTCAATTGGTTATCCAACGGTGTGAATTTGGCAGTTGCCATGGTACCATTAACCTTGCTAGTAGTAGCCATCGTACTGCCTTTAGTAGGTAAAAAAGGACACTACTGTGCATGGCATTGCCCACTAGGTTCAATACAGGAGTTAGCCGGTAAAACCCGCAAGCAAAAACTAAAAATACCTGTTCGATGGTTGAAATACCTCAACTACGTGCGCGAAGGCTTACTGCTTGGTTTGCTGCTTATAATGTGGTTAGGTGTTGGCTTTAGCATTATGGACTACGAACTTTTTGCGGCCTTTATCTTCCAGTCGGCAAGTACCGGAATTCTTATTGCAGCATTGGCATTTGTTGTTTTATCCATTTTTGTAACGCGACCGTATTGCCGTTTTGTATGCCCTACAGGTACTTTACTCCAATTTAGCACCACTACCAAGTCAAATTAAATCAACAGATCAAAATAGTAACACTCATCCTATAAACAGCTATTTAAAAATGATTCGATTGTATCAATCTTTTTTATCAATGCATTATTCTCAATAAAAATGAAAAACCTAGCTCCCATTCTTAATTTACTGCTAGCAATAGCACTCGTATTTGTAAGCATTAAAATGGTAACCGATAAACAAGCCCAAAAAGAGGCCGATGATATGAACAACAAAACAAATCAAACCATGGAAACAATACTCAACCGTTCGAGTATTCGTTCGTATACCACACAAGAGGTGGAAGAAGATAAGATTGAAACACTCCTACGTGCTGCTATGGCGGCACCTTCGGCTGCTAACAAACAACCGTGGGCTTTTATTGTGGTGAATGAGCGCGATTTACTCGACTCGCTAGCCATGGAACTTCCATACGCTAAAATGCTTGCCGAAGCACCTGTAGCCATTGTGGTATGTGGCGACTTAAACAAAACCCTACTCGATGCCGATCAGGCGTATTGGGTACAAGATTGCTCGGCAGCCACGCAAAACCTACTACTTGCAGCACATTCTATGGGACTTGGTGCCGTATGGACAGGGGTATTTCCGCGCACCGAAAGAGTTGATTTCGTGCGTAATGTCTTGCAAATACCGTCGAACCTAGTACCTCTTAACGTAATACCTATCGGTTATCCAAATCAGGAGAATAGTCCAAAAGATAAATGGAACCCCGACAATATTTTTTATAATAAGATGTAAAACAAAGAGCGCAGGACAATCAGCCCTGCGCTCTTTGTTTATCAAATTCTTAAACCCCCTCTCCTACAACTGATTCACATCATAGGTATTCAACAGTTTTTTAGTTTCCAGTTCCTTTTCAATGCGTTGAACCTCTTTCATTTTCTCCATATCTTCAAACACCAAGCCGAACGAATCGCTAATATAATTACCAACGGTATTTTTCGTCACCGGACACAAAAATGCACACACTACATTCTTATTTTCAGCCTTAAAGTAAGTATCTTTAATAATTTGAGTCCGTTCTAAATAGGCATTATAGGGCTTTAAACCATTGAAGTCGAGCACCAACGGTTCGTACTTTTGTTCGAACAACTGTTTCAGGGTAATAATATCCTTATCAGCTTTTAATATAGAGAATGTACGAATACTCACCAACGAATCATGTAGGTAGATCAGTTGCACGCCATCGAGCTCTATCCCTTTTATCAACTCATGATTGAAAATACAGAACCGACGAACATTTTTATTTTGATACACATTTCGCATGCCCCAGTCGGGTAATTTCCCTTTTGCAGTAGCATCATACACATATTCGAATACCAGGTTTTTGCGCGTCATTTTGAGCGTTTGTTTTAATAAATCGGCATTCGATTTAATCAAAAACACCTCACCCAACGCCAACTTATCCAACTCATCGATCGAATCGTACAAATTAAAATGTCCAATTTTTTGAACCGACTCCTTTTGTGCAAACACTAACACATTCACCAAAAGCACTATAGCCAACACAATTACTTTTCTCATCTGTTTATTATTTTAAATTCCAAATTACGAAACAAAAATAATAAAAAAAACACGTTGCGACAAATAGAAAACAAAAGTTGATGTGATGATGGGATGATGAAAAAATGAAAGAATGAAAAAATGAAATAGTAAATTGTAAATGAATAAATAGTAAATGAGGTTGATGTGATGATGTGGACACATAGTAAACATAGTTTTTAAATGCAATAAAAAAAAAGAACACAATAGCTGGATATTGCTGCGCAATATGGGTGTAGACCTCTCCCCCAACCCCTCTCCGAACTGGAGAGGGGCGTGAGCATTTACTCAGGTATTGCTGTCGGTTTTCTCATAACTTAGTGCTAACTCTTTATTTCGCTAACTTAAGTTAATGTTTCTTTGTGCTCTAAGCACCTTATTGGCAACTCTTTCATCCATTCTAAATCCGCCGTTTTCGAAGAAAACCAAAGCGTTCCCACCCCCACCTACTATCAATTACCAACCCATTTATAGGCTGAATACTATAAAAAACACCAACCAGGGCTTTAGCCAAATCAGTTCTTGTTTTTTCTTTCAAACACACAAAGTGCCAATCGTAGTGTAACAAAGATCCCGATTTGACGGGACTGCTTACTGAAAACTGCAAACTTTCCCCCCTCCCCCTTGCTAATTCAAAAAAAGGCTGTATTTTTGGCTTTATTAAACAATGTGTTCAATTTTCAGTTATACCCACATACTTAATAGTATTTTAATTTGAAATTTATTCATAAATTTTCATAAGTGAATTGTAAATGGCACTATAGCATTTATAAACAATAATATAACAAACACATGAAATCAAAAAAATACCATATACTTCACGATTTCAATCAGCAACTAAGACAACGATTATTGGATAATGTAAAAGATCTTGTATTATTTGGATCTCAAATTAACGGGAAGGCCAAAAATGATTCTGACTATGATTTTTTAGTTATTTTGAAACAAAAGGCTGATTGGAAAACTGAAAGAGAAATTTCGGATATAAGCTTTGAAATTGAGCTTAAATACAATATAATAACTGACACTCATATTCTTGCGGAATCAGAACTTAATACATTGCGCGGCAAACAACCCATTTTTGTAAATGCGATTGAGAAAGGAATGCACGTATGATTGACGATAAAGATAGACTTGCATTAATTGAATACCGCTTACAACAAGCTTTTGAAACGATAGAATTGGCGAATTTTCTTGCTATAAATCAAAAGTTTGTAATTGCAGTAAATTGAATATACTATGGTATGTATTATGCTCTTACAGCCTTAGCTTAAAAAAATAGTTTTGAAACATCAAAACACGGGCAACTTATAGGATGGTTTAACAAAGAATTTATTTCTAATAAGAAATTAGACTCAAGATATGGTAGAATACTTTGTAATGCATTTCAAAACAGAACAAAAGGCGATTATGATGCATTTACAGCTTTTTCTCAACAAGAAGTAGATACTATGTTAAGCGAAATGGTCGAATTTATTGAACAAATTAAAATTCAAGTGAACGAATAAACGCCCTCAGGCAAACCGCCTTTCATTCATCAAGCCACTGGGTAGTCGCTTTTCCCCACTCTGTTTAACAAAAACCAACGCCGTAGGCATCTTAAACGCCGAAGGCCTCTTTAACGCACGAAGTGCCCAAAAGCGCCGATGGCAAAATAATCCGTTTCATCCGCACACCTATTATGTTGTAAAAATATAAACCACAGTAGACACATAGAAAACATAGTTTTTTAATGCAATAAAATATAGAACACAATAGCTTGATATTGCTGTGCAATATGGGTGTGGCGATTACTTTTCAAACCACACTAGAAACATTAGAAAACAAAAGATGATGTGATGATTTGCATTAACACTCTTTTACTCTTTACTACAAACTGAAAACTGCAAATCGTAGTGCAACGAAGATCTCGAATTATCTTCTTACTCTTTACTGAAAACTGAAAACTGCAAACTGCAAACTTTCTCCCCCCCTCCCCCTTGCTATTTCGAAAAAAAGCAGTATTTTTGATTTTATCAAACAGTGTATTAAAACTAACGATACCACTTATGATATACTGAGATTTGATTTAATTTTCAGACTAAACAGAATCACTACAAATTATTAATTCACATGAACACCATAACAGTTGAGATAAATATCGCCACTCCTACAGGCAAGCGAATTTTGAATGATTTACAAAAACATCCAAAAACAGTGAAAGTGCTTAATCAAGTTGATCCAAGAAGCATTAATCCACCATCTGACATGACCCACAATCAGATTTGGAAAAAAATGGAAACTAAGCTCAACAAGCACTATGGTTCTGATTGTAAGTTGAATATCTGATTATGACTTACACTATTGAATACTCCAAACAAGCCGAAATTGATATTGAAAAACTTTACAATATTATTGCTACTGAATATAAAGCTCCACATACAGCATTTAGGTATGTGCAGGGCTTAATCGATACAATTAACAGTTTAAAACATCACGCTGATGTGTATGCCTTTTATAATTCAAACTTTGTAAAGCAATATGGTAACAACGTGAAACGAGTGAATTACAAAAAAATGGCTGTATTATTTACTATTTTCCAAAAAACAGTTTACATCCACAGAATAATACCTTCATTAACGATTACTGAGTAGTAAAAGCCACATAACCCAAAGCAAGAAGTCGCTTGTCCCCAACTATATTTCGAGTAAACGAATTACAAGTAAACGAGTAAACTCCACAACTATATTTAACAAAAACAACCCCGAATGGGGTTAAATGTGCTTAACCATGTATGAAATGCATGGATAAAGAATGATGAAACCTCACTCCTTACAACCCCGTATGGGGTTAAACCCAAAAACGCCAAAGGCAAAACCACACTAGAAACATTAGAAAACAAAACCTTAATTACAGCCCCACACTCGTAAGTAAATGCGCACTCCCTCTCCACTGGGAGAGGGCTGGTGAGAGGTCTCTTAAAAAACCAAAGTTCCCCACCCCCACCTACTATCAATTGCTGCCCCATTTATGGGGTGGATATATAAAAAACACCAACCTGGGCTTTAGCCAAATCAGTTCTTGTTTTTTCTTTCAAACGCACAAAGTGCCAATCGAAGTGAAACAAAGATCCCGATTTGACGGGACTGCTTACTGAAAACTGCAAACTTTCCACCCCCTCCTCTTGCTATTTCAAAAAAAAGCAGTATTTTTGGCTTTATTAAACCATCTATTAAAAAATACTATATACTTAGGTTTAATTTGCACCTGTATTTTTGTTAATTAGAATTTATCATTTTCAATTTCTAACTACTAATTACTAAGTAAAAATGAAAGCTGTTATTCTTGCTGGTGGACTAGGCACTCGCCTAAGCGAAGCTACAAACCTCATTCCCAAACCAATGGTCGAAATTGGTGGTAAGCCCATCCTCTGGCACATCATGAAAACCTATAGTCAACATGGTATTAACGATTTTATAATTTGCTGTGGTTATAAGCAATACATTATTAAAGAATATTTTGCTAATTACTACCGACATAACAGCGATATTACAGTTGATTTAACGGACAACAGCATAAAAGTGCACAATACAGCTGCCGAACCTTGGCGCATTACTCTTATCGATACCGGATTAAACACCATGACTGGTGGACGTGTAAAACGTATTGAGAAATATGTTGGCAATGAGCCTTTTTTACTTACCTATGGCGACGGTGTAGCCGATCTCAATATTGCCGATTCTATTCAATTCCACAAAAACTCGGGTAAACTTCTTACCGTTACCGCCTATAAACCAAGTGGGAAATTTGGCGCGCTCGATATGGACGAATACGGTAACGTAAATTCGTTTATGGAAAAACCTGCTGGCGATGGAAACTGGATTAATGCTGGTTACTTTATTTGTCAGCCCGAGGTTTTCGGATATATTACCGAAGGTGATGCCACCATTTTTGAACGCACTCCACTCGAAACAATAGCTTCCGAAGGTAAAATGGGCGCCTACCGTCACGATGGATTTTGGAAACCAATGGATACCATGCGCGATAACTTTGAACTCAACGAAATGTGGGACAAAGGAATGGCTCCTTGGAAATGTTGGTAATAAGGACACAATGTAACACGAAGTAGAACACAAAGTTACACAATGAAAAACTTAGTGGTACTTTGTGTATTAAACTTAGTGAACCTTTGTGTTACAATATATTTTAAAATTATGTTCAAAGATTTTTATAAAAACAAAAAAGTATTTGTTACTGGTCATACAGGCTTTAAAGGCTCATGGCTTTGCTTACTTTTGAATAAGTTGGGTGCCACGGTTTATGGCTATGCTTTAACCCCACCCTCAAACCCTTCGCTTTACGAGGCAGCTAATATCGACTCCTTGGTCGATTCAACCATTGGCGATATTCGCAATTACGATTTATTGCTGGCTACTTTACAACGCGTACAACCTGATATCGTTATTCACATGGCGGCTCAGCCTTTGGTGCGCGAATCGTATAAAAACCCGCGTGAAACCTATGAGATAAATGTGATGGGCACAGTTAATCTATTGGATGCTATCCGACAGGTACCAAGCATTAAGGCCATTGTAAATGTAACAACCGACAAATGCTACGAAAACCGCGAATGGCATTGGGGATACCGCGAAAATGAACCCATGGGTGGCTATGATCCGTATTCGAATAGCAAAGGTTGTTCTGAATTGGTAACTTCCTCGTTCCGCAATTCGTTTTTCAACCCCAAAACATACTCCGATCATGGTGTGGCATTGGCTTCGGCACGTGCAGGTAATGTAATTGGTGGTGGCGATTGGGCAGATGACCGTTTGATACCCGACTTTATTCGTGCTATTTCGGCTGGCAACGAGGTGAAAATTCGTAGTCCTTATGCTATACGCCCATGGGAACATGTACTTGAACCATTAACAGGTTATCTAACTCTGGCACAAGCTCTGTACACACAGGGTGCTCCTTTTGCACAAGCGTGGAACTTTGGTCCCGACGATGCCGATGCACGCAATGTGGAGTGGATAACCAAAACTATTTGTGACCTTTGGGCCGACAATGCCCGTTACAGCGTAGACACGAACCCACAACCACACGAGGCCAACTATTTAAAACTCGACTGCTCCAAAGCAAAAGCCGAACTAGGTTGGTATCCTAGATGGAATATTCATAAAACGTTGGAGAGTATAGTGGAATGGAATAAGGGTTTTTTAAATGGTGTTGATGCAAGGGTAATTACCGAAAAACAAATAAATGAATATTTGATGTGATGAAGTGATGAAAATTATTTTGGAATTTCAAATTTAATAAGGTAATAAGGTTACAGATTTGATTTGCATTTTTTTTCTACTAAGGTTATGACACTGATTTTAAATTGAATTAAAACCTTATTTTGATATTTTGTATTCAACCTTAGTAGAATGACGATATTGGAGGTTTTAAAACCTTATTACCTTTTTACAATATTTCAACATAACTAAATTTTTATGAAAATTGAATTCAATAATTTGTATATACATTTTGTTTTCACAACTTTACACAGATTACCTTTGATTTTAGAGGAAAATCGTATTCGAATAGAAAAACACATCACAGGAATAATAAACAATAATCAATGCCATTTGTATGCAATTTATGCTAACCCAGATCATGTTCATTTTTTAGTTTCCCGTTCACCTGAAATTGACGAGCAAACATTAGCAACCATTGTCGAAGTTTCTTCGAGAGATTTTATCAATGAAAATAAATTATGTGTTGGTAGATTTGATTGGCAAAATTCGGCTGCGGCCTTTTCCGTTTCGAAAGGAGATGTTAATAAGGTATGTATATATATTTTGAATCAGAAAGAACATCATCGAAAGCATAGTTATACAGAAGAGTATGAGTTGTTTATTAAACATTACCAACAAACAATTGATTTAAAAAATAAAGCATTAAAAATTAACGATAAAAATAAATAAGGTAATAAGGTTACAGATTTGAACAATGTTTTTGCATCTACTAGGGTTAAGACACAGATAATAAACAAATTGAATTAAAAAACCTTATTTTCAAAAACACATTCAACCTTAGTAGAATGACGATAATACAAAGGTTTTAAACCTTATTACATTATTTAGTATTACAAAAAAACAAACATATAATAAATATGACACAACACGAACAACTTCGACAAGAAATTATTGAAAAGACAAAAGAATATTTCAATGCAAAATTTGCTCCCCAGCCTTTTGTTGCTGGTAAATCGCGTGTAAACTACGCTGGACGTGTGTTCGACGAACGCGAAATTGTAAACGCCGTAGAGGAATCGCTCGCTTTTTGGTTGACTGAAGGTCGCTATTCTACTGAGTTTGCACGTAAAATTGCGGAATTCCTCAACGTAGAGCATGTCCTGTTGACTAACTCGGGATCATCGGCCAACTTATTGGCTTTCTCTGCGCTTACATCCGAAAAATTGGGCGACCGTCGTTTAAAACCTGGCGACGAAGTGATTTCCGTGGCTGCTGGTTTTCCTGCTACCGTTACTCCTATCATTCAATATGGACTTGTTCCTGTGTTTGTGGATGTAGATATCGAAACATACAATATCAATATCGAACAGGCCGAAAAAGCCATTACCGATAAAACACGTTGTATATTTATTGCTCACACCCTTGGCAATCCATTTAACTTAGATGCCATTATGGAATTAGCCAATAAACACAACTTGTGGGTAATTGAAGATAACTGCGATGCTTTTGGTAGTCGCTACCGTGGCAAATATACGGGCACTTACGCACACCTTTCAACCATCTCGTTTTATCCTGCACACCATATCACAACTGGCGAAGGTGGTGCTATTATTACCGACGATGCACAATTAGCAAATCTTGTTCGTGCTTTCCGCGATTGGGGACGCGACTGCTATTGCTTGGGTGGCGAAAACAATACTTGTCGCAAACGCTTTGCACAGCAGTTTGGTAACTTGCCTTTTGGCTACGACCACAAATATGTTTACTCCGAAATTGGTTACAACCTGAAGATGACCGACCTACAAGCGGCTATTGGTGTGGCTCAAATGGACAAAATAGCTGAGTTTTGCGATAAACGTCGTGCGAACTTTAAAAAACACTACGCTATTTTCGAAAAATACCCACAGTACTTTAGCTTGCCACGTGCCACCGAAAACTCCGACCCTGCTTGGTTTGCATTTATCGTTACCGTGAAAGCCGATGCCCCTTTTACGCGCGATAAAATTACAGCTTTCCTTAATCGCAAAATGATTGAAACACGCAACCTTTTTGCGGGTAATATGACCAAACAACCTGCCTTTGTAGGCAAAAACTGGCGCATTGCCGACAATTTGGATGTTACCGACAACATTATGAACAACACCTTCTTCCTAGGAACGTACCCTGGCCTTACCGACGAAATGTTTGCGTATGAAGCAGCGGTGATTGAGGAGTTTGTAGCGAGTTTATAGTCGTATATAAGGTATTAACTTTGTGTTACTTCGTGCATAAACTTGGTGTTACTTGGTGATACTTTTTAGGTCACTAAGTCGCACAACGAAAAACACAATGTATCACTACGAAAAACACGGTTTTCAACCTTAGTAGATGATAACAACACATACAGCGGTATTAAACCTTATTACCTTATTTGGCATTCACAATAAGGGAAAAAGGTTTCAGATTTGAAAAAACAATTTTTTCTACCAAGGTTTAAGCAACAAAAAATTAAAACTTTGTGTTACTTCGTGCATAAACTTGGTGTAACTTGGTGATACTTTTTAGGTCACTAAGTCGCACAACGAAAAACACAATGTATCACTACGAAAAACACGGTTTTCAACCTTAGTAGATGATAACA
>Ga0114938_1000079_pt1 | contig 74029 bp, 68 predicted proteins | sample AshMeaBigSpring_FD_88675 | JGI IMG/M metagenome (GOLD analysis project Ga0114938, IMG submission 88675) | Groundwater microbial communities from Big Spring, Nevada to study Microbial Dark Matter (Phase II) - Ash Meadows Big Spring | ecosystem: Environmental > Aquatic > Deep subsurface >...
CCACGCAGCCCGTTGGGAAACCCCATCCCGGATGGATGCCCTCCGCCAGCACGCAGGCCACCACCGCCAGCGCGGCCGCGAACATCGGGTGCCTCGCGGGTGCCACCCTCAGCCATCCGCGCATGCCCGTTCCGCGGTCCACAGCATGGGGTCGCTTGGTTCCGGCTCAGAGAGACCGCTTCGGCGAGTCATCATCCGCAGGCGGCAACTCGTACCGCACAGGTGCCGCGGAGGCTTGATTCTCTCCGGCCCGCATCCTGGCCAAATACTCCTCCTCCTCCGCATTCGCCCCGGTCGCGGATTCCTCCACGCTCCACTCGTGCAGCTTGTGATTCGCGTTCGCCGAGTGGCGGGTTCCCGGGAATTGATCCACCACTTGCTGCATGATCGCCTTGGCCGAGGCGCGGTCGCCCTCCACCTCGTCGTAAAGCTCCGCCAGCCGGAACAGGAAATACGCCGCGTCGTTGACCTCCCAGGCCTGGCCCTCCAGCGCGTTGCGGATCGTCAGGATCGCCGCCTGCGCGTCGCCCAGGTTGTCTTTGTAGATCTTCGCGATTTCCACCCATGGCAGCCGGTTCATCGGATCCGCCGCCGCCGCCTGCCTGAAAGCTGCGATCGCCCCCTCATAATCCCCCTGCGCCAGCAGCGAGCGGGCGTCGTGCATCACGTCCTTCTCCACCATCTCCGCACTGTCATAGACGGCATGGGTGACGCGCTGCGCGAAAAACGGCAGGATGTGCACCACGAAGATCACGCCCACCAGCCCCGCGCTCAGGAAGGTCAGCAGCACCCCGCTGAAGGTTTTCTCGCCCTCCATCGATTGGATCTTCGACTCCAGCGCCGCGCCCTTTCCGTCCGGATCGCCCTTCTCCTGCTCCGCCACCAGTTCGGTCCTGAGCTTCTCCACTTCATCCCCCTTTTTCGAAAACCACACCCAGCTCGCACCCACCAGAACGACCATCAGCACATATATCAGCCATTTCATCGTGTCGGCAGCGTGGCCAAATCCCGCCGCGGGCGAAAGCAAAAACTCGGGATCTTACAAACGCCGCGCGTTCCGGCCCTCGTCGATGAGTTTCCAGAAATGCTTGGACTCCGCCAAGGCCTCGTCCTCCGCCATCGGCAGCTTCGAGCGGAACATGAAATCCGAGAAAGTCCCCCGGTGCAGCACCCGGTGCACGATCACCGAGTTCTCCTTCACCTCGAAGTAGAACCGGTAATCCTTCGCCCGGAAACGGTAGAGCACCCGGCCGTCACGCTCGATCTTGCCGAACTTCTCCCCGCTCAGGTTCTCCAGATCCTCCCGGCCCACCTTGAACTCGTCGATCAGTTCCAACTGCTCCAAGGTCCCGAGGCTCGAAAGCTCCGCCGCGCTGATTTCATTGAACACGATCTGAAACACCCCGGCAGCCTAGGGACCGCCGCGCCGCGAGAAAAGCGGAAAGACGGCCGTGAATTTCCCCTTTCCACCCACTTCATTCCGCTGTTGGCTGCCGGCGGCGATCATGCGTTGTTTCTACTCCGAGGAACTGGAACTTGAGCTGCCGTCGGGGCACCCGTTTCCGATGGAGAAATTCCGCGTATCCAAGGACATGCTGCTGGAAGGCGGCATCCTCCGGCCCGAGGAGATCATCGAGGTCCGCCACGCGGACAACCACCTCATCCAACGCGTCCACGAACCGGAATACATCCGGAAAATCGAATCCGGCCTGCTCGACCGCAAGGAGCAGATCCTGCTCGGCCTGCCCGCCACGCCGCGGCTCTTCTCACGCAGTGCCACCGAGGTGGAGGCCACCCGCCTAGCCTGCCACGCCGCCCTCGTCGAGGGCATCGGCGTCTGCCTCGCCGGCGGCACCCACCACGCCTTCCGCGGCCATGGCGAGGGCTATTGCGTCTTCAACGATGTCGCCATCGCCATCCGCGACCTCCAGGACAAGCAGCCCAACATCAAGGTCATGGTCGTGGATACCGACGCCCACCAGGGCAACGGCACCGCCGCCATCCTCGCCGGAGATCCGCGCGTCTTCACCTACTCCATCCACGTCGGCCGCAACTATCCCACGAAAAAAACCACCAGCACGCTCGACATCGAGACCGTCCGCTACGTCGAGGGAGCCATGTACCTCCAACAGCTTTTCCACAGTCTGGCCGGAGCGCTCGACGCCTTCTCCCCGGACCTCGTCATCTGGGTCTCCGGAGCGGACAACCACCGCAACGACCGCTTCGGCCAGATGCATCTTTCCCTCAAGGACATCCAACGCCGTGACGAAGTCCTGTTAGGAGCCTTCCTCCGCAACCGTATCCCCGTGGCCGTGCTCTACGGCGGAGGCTACAACCGCCAGCCCGAGTTCACCGCCAAGCTCCACCGCAACACCATCGCCACCGCCAAGAAACTGGCGGCGGAATTCCGCGGGCTGTAGCTCCGCACTCAACGGTTGGAAACCCGTTCCTGAATTCCAATTGGCGGTTTGCCTGCCCCGCCTAGCGTCGCGGGATGCTTGTGAAATCCACCGTTCGCCCCCACGTGAGTGACCTCGTCTCGCTGCGCCGTCATCTCTCCGCGCTCGCCACCCTGCCCGTCACCGAGGCTCCGGTGCTGAGTGTCTTCCTCGATCTCAGGTGCCCGCTGGAGTCGCAGCACTCGGCGTTTCTGGGTTGGACGAGCTCGGTCCGCGCCACCTTGAGCCGCGACGAGCGGCCCATGCTGGAAGCGGCGCGTGCCGAGGTGGAAATGGTCTTCCGCCAAAGCTGGCCGGAGAACGTGGCCGGCGTGGCGGTGTTCGCCCGCGCCGGGAGCGCGCCGCTGTTGATGGTCCTGCCGTTTGCCGCGCATCTTGAGACCGCCTTCCACGCCGCGCCGATGCCGGCCATTTTCCCGCTCGTCCAGATGAAGGACCGCTTCCACCGCTTCGTGGTCGCCATCAGCTCCGAGGAAAACTCCCGCATCTTCGAGGTCACCCTCGGGGCCGTGAGCGAGCAGATCCTCGCCGTGCGTCCGGAGATGCGCCAGCGCGTCGGCCGCGAGTGGACCCGCGAGCACTACCACCAGCGCAAGCGCGAGCACGACAAGCGATTCCTCAAGGACCAGGTCGTCATCATTTCCAGCCTGATGGCCAAACGCGGCCTCAATCACCTGATCCTTGCCGGTCAACCACGCGCCGTCAGCGCCTTGCACGCCGCCCTGCCCAAGGACCTCCAGGCGCGCGTGGCGGATTCCATTTTCCGCTCGCCCCGCGGTCACGATTGCTCGGATGTGCTTGAGGAGGCCATCGCCACCTTCATCGAGGTGGAACAACAGGAATCCCGCGGCACCGTGGAACTCCTCCACGAACGCGTGCGTCGCGACGGCCTCGCCGTGGTGGGCATCCACCCGAGCCGCGAAGCGATCCTCTCCGGAGCCGCCGCCGAACTCGTCATTTCCGAGGAACTGCCCAAGGCCGACCGCGAGGAACTCGTCCGCCTCGCCACCACCCGCGAAGTGCCCATCGAAGTCTGCGAGGGCGACGAACTGCTCGCCAGCCACGGCGGAGTGGGCTGCCTCTTGCGCTACCGGCCGCTGCCAGCCGTGCAGGGCGAAACGCAGCAGACCGGATGACCGCGTCACCGCCCCTCAGCCGGCGGCGGCGGGAACGGCTGGTCGGAAACGAACCAGTCCTCGTTCTTGTCGGTGAAGGTCTTGAGCGCCCACTCGCTGGGGAGCAGGACGACGAGCCAGCCGTTCGAGTCGCGGGCGAGCGAGGCTCCCAGTGAGAGCGACGGCCGGGCTTCGGGTGCGAGGGGATCGCCTTCCTTCGGCCTGAGCCAGCGGGCGATGTTCCAGCTTGCCGGTTCGAGACGGGTTTCCGCGGCGTACTCGCCTTCGAGGCGGTATTGCAGGACCTCGAACTGCAGCGGGCCCACAGCGCCTAACAGAGGCACCTGCGACGGCCCGGCATCGAGAAGCTCGAACTCGCTGGCCACGCCTTCCTTGAGAAGTTGTTGGAGTCCGTCGCGGAAGCGTTTGTATTTCGCCGTGCTCTTGTTGTGAAGGTAGGAAAAACACTCGGGCGCGAAACGGGGAATCTCATGGAAGGTCACCCCGGGTTTGGAGGCGAGCGTGTCGCCTATCAGAAGGTCGTAGTTTCCGACGAGGCCCACGACGTCGCCGGCGAAGGCGTCGTCCACGGTTTCCCGTTCGCGGGCGAAGAGGCGCTGCGAATTCCCGAGCCGCATGCGGTCGCCGCTGCGGGTGTTGAGCACGCTCATGTCGCGCTCGAATTTCCCGGAGACGATGCGCACAAAGGCCACGCGGTCGCGGTGTTTCGGGTTCATGTTCGCCTGGATCTTGAAGACGAAGGCGGAGAATTCCGCGGACGCGGGGTCGATGGTCAAGCCGTCGCTTTCACGCGGCAGCGGCGGCGGCGCGAGTTCCAGGAAGCGGTCCAGCAAGAGCTGCACGCCGAAGTTGTTCGCGGCGCTGCCGAAGAAGACGGGCGTGAGCTCGCCGGCCAGCACCTTTGCCACATCGAAGTCCGCGCCGGCACCCTCCAACAAATCAAGCTCGTCGCAGACTTGTCGGTAGGTTCCCTCTTCCACCGCCTCCTTCACGCTCTCGTCCTCGATGCCCGTCACCGCCACCGGCGCGCGGTAGGCGCCGTGCACCGTGCGCTGGAAAAGATGCACCTGCCTGTTTTCCCGGTCATAGACGCCCTTGAAGCGCGGTCCGTCGCCAAGCGGCCAATTGACGGGAAAGGCATGGATGCCGAGCACGTTCTCCAGTTCGTCGATCAAGTCGAGCGAGGGGCGCGCCGGGCGGTCCATCTTGTTCATGAAAGTGAAGATCGGCACGCCGCGGCGGCGGCAGACCTCGAAGAGTTTGCGGGTCTGGCTCTCGATGCCCTTGCCGGCGTCCACCACCATCACCGCGGCGTCCACGGCCGTCAGAACGCGGTAGGTGTCCTCCGAGAAATCCTTGTGGCCGGGAGTGTCCAGAATGTTGACCACGCAGTCCTTGTATTCGAACTGCAGCACGGTGGAGCTCACGGAAATGCCGCGTTGTTTCTCCAGCTCCATCCAGTCCGAGGTGGTGGCGCGCTGGTTTTTCCGCGCGGTCACGCTGCCGGCCAGATTGAGCGCGCCGCCGTAAAGGAGGAATTTTTCCGTGAGCGTCGTCTTTCCGGCGTCCGGGTGGGAGATGATGGCGAACGAGCGGCGGCGTTCCACCTCGCGATGCAACGCGGGCGAGGGAATGGCGTAGGGTGAGACGGACATGAAAACGAGCCGCAGGGCTAAACGGCCAGGATGCCGCCATCAAGCGCGGAGTGGTTCCGCGACGCCGACCGCAAAAGAGAATCGGCGGATGTAGAAGGGGGGGCCTCCTGCATCCGCCGACTGCTAAGTTGGGGGGATCGTGTCGTGGTTCGCTTGGTTTGGGGGGAAACGCTCGCGGCGACACGGGGACTAATATCCCATTTCCGGCCATAAGCAAGCTCCGTGATCGCGTAAAATGAAAATCGGCGGATGAAGAAGGGGGGAGCCTCCTGCATCCGCCGACCGTTGATTGGGGGGATCGTGTCGGTGTCCGCGGCACTCGGGGGGGAAATGATCGCGGCGACACCCGACAAGTATCCCATTTCCGGCCACTTGCCATGCCGTGATCACGTAGAAACCGGAATCGGCGGATGTTGAGAGGGGAACTTCCCAACACCCGCCGACTGTGGAGTCGGGGGGCTTTCGGGGGGATGGCCGCATCGCGGATGCCTCCCGGGGGAAACCAGGCCGCCGCGCGGAGGCACCGTGAGAAGATCCTCTTCCACGCTGTGCCGCCAGATCCGGCAATTGACGATATTGTCACATTTCCTCCCGGCCGCAGGCACGCATCCGGATTGCGGGTTGCAAGTGGCCTGCACCGTTCCCATCCTGCGGCGATGCGCGACGACACCCGACGCTGGATCGAGGCCGATCAATCGCACTGCTGGCATCCCTTCACGCGCCAGGCCGAGTGGTGCGCCCCGGATCACGAGCCGCTTGTCCTCACCCATGGCGAAGGCTCCTGGCTGTGGGATTCCGCCGGGCGGAAATACTTCGATGGAAACTCCTCCATCTGGACCAACATCCACGGCCACGCCCATCCGGTCATTTCCGCCGCCATCCGCGCCCAGTTGGAAAAAACCGCGCACGTCTCTTTTCTCGGCTTCACCCATCCCGGCGCGGCTGAGCTGGCGAGCCGTCTCTGCGGGTTCTTTCCCGATCGCACCCTCAGCCGTGTTTTCTTCTCGGACGATGGTTCCACCGCCCTCGAATGCGCCCTGAAAATGGCGCTGCAATTCCGCCTCCAGACCGGCGAGCCGCAGCGCAACCAATTCCTCGCCTTCGCCAACGGCTACCACGGCGACACCCTCGGCGCGGCCTCTCTCGGTGGTGTGGGGCGCTTCTTCGAGCGCTTCAAGGGCAGCGGCTACCCGGTCACCCACCTCCGCTCGATGGAGGAAATCCGCACGATTTCTCCGGAAAACACCGCCGCCGTGGTCATCGAGCCGCTCATCCAGGGCGTCAATGAAATGCGCCCCTGGCCGCCCGGCATGCTCGCGGACCTCCGTTCGTGGTGCGATGCGCACGGCGTCCACCTCATCCTCGACGAGGTGATGACCGGCTTCGGCCGCACCGGCAGCATGTTTGCCTGCCAGCGGGAAAACGTGATCCCGGATTTCCTCTGCCTCGCCAAAGGCCTCACCGGCGGCTACCTGCCGATGGCCGCCACGCTCACCACGGAAGCCGTTTACAACGCCTTTCTCGGACCTGCGGAGAACGCCTTCTACTACGGCCACAGCTATACCGCCAATCCCCTCGGCTGCGCCGCCGCCCTCGCCAGCCTCGAGGTCTTCGACAGCGAAAAAACCCTGCAACACCTCCCCGCCAAGATCGAGCACCTCCGCCACGGGTTCTCCGCTCTCAAGGCCGCCCACCCCATCGTCCACGAAGTCCGCCAGTGCGGCTTCGTCGCCGGCATCGAACTTCGTCACCCCGATGGCACGCCATTCCCACCGGAAAACCGCACCGGCGAAGCCATTTGCATCGCCGCCCGCGCCCACGGCCTGCTCACCCGGCCCATTCTGGACACCCTCGTCATCATGCCGCCACTCTGCACCACGTGCGAGGAACTCAACCACGTGCTCTCGGCCCTCGACGCCACGTTTTCGGAAAACGCCGGTGTTTTCGGAAAACGCGGGCATTGACACCCGCCGGCGCAGCAAGTAATCACTCGCCCCCGCGCCAAGCGCACGGCGGAGTAGCCAAGTGGTAAGGCAATGGTTTGCAAAACCGTCATGCGTGGGTTCAATTCCCACCTCCGCCTCCATCCTAAAATGCTGAAAATCAGCAGGATAAAAAGAGAGCATGGCTGTTAGAAAGTTGCCCGAAAACGCAAAAACAGCAAAAACGCACCGAAAAGCGGATGGTAAGTGGATGGTGGATTTTTGCCCCGGATCGGCCTGCCGGCGTTTCTTGAGCCAGAATACCAGCGTCTGGTAGTTGACGCCGTGCAGCGCGGCAAATCGCGGGCACTGGTCTCGTAGGCATCGATGAGCACCTGCTTTTGCTCCGGAGTGTAGCGCAGACGCCCCCGCCGGTCAGCTTTCAGAATCACTTCATTCATATCCGTCATAGCGGGCGGATCTATGACGGATATGAACGGTCCCGGGCAAATCCGCTTCAGACCCCGCTTACTCCGAGACGAAGGCGACTGGGCTTCGTGGGACGACATCGAAGATGTATGGTCGCGACTACGAAACCCCGTTTGAAAGTCATCGCTGTCATGCGGCCCGCTGCCCTCAACGTGTCCGGGCCTTTCGCGGATCCAGCTCCTTGAGGCGGGTCGACAAAGACCGGCTTGATTTCAGAACTCGCAATGCCCCGGCGTCCTCGCGAAGGGGATGACGTCGCGGATGTTGGCCATGCCGGTGACGAACATGAGGAGGCGCTCGAAGCCGAGGCCGAAGCCGGCGTGGGGGACGCTGCCGTATTTCCGCAGGTCGGCGTACCAGCCGTAGGCTTCGGGATCGAGGTGGTGTTTTTGGAAATTCCCCATCAGCACGTCGAGGCGTTCCTCGCGCTGGCTGCCGCCGATGATCTCGCCGATGCCGGGGACGAGCACGTCCATGGCGGTGACGGTTCGGTCGTCGTCGTTGAGGCGCATGTAAAAGGGTTTGATCTCCTTCGGGTAGTTGAAGACGGTGACGGGCTTCTTGAAGTGTTCCTCGGTGAGCCAGCGTTCGTGTTCGGACTGGAGGTTGAGTCCGTATTCGACGGGATAGGCGAAGCTGGCGCCGCTGGCTTTGAGCAGCTCGACGGCTTCGGTGTAGGTGATCCGTTCGAAGGGACGGCTGGCGACGAACTCGAGGCGTTCGCGCAGGCCCTTGTCCACGAACTTCTCGAAGATGGCGAGGTCGCCCTCGTGGTGGTCCAGCATTTCCTGGACGAGGAATTTCACCAGGGCTTCGGCGAGGTCCATGTCACCGGCGAGGTCGCAGAAGGCGACTTCCGGCTCGATCATCCAGAACTCGGCGGCGTGGCGGGAAGTGTTCGAGTTTTCCGCGCGGAAGGTGGGGCCGAAGGTGTAGATGTTGGAGAGGGCGCAGGCGAAGGTTTCCCCTTCGAGCTGGCCGGAGACGGTGAGGAAGGCGCGCTTGCCGAAGAAGTCCCCGGCGTCGTTCGCGGCCTTGTCATCCGGCAGGGTGGTGACGCGGAACATTTCCCCGGCTCCCTCGCAATCGCTGGCGGTGATGATGGGCGTGTGGACGTAGATGAAATCCCGCTCCTGGAAAAAGCGGTGCACGGCGAAGGCCATGCGGCTGCGGGTGCGGAAGACCGCGCCGTAGAGGTTGGTGCGCGGCCGCAGGTGGGCGATGCTGCGGAGGAACTCGGCGCTATGGCCTTTTTTCTGGAGCGGATAATCGTCCGGCACGCCGCCGAGCAGCTTCAGCGAGGACGCCTGCATCTCCCACTTCTGCCCGGCGGCGGGTGACGGGATGAGTTTTCCGCGGACCTCGACGGACGCGCCGGTGGCCATTTTCGCGATGTCCCCGTAGCCGGGGATGCCGGCGTCCGCGACGATCTGGAGGTTGCCGAGGCAGGTGCCGTCGTTGAGTTCCAGGAATGAGAACGCCTTGGAGTCCCTGCGAGTTCGCACCCAGCCGGCCACTTGTAGATCGTCGCAAGGCTCCTCGCGGCGGAGGACGTGTTTGATGAGCGATCGCATGCCGAGTGGTTAGCCGGAGAGCGCGGCCTTGTCAAAGGCGCGGCCTCGCTCAACCCGCCTGCGAGCGCACGGTCCGGGTCTCGCCGTTGACCTTCACCTTCACTTCGCGCGGCTCGGGCGAGGTGATGCGGCAGTTGGTGACCTTGCCGTCACTCCACTCGAGATCGACGGTGAAATCCCCGCGCGCCCTGAGGCCGACGGCCTTGCCGTCCTTCCAGGCCGCGGGCAGCGCGGGCAGCAGGGTGATGGCGCCGTCATGGCTCTGGACGAGCATCTCGGCCACGGCCGAGCAGCCGCCGAAGTTGCCATCGATCTGGAATGGCGGGTGAAGGCAGAACAAATTCGGCGCGCCGCGGCCGATCAGCATGGAGAGCAGCTTCGCGGCGCGGTCGCCATCGTTGAGGCGGGCCCAGAAATTCGCCTTCCAGGCCATCGACCAGCCGGTCGAGGCGTCGCCGCGGCGGTCGAGCGACTTGCGGGCGCCTTCGAGCAGGGCGGGCGTGTTGGAGCTGATCTCATCGCCCGGATAGAGGCCCCACAGGTGGGAGCTGTGGCGGTGGTGGATTTCCACCTCCTCGAAGTCCTGCTGCCACTCCATGATGCGGCCCTCGGCATTCAGCTTCGTCGGCGCGAGCCGTGCGGCGGTGGCCTCGATCTTCGCCGCGAAGTCGCCGTCCGTATTGAGGACGCGCGCGGCCTCCACGGTCGCCTTGAAGAGGCCGCGCATGATCTGCATGTCATAGGTGGATCCGGCGCAAAGCCAGGCGCGCTTGGAATTGCCCGCGGCATCCTTGAACGCATAGCTGTTCTCTGGCGAGCTGGAAGGGACGGTGACGAGCGCCTTGGTGTGGGGATCCTCCACCAGCACGGCGGCGCAGAACTCGGCCGCTCCGCGCATCAGCGGGTAATATTTCCTCAGGAAATCCTTGTCCTGCGTGAACTGATAGTGCGTCCAGACGTGTTGGACGAGCCACGCGCCGCAGGTGGGGCCGGCGGACGCCGGAAGGTGGCTGGGCGCGGTTTCATACCACGGGTTCTGCGTGTGATAGGCCACCCAGCCGGGGGCGTTGAAGTAGGCCTTCGCGGTTTTCGCGCCCTCCATGGCCATGCCTTCGAGGAAGCGGAAAAGCGGCAGATGGCACTCCGCGAGGTTGGCGGACTCCGCGGCCCAGTAGTTCATCTGCAGATTGATGTTGGTGTGGAAATCCCCGCGCCATGCGGTGGAGTATTCGTCCGCCCAGATGCCCTGCAGATTGTTGGGCAGCGCGGAGTCCGGCCGCGAGCCGGAGACGAGCAGATGGCGCCCGAACTGGAAATAAAGGGCCGCGAGCGAGGGATCGGGTGATGCCTCGTTGAGGCGGACGCGCTCCGGAGTGGAGAGCTTCGCGTTCGGCCCGGCGGGAAGCGTGACCTTGCAGCGTTCCATGTAGCGGTGGTGATCCGCGGCGGCATCCGCCAGCACCGCTTCCGCCGGCCTGGCCAGCGCGGCCTCCAGGCGCGAGCGGACTTGGGTTTCGAATCCCCCGTTGCGCAGGTCCGTGCCGGCGGAAACCATCAGCATGACCTCGTCCGCTCCCTCGATCGACAGGCCGCGGTCGGTCGGGGTCACCTTGCCGCCGACGGCTTTCGCCCCTAACAAACCGAGGAACCGCGTGCCGACGCCGCCACCGCCGGGTTTGTTGAATGGAAGCTGGCCCTCGAGTACATGGAAGCCGCCCTCCGTCCGGACCTTCGCATTGTGGGCGCGGGAGAGCGCAGCGGTGAGAGTCAGGGCACCCTTTTTCCCTGCCTTGAGGCGCATGGCGATGACCTCATCCGGCTTCGAGGCGACGATCTCGCGGGTGAAGGTGACTCCATCCACCGAGAAGGTCGTCGAAGCAACACCCCGCATGAGGTTCAAATCGCGGCGGTAGTCCGCGGGCACCTTCGCGCCGGCGGCCAGTTCCACCCCGGCAAGGGAGATTTCCCCCACTTGGAACGTCGGATCCTTAGTAATGAAGGTGAACCGGAAAAACCGGTAGCTGCCTGGACTGGCGATGTCGAAGCGGCGCGATTCATGGCGTTTTTCAAACGGCCCCGGGAGTGAGCGCTGGTCGAGCTTCATCCATGCCTCCCCGTCGTTCGAGCCTTCAAGCGTCCACTCCTGCGGATCGCGCGCGGGCATGTCGTCGGCGCTCGTCAGGGTGTAGGAGGTGACGTTTTGAGGTGCGGGCAGCATCACCCGCCAACTGACGGGGGAGGTCACCTTGTCCATGCACCACTTGGTCTTCGGGTCGCCGTCGGCGCTGGCATGGATCGAGTGGTCGCCGCTGCCGGTCGCCGCCTCCGGGGCGATGCCCGAGTAGCTGGTGGCGTTGGCCTGCGCGCCCGCCCTGTCACCGGCGGCGTGTCCGCTCGGCGAGGTGAGCACGACTCTGCCTCCCGTGGCCGGAAAGCGGAGCAGGAGATCGCCGAAAATCTGATAGCAGCCGAACTGGCTCGCATCCCACCAGCCTTTCACTCCGTCCGGATACTGGAAATTCTTCCGCAGCAGCGCTTCCGTGGCCGCGATGTCTCCGGAGAACAGTTTCTCGCGGACTCCGGGCAGGCAGAGGTGTGCGTCCGGCCGGTTCGCATCATAGGGACCGCCGGACCACATCGTCGATTCGTTGAGCACGATGCGGCATTCGTCCACGCCGCCGAAGTCCATCGCGCCGAGCCTGCCGTTTCCGACAGGGCTGGACTCGTGATAGGATTTGGCGGGAGTGGTGAACCAGACGCTCATCGGCTCGGTCGGCGGGGCGACGGCGGAAGCGTGGGCGGAGCCAAAGAGGAGGGTGAGGGCTGCGGAGCGCAGGATTGGGTTTGAGTGATGGAGTTCCATGGGAGCGATGTGGAGGGTGTGCCGGATACGGGCGCGGAACCGTGGAACTTGCAGGCCGCAGCGAATCCACCGCTAAACCCCGCCTGCGACGAGCTTCCTCCGCAGCGCCTCCAGCGCGGCCTGGCTGACGGCGAGCTTGAAATCGTGGCGGTTGCGCGGATGGAACACCTTGAAGGCGGTGGGTTCCGAGCCTTTCACGACGAGGCCGATCCATGCCGTGCCCACCGGTTTTTCCGGAGTGCCTCCATCAGGTCCGGCGATGCCGGTCACGGCCACGGAGAGGTCCGCGCCGCTGGCCTGCAAGGCTCCCGCCGCCATCCGGCGGGCGACGTTTTCGCTGACCGCGCCGTGCGTTTCGAGATCGGCGGGGGAAACCCCTAACAGCGAAACCTTCGCCGCGTTGGCATAGGTGATGAATCCATGGGTGAACACCGCGCTGGCACCGGGCACGTCGGTGATCCGGCAGGAAATCAAGCCGCCGGTGCAGCTCTCGGCGGTGGCGAGGGTCATGCGCTTTTCCGCCAGGAGCCGGACCACGGTTGCCTCCAGCGAGGAGCCGTCATCGCTGATGAGAAAGGGCTGGAAATGTCCGAGCGCGATGGCGCGGCCTTGTTCGAGCGCGGCGGGGCTCCCGATCAGGCGCAGGTCCACCTCGCCGATGTGGGCGCAGTATCCGTATTCGAGGCCCGGGATTTCCGCGAGGAGGGCGTCGATGCCCTGGTGGAAATCGCTCTCGCCGATGCCGGTGAATTTCAGTTCCAGCACGGAGGGCGGTGTTTCCACGCCGGAGAGGGCACGCAGCCGCGGGACGACCTCGGCGTGCACCATCGGATAGAGTTCGCGCGGCGGGCCGGGAAGGAGGAAGAGGGCGCAGTTCGAGCGGCCGTTGAGGCGGGGCGGCACATAAACTCCGGGCGCGGTGCCGTTCGGATTCGGCAGCACGTCCGCGCCCACCGGGACGAGCGCCTGCTTGAGGTTCGCCTCGGCCATCGGGCGGCCGCGCAGGGCGAAGAACGCTTCGAGCGAGCGGAGCGCGGCCTCGTCGGTGATGAGATCGAGGCCGAGCACCTCGGCGGTGATCTCGCGGGTGAGGTCGTCGCTCGTCGGGCCGAGGCCGCCGGTGACAATCAGCGCGTCGGCCCGCGCGATGGATTCGGTGATGGCGTCGCGGATGGCGTCGCCGTCCGGCACGGTGGTTTGGCGCGCGATGCGCAGGCCGAGCTTGAAGAGCTCGCGGCCGAACCACGCGGCGTGGGTGTTCACGGTGTTGCCGAGCAGTAGCTCCGTGCCGGTGTTGAGGATCTCGATGCGCATGGCCGGATCATGCGGTGTAACCGAGCCAGGGGCCGAGCCATTTCTCCGCCTCCGCGAGGGTCATGCCCTTGCGGCGCGCGTAATCCTCCACCTGATCCTTCTGCAGCTCGGAAATCACGAAGTAGTGGCTTTCCGGATGGGAGAAATACAACCCGCAAACCGCAGCGCCCGGATGCATCGCACAGCTTTCCGTAAGGGTGACGCCGGTTTTCTCCGATGCTCCGAGCAGATCGAACAGGATCGGCTTCTCCGTGTGGTCCGGCTGAGCGGGATAACCCGGCGCGGGGCGGATGCCACGGTAGTTCTCATGGATGAGCTGATCGGTCGTGAGCTCGGCCTCGGCCTCATAACCCCACTCGATGCGGGCGCGGTGGTGGAGCAGCTCCGCGAAGGCCTCGGCGAATCGGTCGGCGATGGCCTTCACCATGATCGAGCCGTAGGGGTCGTGGTGCTTCTCCAGCTCCGCGGCGAACTCGTCCGCGCCGTGGATGCCGACGACGAAGCCGCCGATGTGGTCATTGTTTTTTTCTCCGATCCAGTCGCTCAGCGCGACGTTGGGTTTTCCGGAGTCTTTTTTGAGCTGCTGGCGCAGGGTGTGGAAACGGCAGCGCTCGGTGGCGCGGGTGTCGTCGGTCCAGACAATGATGTCGTCGCCATCGCGATTGGCGGGAAAGAAACCGTAGGTGCCGCGGGCCTCGAAGCGGTTTTCCGCGATGATGCGGTCGATCCAGGCGAGGGCCTCCTGATAGAGCTTGGCCGCTTCGGCGGCTCCTTCGGTGTTCTTGGTCTTGAGCGTCTTCGTTTCGCGGTCCCACACGCCGCGCAATTCCCATGCGTGGAAGAAGGGCGTCCAGTCGATGTATTCGGCGAGCTCGCGGAGGTCCTGGTTTTCAATGACGCGCGCGCCGGTGAACGACGGCACCGGAGGCGTGTAGTTTTCCCAATCATACTTCGGCGCGGCGGCGCGCGCTTGTTCGAGGGTCAGCGTTTCCTTTTTCGGGCCGCCGATGAAGTTGTCGCGCAACACTTGTTGTTTCGCACGGTTCTCGGCGATGAAACCCTCCTTCTGGTCATCTGACAGAAGCGACGTGGTGACGGGCACCGAGCGCGAGGCATCGAGCACGTGGACGACCGGACCCGAGTAATGCTCCGCGATCTTGATGGCCGTGTGTGCGGCGGAGGTGGTGGCCCCGCCGACGAGCAGAGGCACCTTGAAACCGCGGCGCTCCATCTCCTTGGCGACGTGCACCATCTCGTCGAGCGATGGAGTGATCAATCCTGACAGGCCGACAACGTCCGCGCCGATCTCGATCGCCTTGTCGAGGATCTTGTCGCAAGGGACCATGACGCCCATGTCGGTGACTTCGAAGCCGTTGCAGGCGAGCACGACACCGACGATGTTCTTGCCGATGTCATGGACGTCGCCCTTCACGGTGGCGATGAGGAAACGTCCAGCGGAGCGTCCGCGCTCGGCGAGGCGCAGCGCATCCTCGTCCGTTAGAGCCGGATCCTTGGCTTTCAGGGCGGCGATGTCCCCGGCGAGGTGCTCGGCTTTCTCCGCCTCCATGAACGGCGTGAGCCAGGCCACGGCCTTCTTCATCACACGGGCGGATTTCACCACCTGCGGAAGGAACATTTTCCCCGCGCCGAAGAGGTCGCCGACGACGCCCATTCCGTCCATCAGCGGGCCTTCGATTACCTTGAGCGGCCGGCCGTATTGTTTCAGCGCCTCCGCGGTGTCCTCGTCGATGAACTTGTCGATGCCCTTGAGCAGCGCGTGTTCGAGGCGTTTCTCGACGGGATCGTTGCGCCACGAGAGGTCCTCCTCGATCTTCTTGCCGCCCTGGCCCTTGAATCGTTCGGCGAGCTCGAGCAAGCGTTCGGTGGCGTCCGGGCGGCGGTTGAGCAGGACGTCCTCGACGTGTTCGAGCAACTCCTTCGGGATCTCGTCGTACACTTCGAGCATGCCGGCGTTGACGATGCCCATGTCCATGCCGGCGAGTCCGGCGTGATAGAGGAACGCCGAGTGCATGGCCTCGCGCACCACGTTGTTGCCGCGGAAGGAGAACGAGATGTTGGAAACGCCGCCGGAGACCTTGGCGCCGGGGAGGTTCTCCTTGATCCAACGGGTGGCGTTGATGAAGTCGAGCGCGTAGTTGTTGTGTTCCTCGATACCGGTGGCGACCGTCAGGATGTTGGGGTCGAAGATGATGTCGTCCGGATTGAAGCCGACCTCTTCGACGAGGATGCGGTAGGCGCGCTCGCAGATGCGGATTTTTTCCTCATAACTCGCGGCCTGGCCGTTCTCGTCGAAGGCCATGACGACGACCGCCGCGCCGTAGCGCATGATGTGGCGCGCCTGCTTTTTGAAGTTCTCCTCGCCTTCCTTGAGCGAAATCGAGTTCACGATGCCCTTGCCCTGCAGGTATTTGAGGCCTTCCTCGAGGATCTCCCACTTCGACGAGTCCACCATGATCGGCACCCTGGCGACATCGGGCTCGCCCTGGAGCAATTGCAGGTAGCGGGCCATCATCGCCTTGCCGTCGATGAGGCCGTCGTCGAAGCAGACATCGATGACGTTCGCGCCGTTGGCGACCTGCTGGCGCGCGACCTCGACGGCGGCCTCGAGATCGCCGGCGCGGACGAGCTTGGCGAACTGCGGCGAACCCGCGACGTTGGCGCGCTCGCCGATCATGAGGAAGCGCTTGTCAGCCGTGTGGTTGTAGGCCTCGGTGCCGGAAAGGCGTAGGGCGTGGGGGATGGTTTTCATTTTTGAAGCGAAACGCGGAGATGCAGAGTGCGCGGAGGAAGACGCGGAGAGGGTTATTTGGGGAAGCTGATGACGTGGCGTTTGATTCCGTCCTTGAGAAGAGGAACATGGAAATTGACGAGAAGCCCCAGACATTTTCCGGAAAGTCTCATGTAGGTGTGGAGCTGTGCTTCGTGAATGGGAAGCAGCGCGGGCACCGTTTTGAGTTCCACAACAATTGTCTCATCCACCAAGAGATCGATTCGATAGGCTTCTTCATCCAGCAATTCGCCTTTGTAAACTACGGGAGCTGCAACTTGTCGGCGCGAGGCGATGCCACGCAAGGACAGCTCCCGGCCCAGCGCCGCCTCATAGACGCGTTCCAGCAAGCCCGGCCCGAATTCGCGGTGCACTTCCATCGCGGCATCCACGATTGCGGCGGATAGCCTGTTCAGTTCATCCTTGGTTTTCATGCGTCAATCCATCTCTGCGAAATTCCTCCGCGCTCTTCGCGTCTCCGCGTTTCGATTCATCTTACCACCGGCACTTCGCGCGGCTTTTTGTTAGCCACGCCTCTTGCAATGGCGGCGATATGTTCGGGGGTGTTGCCGCAACAGCCGCCGGCGAGGTTGAGGAGACCGGCCTCGGCGAATTCGGCCATGAATTTCTCCATGTGATGGGGCTCCAGATCAAAGCCGGTGGGCGCGAGCGGGTTGGGCAGCCCGGCGTTCGGATAGCAGGAAACGTGGGTGGTGGCGCACTCGGAGAGCTCCTCGAGGTGCGGGCGCATGAGGTCGGGGCCGAGTGAGCAGTTGAGGCCGATGGCCAGCGGATGGGTGTGGGCGAAGGCGTTCCAGAAAGCCTCCACCTTCTGCGCCGAGATCATGGTTTCCCCGCCGAGACCGACGGCGGCGGAAATGATGAGCGGGAGCTTGAGCTTCCGTTCCTCGAAGACTTCCTGCACGGCGACGGCCGCGGCCTTGGCATTGAGCGAATCAAAGATCGTCTCGATCATCAGGATGTCGCAACCGCCCTCGATGAGCGCGCGGATCTGGTGTTTGTAGGCCTCGAGCACCTGGTCGAAGGTCACCACGCGGAAGCCGTGGTCCTCGGGATCAGGCGAGTTGGTGAGGGAGACGGTGAGCGGCCCGATCGCGCCGGCGACGTAGCGTTTACGGCCGGTTTTTTCGGCGATCTCGTCCGCCATCTTGCGGCAGAGTCTGGACGACTCGACGTTCATTTCCCAGGCGAGCTCGTTGAGAAACGGGTTCTCGATGATTTTCTGGAAAAACTCCGGATCCTTGCGGCCGCCGTGCTCGCGGGGGTCTTCGACGAAGAACTCGCTCTGCGCGATGCTGGTGGCGGAAAACGTGTTGGTTTCGCAAATGTCCGAGCCCGCCTCGTAGAAGCGCTTGTGGATGTCCCCGATCACGTCCGGTCGGGTGATGCTGAGGATGTCGCCGTTGTTCAGCAGGTCCTTGGGCGAATCCGCGAAACGGCTGCCTCGCGCATCCGCCTCGGAAAGCCCGTAGGTGCGGATGGTCGTGCCCATCGCGCCGTCGAGCACGAGGATGCGGTCGGCGAGCGCGTGTTTCAGTTCGATGGTGCTGTCTGGCTGCGGCATGGCGCGATCCTCGCCCGCCCGCCAGGCGATTTCAAGAAACAAATCATCGTATCCGGATATGATGATGGGTGATCGGCCAGGGAATGCGGTTCGAAGTGATGAGATCCCGGAACCAATGAGCCGAGTCCTTCGGTGTCCGGCGCTGGGTTTCGTAGTCCACATGGACGAGTCCGAAGCGCTGCTTGTAGCCCTCCGCCCACTCGAAGTTGTCCATGACCGACCAGTGGAAATACCCGCGCACGTCCGCACCATCGGAGATCGCGCGGCGGAGTTCGGCAAGGTAGCGCCGGAGGAAATCGATGCGCAGCGGATCGTGCACCTTGCCATCGAGCGAAACCCAGTCCGCGAGCGAGACACCGTTTTCGGTGACGATGACGGGCAGCTTGTAGCGCTCGTGGAGGAAACGCGGGCCCCAGCGCAGGCATTCGGGCACCACGGGCCACTTGAAGGCGGAGAGCGGGACGCCGGGCGCATGGGGGATGCGCACGGGGTTTCCCGATCCGTCGTCCTGATAGAACGTGCCGCTGTAGATGTTCGCGCCGTAGAAATCGATCGGCTGGGAAATCGTCTCCATGTCGCTGGCGGCGATTTCCGGCATCGCCGCGCCGGCCGCCTCGATGCCGTCGTCCGGATAGCGGCCGAAGACCACCGGATCCCCCCACCAGGTGTTGGACCAGAGGTTGGGCGGCATGCCCATCGAGGATGCATCGCCGCCGCGGACGGAGGACATCGCCCGCCGTGCCGCCTCGATGTCCCGCTCGTCCGCATTTTGGGTAGGCATGGAAACGACGCCCACCGGAGCCCAGCCGATGGACGCCGGCTTGCGGGCGGCGGATCGCAAAGCCCGCACGGCCTTGCCATGGGCGAGCAGCACGTGATGCCCGGCCAGCAGGCATTCCGCGGCACCGAGTTTGAGACCGGGGGCGTTGGTGCCGGTGGCGTGCCCGAAGCCGATGAAGCACTGCGGCTCGTTGAGCGTGATCCAGTGCTCCACCCGGTCGGAAAGACACCCGGCGACCACCGTCGTGTAGTCCGCGAACCAATCCGCGCTGTCGCGGTTCAGCCAGCCGCCGCGCTGGAGAAGCGCGAGCGGATAGTCCCAGTGGAACAGCGTCACCCAGGGACGGATGCCGGCGGCGAGGAGTTCATCCGCGAGTTTCTGATAGAAATCCAGGCCCCGCCGGTTCACCGTGCCGGTGCCCTCCGGGATCACGCGCGGCCAGCTGATGGAGAAGCGGTAGTTCCGCACGCCGAGGTCCCTCATCATCGCCACATCCTCGCGGAAACGGTGGTAGTGGTCGCAGGCGGTCTCGCCCGTATGGCCGTCCAGCACCTTTCCCGGGAGCCGGCAAAACGCGTCCCACACGCTCTCGCCCTTGCCGTCCTCGAAGGCCGCGCCCTCGATCTGATAGGCCGCCGCCGCCACGCCCCACGCGAAACTCTCCGGGAATTCCATGCCGCGTATCATGCCGCCGCTCCGGCCCGCGGGTCAATGCGGGGCTTGCGATCCGGGAAAGTCCGCCAATTCCGCGAAGCCGCGGAACAGCTTCGAGTCCTCCGGCGGCCGCGCCGGCAGCGGGGCGCCATGATCGAGGTGGCTGTGGCAGATGCGGAAGAAATCCTCCGGGGTTCTCGCGCGGCGCATGTCGTGCTCGAACGAGCCTTCCAACCCGTGGCTGATGTAGGCGAGAGTCTTCTTCATGCGCTGGACGTGCGCGTCCGGCAGGAATTTCCGGCTCTCGCCGGCCAACTCGTGGTAGAGCTCGGTCACGTATTCCAGAAGATCGCGATGGGTGGGAACCGGCGGCGCGGTATTCTCGAACGCCGCGGAAAGCTGCGCGAAAATCCACGGGTTGCGGATCGCTCCGCGGCCGACCATCACGCCGGCGGCTCCGGTTTTCCCCAGATAGGCGAGGCCGGTGGAGACGTCCACCACGTTGCCGTTCGCGATGACCGGGCAGGGCATCGTCTCCACCGCCAGCCGCACGCATTCGGGATGCACCGGAGTCTGATAGAGCTCCCTCACCGTCCGGCCGTGGATGGTCAGCCCGTCGATGCCATGGCGGCGGAAAACCTCCAGCAGCGCGGGAAACTCGCGCTCGTCCGCGTAGCCGACGCGCGTCTTCACCGTGAAACGCCCCGCGACCGCCTCGCGCAGCCCGCCTAACAACCGATCAACCTCCTCCGGCTCGCGCAGCAGGCCGCCGCCCGCGTTCTTGCGGCAGACGACGGGCGCGGGGCAGCCGAGGTTGAGGTCGATGCCCGCCACCGGCAGCTCCGCGAGCCGCCTCGCCGTGCGGACGAGGCTCGGCAGATCGCGGCCGATCATCTGCGCGAACACCGGCCGGCCCGTCCGGTTCTCCATGATCGAGCGCAGGATATACGGGTGCGGCACGGAGTCCGGATGCACGCGGAAATACTCCGTCACGAACCAATCCGGCGGGCCGCGCCGCGCGATCACCCGCATGAAGGGCAGGTCCGTCACGTCCTGCATCGGTGCCAGAACCAGGGCCGGACGGTGCTTGGGAAGGAGGTCGCGCATGGGATCAGGACGGCATCGTTTCAGGAATTCCTTTGACATCCAATCCCCGCGCGAGTTGCTTTCGCGATGTTAAACAAAAACGGAGGCTGAAGTGGAAAGCGATTTGTTGCATACCGAGAAAATCCTGGCGGACCGGAAAGTGTTCTTTCTGGATCTGAAACGGAACGCCCGCGGCATGGTGGTGAAGATCACCGAGGATGTCGGCGGCAACCGCGATACGATCATGGTGCCCGCGGAAATCCTCGGCGATTTCATTGCCGCGCTCAGCGACATCAAGGCCACCGCGGACGACCAGGAGTGAGCGGTCGGCGATTCGCCTTGCCGGAAGTCCGCCGAATCGCAAAGGATGCGGCGTATTCACCGCCATGGGCTCACCTCCGTCCGTCAACGTCGCCCGCCTCACCTATCTGCTGATCTGCGAAGCCGCGGGCGTGGCCATCGCGCTGAGCACCCGGGGCACGCTCCTCGAGGTGCCGCTCTCCACCGGCATTCTCGGCGGGCTGGGAGTGGCCGGGTTCTTCATCTGGATGGAGTCGCTGATGAAGGGCTTCACCCTGCGTGGATTCTCCACGGCCACCTTCGGCCTGGGCGTGGGCCTGCTGTGCGCGTGGCTTCTCACCCGGGTGGAGATTTCCAAACTCCTCGAACTCGCCTTCCGCGACCGCCTGGAATCCGGGGAAAACGGCGAGCTGGCGGTCAACGCCCTGCGCCTGGCCATCGACGTGACCCTCTTCGCGAGCCTCGGCTTCCTGGGCGCGGTGCTCTCGCTGCGTGGCAACCGCGATGATTTCGCCTTCATCATCCCCTACGTCCGGTTCCGCCAGGACGCCTCGTCCGGCCAGCCGATCGTGCTGGATGCGGATTCGATCATCGACGGCCGGGTCACGGGCATCCTGCACTCGGGCTTCCTGCACGGGCGTCTGATCGTGCCGCGCTTCGTGCTGGACGACCTGCAGGCGATGGCCGCGGCGGAGACCAACGGCGCACGCCACCGCGGGCAGCGCGGGCTGGATTGCCTGGAGCGCATGCAGAAATCCCCGGACCTCCAGGTTTCCGTGCATGACACGCGGACCGACCCGAAGGCGGAAAACCTCAACGCCCGGCTCATCGAGACCGCGCGCCTGCTGGGTGCCAGGCTGATGACCGTGGACGACAACCTCACGAAGGTGGCCAAGCTCCAAGGAGTTGACGTGCTCAACATCCACGAGCTCGACGAGGCGCTCAAGCCGGCGGTGGCCGTGGGCCAACGCATCCGCATCCCGCTCGTCCGCAGCGGCAAGGAGGAACACCAGGCGGTGGGCTACCTGCCGGACGGCACCATGATCGTGGTCAACCACGCCGTGGCGAAGATCGGCACCACGTCCGAGGTGATCGTCGTCAGCACCTTGCAGACGGCCAGCGGGATGATGGTCTTCGGGGAGCTTTACACCGCGGGCTGAGAGTCCTCGAAAAAGAACACCTCGGCCTGCGGATCGCGCAGGGAATCGACGAAGCGCTCCCATTCGCGGCGCTCGTCGGGCGCGGGCGGCGCGGGCAGGTTTCCCGGGCCGGCGTTGGCGACCAGAAACCGCACGGGCACGTCCGGGCCCGCGCTGTGGCGGATCTTCGCGAGCAGGGTGCTGAGCCGCGCGGGCGAGAGCGACCAGCCCTCGGCCAGCAGCACCACACCGGCGGGCGCGTTCGCGAGCGCGCGGGTCGCCGCTTGCTCCGCTCCGGCGTCGAGCACCGCCACCGGATGCCATGCGGCGGGATGCACGCGCAGGTGGCGCAACAGGAACGGCCGCAGGCTTTCCGCAGAAATTCCGCTGCCGCCGACGTCGAGCACGAGCACGCCATCGAGCGGCTTGTCATCACTTTCCGCGCGAGCCGCGCCGGTGAGATCACGCCACAGCGCGCGGTGGCTGCGGGCCTGGAAATCCAGACCGGCGAGCGCGCGGCGGCCATTGCGGCATGCCAGCATCCATAGCGCCAGCCGCGGCAGCAGTCCCCAGACGAGCGTGGTCACCAGGAGAAACTGCCACCATGCCGCGGGCCCGGGCTGGAGGGCGGCGCCCGGCCGCCAGAGCGAGGCCTCGAGAACGTCTCCATCCGGCACCGCACCCGGCCACCACGCGGCCCACGGGGCTGATAGAAATCCCACCAGACGTTCGAGCATCGAGAACATCGCGTCCTCGGTCGTGGTCTCCCAGAAAAAGCCGACGTGTCGCACCAACACCAATCCCGCCAAGCCGCAGACCACGCCGAGATTGAAGGAAATCCCGGCAGCCTGCGCCAGCCGGGCCAGCCGCCAGAGCAACGCGGCCCGGGCCGGGCCGCCCTCTCCCATGAGACGACCCCACCACGGCGCGTCCTTTTCCCCGGCCAGGCGGCGGGCGAGGCTTCCCGCCAGCATGTGCACCATGCTGAGTCCCCCGGCCGCCCGGCCGCGCGCCAGCCAGGCGACGGCGGCGACCGCCAGCACGAGCCATTGCCCGCCGATGAGGATGGCCAGGAACAAGGTCACGTGTACGCCGCCCCGCTCCGGATCCAGCATTCCCAGCACACCCGAGATGCCTGCCAGAAACATCGCCAGCGCCAGCCCGGCCCCCACCAAGCCCAGGGCCGAGGTGAATTTCCCGCCATTCCCGGAGCAGCACAAGCCATCCAGCCAGACTCGCAGCCCCGCGCGCCGGGCCGCCGCGCCCTCCAGCCCGCGCACGCGGGCAAGCACCTCGTCCCGCAGCTCCGGCGGCGTCGGCGTGGCGGCGGCGATTTCCCCCTCGAAATCGATCAGGTCCTCCAATGTCCACCGCTGCGGGCGCTTCGCCATGACATGGATTCCAGCGCAGATCGTCACGATTGGCAACACGCCAGCCGCTTCAGCGCCCCAGCCGCTTGGTAGGCTGGTTTTGTCAAAATTTGCAGATCGCCCTCGGAAAGTGGGATTTCGAAATCCCATACCTGTGGATTCGGCTGTAACGCGCATCCGCCTGACGACCACGATGGAAGGAACGCACCGTGTGACGGACCCGAATCATCGCCCGCTCAAAACCGCCGCCCTGCTCGGCGGCGTCTTGAGACCGGTGGCCGGACACCACAAGCTCCCGCCGCGGACTTGCTCGCCAAACTGACGCTGTAAACCCATGGCAATCACCCGAAATGTTGAAATGCGAAACCTGGCTCCACCGACCACGGCCTGACGCTTGCAAGGCTTCACCCGGAATGATAGTGTCCACGCATGTCCATGACCCTCGAAGTTCCCGATGAGATCCAGCGGGCGCTGCGGGTTCCCGAGCCCGAGCGTCAGGCCCGCCTGTTGGTCGAGTTGGCCTGCGCGCTCTACCACCGGGAAATCCTCAGCTTCGGCAAGGCGGCGGAACTTTCCCAACTGAGCCAGTTCCGCTTCGGTCACGAACTCGTCGAGCGCGGCATCGCCAGACACTATGCTGAAGAGGACATCGCCGAGGACTTGGCCTATGCAGGTGGTCAGTAATACCTCTCCGCTTTCCGCCCTCTCCATCATCGGCCGGCTCGGGCTGCTGCGCGCTCAATTCGGAGCCATCCGGATTCCCACGGCGGTGTGGACCGAGCTTTCCCGTCTGGAACACGCTTCGGGCAAACAAGCCCTGGAGCAAGCCCATGCCGGAGGATGGATCGAAGTGCATGAAACAGCCAACCGCCCGATGATCGGGATCCTGAGCACCACCCTCGACGCGGGAGAATCGGAGGCCATCGCCATGTCGCTGGAATGGCCGGCCGATCTTCTGATCATGGACGAATCCTCCGGCCGCGCCATGGCCCGCAACCTGAAAATCAGGATCACCGGCACGCTGGGCGTGCTGCTGAAAGCGAAACGCGACGGCGAAATCCCTTCGCTGAAATCCGAGATGGATCGCCTCGTCCAAGATGCCGGTTTCTTCGTCTCGGACCGTGTCCGAAATGCGTTTCTCGCCGAGGCGGGGGAGAGCTCATGAAAAAATCACCTCGATCCATCCAATCCATGATCTTAAAGTCCGCCACCAAAGTCTGTTATTTGGGGCCGACCCCACCGCACGCCACCATATCATGTGGCACTATCGCAGCGGAGCTCATTCATGCCTACTGACCCAGCAGCATTGGAATGTTCACCTGATTCTGAAAACTAAACTCAAAAATCATGCCTAAGAAGAAACCAATTAGGACCACCGACGAAGCATTCTTAATGCAGCTTACTCAAAAGGAGTGGGATGCCACTTGGGGTCTCCAGCATCTGGAGTCATACTTCAATGCGGACCATCCAGCTCGCGTTCATGCGGATGCGATTTTGGAAGCTGTGAAGGATTTCAAATTGAAACTTCCCAAATGGATCGAAGATGAAAAAAAGATAAATTCGTCATAAATTGCAACCGTTGTAATCGCGCCTCATTTCCTCTATGATGAATCCAGACCAACCGCGACTAGACGAGAACACATCGCTGCAAATTCAGTCAGAATCCGGACTGGCGAGACTTCCCAATAATGAGTCGTCAGCCTTGACTGAAATCATCAACCGGTCACTTGTCCACATTCAGACGAGCAAGGCATTGGAAATGCGCCATCGGGTCGGCGAGCACGAACTTTGCTGGCCGGATTACAGGCTGGTTTGCGCGATCGCGGAGGACGTGCGACTGCCGCCGAAGGAGGCGCTCAAGCGACTGCTGCTTTCTACTAGCAGAGGATCATCGTCTTGGGACACGAGAATTGAGGACGGCCGGCTAAAGGCTCTGCAAGTTGATCGGGATACATTGCCCCTCTCCTCTATTCCTTTCATCGAGGGGCTTGTCGTGGAGATTCTGGATTTGCAATTCCAAGAATCTTTCTCGGGTTTTGATCTTTCAATGTTTCCCAACCTCACGGAGCTTTTATGCACTGACAATCGGCTGGCCGAGCTAGACCTATCCCATGTCCCTAAACTCGCGAAGCTAACTTGCTATAGCAATCATCTGACCAAACTGGATCTTTCCCATGTCCCAAATCTTATGGAACTTTGGTGCTTCAGCAATCATCTGACCGAGCTGGACCTTTCTCATGTCCCAAATCTCACTGCGCTTTGGTGCCATTGCAATCAACTAACCGAGCTGGACCTTTCCTACGTCCCAAATCTCACGGCACTTTTGTGCTTTGGTAATCAACTGACTGAGCTGAACCTTTCCCACTTATCCAATCTCAGGGAACTTTGGTGCTGGGATAACCATCTGACCAAGTTGAACCTCACCGCGACTCCCAATCTCACATTGCTTAAATGCAGTGACAATTGCCTGACCGAGTTGGACATCCGTAATATTCAAAATCTTGAGGATCTGGAGTATGATCCAGCGGTCCGCCTCATTCAGCGCGCCGATCAGGATTTTTGACATGAACCAAGAACCCTCATGGATTCTCCTCGACACGGAAACGACAGGTTTCGCTCTGCCTGTCTTTGCGCTGGATATTGCTGCCCAGAAGATGCGTGGTTGGGAGCGTGACGGAGAACCGTTCCGACGCATGCTTAATCACGGCTGCGAAATTCCTCCCGAAGCGTCGCGAGTGCATGGCTACACCCGTGAGATTTTGGAACGGGATGGGCTTCCGCCCGCCGAAGTTTACGAGGCGTTTTCCAAGTATGCGGAGAGCATGCCGTTGGTGGCTTACAATCTCGAATACGACTGGGACAAAGTTCTGGTGCCGGAATGGAAGCGACTCGGCATTCCGAGGATCGGCGTTCCGGGTTTCTGCGCATTGAAGCTGGCGCAGCGTTTGCTCGATCCGGTGCCCGCGGGAAACTGCAAACTCCAGACGCTTCGGCAGTATTACCGGCTGCCGGAGAACGGGGCGCACACGGCGTTGGGTGACGTGCTGACGGTGGTCGATCTGATGCAGCAGGTGCTGAAGCCCCTGGCAGAGCGGCGGGGGTTGGATACCTGGCAGAAGATCGTGGCCTTTGCGGGTGATGAGTGGTTTCCCTCGCGACTGCCGTTCGGCAAGTTCAAGGGCAGGCTCTATCAGGAGGCACGGGAGGATGCGGAGTTGAGGTCATGGCTTGAGTGGCTGGCGGAGTCCACCAACGAGCGGAGTTCGGCGATGGGCCGCTGGTATCTCGAACAACTGGAGAACGGCTGCGGGCTGGAGGACGCGGCGTTTCTCGATCTCCAAATCCAGGAGGATGCGGGCAGATCAGCCACCGTCGTCGGACTGGTGGTGTTCCAGCAACCGGAGATCGAGCTTTACCAACGGCTGGTGGAGGCAGCGCGAAACCGCTTGGCGGAACTGGAACTGGAATACGGCATCGAGAAGTCGAAGGTGGATTCCGTCCGTTCCAGACTCTTCGCGGCGCTGCGGGCGACGTATCAGGAACGCGACCGCCTGCGGCTGTTGGTGCAGTTTCGCAAAGCCTTCATCGACCGCCTGCTGGCGGAAGGCGAGGAAGCCGCCGGGGCCACGGCCGGCGACTACCAGCGCGAGACGGCGGAGAAGGATCGCGAATACGATTCCACCGCATCGGCGCTGGAGGGGAAACGGGAACTGAACGAGGACGAGACGGCGCGGCTGAAACAGCTTTGGAAGAAGCTGGTGCGCATGTTTCACCCGGATCTCCACGAGCACGACCCGGAAAAGCGCAAGACCTACGAACTCCTCACCCAGGCGATCAACGAAGCCCGCGACCGTGGAGACATCGAGTTGCTGGAACGCATCGCCAAGGACCCGCAGGCGTTCATCCTCCAACAAGGCTGGGCCAGCATTTCCCTCGACGGCGAGCGCGGCCTCAAGGAGCTGCGGTCGCTCTACGAACACCTCCAGGCGAGGATTCTGGAGATGATCGAGACCCTCGACGAACTCCGCACCAGCGCCGAGATGGAAATCCACCGGGAAGTCGAGCAGGACGAAAAAGTCATCGACAGGATCGCCGCCGCGCAGCGGGAGGAACTGGAGCAGGAAATCGCCACCTTGCAGGCCGAGGCCGAGCGGGTGGCGGAGGAGGCGCGGGAACTGGCGGGTGAGGTGCCGTTCTAGTGGAAAGGTGGCCCGGCCTCGCCGCAGGCCGCATGACAAAGAGGGGGAAAGCCGGATGCCAAGGAGTGCCGGGCTGTCCACACTTGGGCTGATTTTCGCGGGCCTTTGGCATGCGCCCCCGGCGGTGGCGCGCCACCTTGGGAGGAAGGGCGGGAGCTGGCGGGAAGTGCGCCGTTTTGAGCGGAAGACTCAGACCTCTTCCATATCCACAATCCTCAGTTCCCTGACAGCATGGTCGGCCCAGAATGCGATGAGAATATCCCGGACGAGAATGAATTGGACGTCGCGCCCGGTATCATCCGGCTCGGAGTAGTCGCCGATCTGGGATGGACTGTCGGCAAGTTGATAGAGAAGCCCGATGAGTTTCCGCTGCTTGGCTTAGGACAGCCCTATGAGAAATGCGGCGGCTTTGGAAGAGAGGACCGGTTCGTATGCGTGACGCTCAGGCATGTCCTAGATCGGTGGCAAGTTTGGATAAACCGGTTTTTTTGCCCGCGTCCATTTCCTTCATGAGCTTCGAGATGCCCTGGCGCCCCCGTTTTGACTGGTGTTTGAGTCTCCGCAAGTATGCGGACATTGCCCGCCGGTCCGGTTCGGAAAGCCGGGCGAGGCGTTGTTTCAATTCCAATTCGATTGAAGCGGTCATGATTGGGGGAAGGTGGCCCAATGCCCGCCATGGGTCAACCTCCGGTTTCCTCACGCTGCGCGGCGGGGCAGGTGCCGTTTTAGTGGAGCGGGAGCTGGAGGGCGAGGTGCCGTTTTGAAGAGAGCTTCTATTTCCGCCGCAGGCCGTAGCGTGGGTTCCGGCGGTCATGACGCAGCGTCATGATCCGCACGCCATCGAGTTCTTCATGGAACAGCAGGTGATAGGGGAATTTCTCAAGATTGGCGCGTCGCCAGCCGCTGGCATCGAAATGAAAACGCTCGGGATGAGCATCGATCTGTCGGCAGGTCTGCTCGAATTTCGTCCAGAAATCGTCACCCAGCTCATCGCTGATCGAGTCATAGTGACGGATCGCGGTGCTCACGTCGCGCCGGACCTGTGGGTGAAAACGCGGCATCAGCGTCCCCGGTCGGAAAAAACACCTTCGCGCAACTCGGTCATGGAGATGGTGCTGGCTTCGCCTGATTTCATCTCCCGGAGCCTTTCCGCCACTTCCTCGTCAGAAACGTCGTAATCCGGCTCGGGCAGCGAGTGGAGCAGGAAACTCGCCAATGATGCCCTCTCTTCGACCGGCAACGCTGCGGTTTGTTTCTTGAATTCTGCAAGGTTTGCCATGGGTGGAAGCCTACCAAAGGTTCGGGCATTGCGAAAGAGGGATTTCCAACTCGGTTCATCGTCGTAGTCCCACGGCATCCACGCTGGAGGGGAACCGGAACTCAACGCGGACGAGGCGGGGCCCGGACATCGGCGTGGATTCCATGCCGCCGCGCATGCCCGCCAGCCGCTTCAGCGCTTGTTGAGCATCTGCTTGCGGAAGAGCGGGATCAGCTCGGCGTCCATCCACGCGAAGGCCGCCTCCAGCCCGCCGCTCTGATAGAGTTTCCCGATCGAGGCCTCGACGCGCGTCGGGTTTCCGAAGGCGCTGAGGAAATCATTCGAGGTCAGACGCGTGAACCACTCGCCGTCCATCGAGTTGCGCTCGCGCAGCACGTATTGGCGGGCGAAAAGGGCCAGCACGGCGTCGCCCACCCATGCGGCCTCGCGTTCCTGGCGGAGTTCCTCGTCCTTGCGGCTCATGCGGGCAGCATGCGCATCAGGGGAACGGCCGCACAAGCCTTTGCATGCGCTCCTGCTCGATCCGTTCGCGCAGCCGCGCCTCGGAATCCGCATCCCAGTATCCCGGCTGGAGCTCCAAAAACACCGAGGCGTAGGGCAGCGCGCTCTGGGTCCGGATCACCAGGACGTCAAAACTCCGGTTCGCGTCCTCGAGCAGCGTGAGCAGCGATTGCTGGTCGAGCTCGGTCACCTCGTGGCCATGGAGCGCGCCCTGGAGCTTTTTCCGGTGTTCCTCGATGCCCGGGGCGAAGTCGTTCTCCACCGATCTCAACTCGCGCGTCAGGTAGATCTGCGGGCGGACGTTTTCGGTCTGCTCCAGCGCGCGGAGCACGTAGTCGAGCGCCTCGGGGATCTCGACGGGCGCGGTCACCTGGCGGACGCCGGACCGGCTGTGCGCGGGAAACGAGGCTTCCGCGATGACGATCCAGTTCCGGTAGCCGAGCTGGGCGGACTGCCGGTCCACCGCGGCCCGCCATTCCCCCTGCTTTTCCACGGCAACGCAGCCGAACGACCCGAGAGCCGCCCCAAGCACCAGCATCCACCGCGCGAAGATCATCTCCGAGTCCCATAATCCGACCCTGCATCCATGTCAACGCGCACCCCGGAAAGCTCTCATCCGCGGATCACTCGGCCAGCAGGCCCAGCCGGTAGAAACGCCGCGGCGCGGCGTTGAGGGCGTCCGTGTCCCGCACTTGGAGGAGGCCTCCGGTGCCCGTGAGCGGCGCACCGAGCGGCAGCCACGATCCGGCTTCCAAGGTGCCGCTCCACTCGACCCGGTAGCCGGTGTCCTCGACGCTTGGAAACGCCAGGTCCAGGTGGGTCTGCGCGCCGTCCTCCACCACGGAGATCGCCGAAAACGCCAGGCGGCTGGCCGCATCGCCCGGATCGGTGGCCGCGAGAAATTCATCGAGATTGGAAAAACCATCCGCATCCTCGTCGCCCGCCGCCGTGCGCGAGAGATCGCCGAATTCCCCGGTTTCCCACCAATCCGGCAGACCGTCGCCTTCGGTATCGATCATTTTCAGCAGGTTCAGCCGGCCACCGCTGGCCATCAAACCGGCCAGCGCGGGCACGGGCGTGACGTTCCCGGTGATGCGGGCGATGCGCTGCGCCATCGTGTCCGAGGGGAAATTCATCGCCGCGAAGGCCACCGCGCCCGCGACGTGCGGTGTGGCCATGGAGGTGCCGTCGAGGAACTGATAGGTCAGCGCCTCGTCTCGAGAGTTGGCAACCGTGCCAGAGCCGGGAAGCCCGGCCAGGATGGCGAGGCCGCTGGCCTGGGTGACCTGCACGGCCGGGATCCAGGTCCCGGCGCCGAGCGTCCAGCCGCCCGCGGAAAGCGAAGCGGCCGTGTTGTCGTAGATGATGGCCGCGACAGCCCCGGCGCTCATCGCGTTGGCCACCTTCTGCGAGAAAAACAGCGTGCCGCGCTGGATGAGCGCGATGTTTCCGGCCACCGCGGGCGGGAAATCCCCGGGGTTGCCGATGCCGCAGGCGTGGATCGTCCCGCTGATCCCGGCGGGCGGGGTGGTTCCCGCGTATTCGAGCGTCTGGGACGCGTAGGTGGTGGAGCCCGCCGTCACGGAGCTCAGCGTGGAGACCAGGTTCCGCGGCTTGGTCGAGAGGATGTTCACGCCGGGGGCCGCCAGGTCCACGGAGGTGGAGCCGTAGTTGGAAAACGAGGCGAGCGTGTTGGTCTGGGTGAGCGCGGCCACGCTGATGATGTTGGAAGTCGTGTAGCTCGCCGGATAGACGGGCAGCGTGTTGTTGTTCGTCCCGTCGTTTCCCGCCGCGGCGCAAAGCACGATGCCGTTGTCCCGCAGGGCCTCGATGGCCAGAAGCTCGGCCATGCTCGTCGAGGTGCCGCCGAAGGAGGCGTTGAGCGCCACCACGTTCACGCCGGCCTGCTTCAGGCCGATGGCGTAGTCGTAGGCCTCGATGATCGCGGCTGAGGAGAGGTTTCCGTTCGCGTTCTCCGCCTTGAGGGCCACGATCTTCGCGCGGTAGCCGACGCCGATCACCCCGGCGCTGTTTTTTCCGACCGCCGCGACGGTCCCCGCCACATGGGTGCCGTGGCCGTCGGAATCAGAGACGAGCGCGCTGCCGCCCGCGAAATCGTAGCCGTTCACGTCGTCCGTGTAGCCGTTTCCGTCGTCATCGATGCCGTTGCCGGCGATTTCCCCGGGATTCGTCCAGAGGTTCGCCGCGAGGTCCGGGTGGCCGAGGTCCACGCCGGAATCCACCACCCCGACGACCACCTCGGAAAACGGCGCGCGCCGCGCCAACCTCCAGGCCGGGAGGAAATTCGCATCCACTCCGCTGGTTCCCGTCACGCCGTCCACCGTCTGGCCGGTGTTGCGCAGGCCCCAGAGTTTTCCGAATTCCACGTCGTTCGGGACGCTGGCGAAACGCTGGCGCAGATAGTTGGGTTCCACCGTCTCCACCCCCGGATCGGCCTTCAGCCGCTCGATGAGCAGGTCCGTTCCAAGCGCCCCTGCCCGCACCAGTCCCGCCACGCGCCCGCAATGGCGTGAGACTTTCCCGAAATGCCGGTCCAGTGCGAGTGCGCGCCGGCCAAGCGCCCTGCGTGCTCCGTCCGCCGCCAGACCCGGCTTGAAAACCACCAGCACCTCGCCCTCCACCCGCCTCTCACCGGCCGCATGGCTGGAGAACGGCGGAAGCGCGAAAAGCCAGAGAATGAAAAAACCACGGAATGGCATCGGAAAGCCGCATTCTCCATGAAATCCGGCGATGACGCCAATCCGGATGCTCCGCGGATTTTGCGCCGCGAGACAGCCGCGACGACCGGCTCCGCAGGCGCGACGCCGCAGAGCATCGCCGTTTGACCTTTGCCGGATGCGTGGTTAAGCCTCTTCCCACACCCGCACATGATCCGCGAAATCGTCCAATACGGCCATCCCGTCCTGCGCCAACGCTGCCGCCCCGTCACCGAGGTCGATGACACCATTCTCCGCCTCGTGGAGGACATGCTCGACACCATGGCCGATGCCAACGGCGTGGGCCTTGCCGCCCCTCAGGTGGGCGAGGACCTGAGGCTCGCCGTGATCGATGTCTCACACGATCCGGAATGCGTTTCCTTCCTCAAGGTGAATGGCGAGGACGCGGACCTGCTGGCGATCATGCCCTTGGTCTTCATCAATCCGGATCTGGCCTACAGCGAGGAAAAGGAATCCGGCATGGAAGGCTGCCTAAGCATCCGCGGCATCCGGGCCGAAGTCCGCCGGCCCGCGGCGGTGCGGGCCACCCTCCCCCAACTCGATGGATCGGTGCTGGAAATCGAGACCGACGGCCTGCTCGCCCGCGCGCTGCAGCATGAGATCGACCACCTCAACGGCGTGCTGTTCGTGGACCGCCTGCCCGCGGTGGCCAAAGTCTCGATGAAAAACCGGCTGAAACGTCTGATGGACGAGAACGGGACCGCCTGAAATTTTCTTCTGAAAGCTCGACTTTCCGACAGGCTTGGGTTCTTTTGCGCAAGGTGATGCTTCGAATGCACACCACCAACTCCAGACAGATTGACGACATGAGCAACAACCGCGGCATTTTCGAAGGTTTCCCCAATCAGCCTGTGAACCGCCAGGACTCACCCTTCGCGGTGGCTCCGGACACGGCGAGTGAAGCGGTTCCACCCAGCCCGTTTTCCGCGGCGCCGCGCCAAGATTCGCCCTTCACGGTCGTGGATGAAGCCGCCGAGTCGGCCGTCGAGGGATTCGGCAAGCCGGTGAAGTTGCCCGAACGCCGCAAGGTGGATTCCCCCTTCCAGATGGCCGAGCCGCCGGAAGGCTTCGGATTCGAAGCGCCCCCGAAGGCATTCGGCGCGAATCCCTTCGAATCGGCTCCCGCCGCGCCCGTCACCACTCCACCGCCGTTCTCGGCACCGGCCCAGGCGGTCCCGGCCTCGCCCTTCGCGGTGGAACCCCAGCGCACCGCGGCTTCCCCATCAACCCAGGCGGCCATCGCCGCGTTCACGGAGTGGCAGGAACCCGCCGCTCAAGCGCCTGCCACGCCTCCCGCCTCCATGGTTCCTCCGCCCGTCCAGGTGCCCTCGGCATTCGCCCCCGCCCCGCAAGCGGCACCTGCCGCCGCCGCGCAGCCGGCCGCCACCTTCGCTCCGGCGGCTCCGGCGGCTCCCGCATTCCAGCCTCACACCGAGGAACCGCAATCCGATTCCTTCAACATCCGCCAGCTCGAACTCCGCGCGATCTTCGGTGTGGACCGCGAAATGAATGCGGAGGAAATCCTCCAACGCACCCGGGCCCTGCCCGGCATGCGCAACATCGCACGCCTCAGCGCCCAGGACATGGCCAGCATCGATGCCGTGAAACACCTCCTCCCGAGCCTGGGCTTCGGCGGCGGCGCGCTGAAACTCTATTCCGGATCCGTCCCGCTGGAATTCATCCGCGAGGGCTCCGTGATGCTGGCCGTGCAGACCGATGGCGGCTTCGCCCCCGGCGTGCGCGAGACGCTCATGATCGTCGCCCGCGAACTCGGCAGGCTCGGCTGAACCGGCAGGCTCCTCAGTCCAAGCCTCTGCGCCGCAGGAAGGGCACGAGTTCCTCCACTCCGAAATCCGCCAGCACCTCGCCGTGCCAATCCATGGTGGGAGCCTTGGTCTGGCCGGAAAGCTCCACCATTTCCCGCATGGCCTCCGGGTTTCCGGAAACCACCACGGTTTTCACCTCGATGCGACGGCGCACAAGGTAATCGACGACGTCGTCGCACCAAGGGCAACCGGGTTTGATGTAGAGAATGGGAAGGGACATGGGAGGACTGGACGCCGCTTTCTGGAGAAAACCGGAAGCCGCGTCCAGCCTGATGGATTTCCAATGTCAGTGGCCGAGCATCCAAGGCCGGGCACCGGCTTTCTGGGATTGAAGCTGGCCGAGCTTGGTTTCCTTCACGCGGTTCTTGCGGATCTTCGTCCCGCTGCCGCATCCGCAGCCGCTGCCGCACGAATGGCCCTGACTCACCCGGGGCTCGTGGCGGCTCTTCTCATTGATGGCGGACGCCTTCCGCACCACCGGACTCATCAAGGCCAGATTCGGCGCGAGGATGATCCGGCGGGCGGTGCCCGAGCATGACGGGCACGCCACCGGGCGGTTCCGTTCCTCAATGGTCAGGAACTCGGTGAAGTCTCCACAATCGGCGCAGGTGAAATCATAGACTGGCATGGCTTGCGGGGTTTGCGGGTTATTTCACGAAGGCAAGATCCGTGCCGCTTGCCACCATCACCTTCGGCCCGGCGGCGTTCGGCATGATGTCGAAGTCGAAGATCTCGGTCGGCAGCCAGAGGGTGGCGCAGGCGTTCGGGATGTCCACGATGCCGCTGATGTGCCCCTCGACCGGCGCGGTGCCGAGGATGGCGTAGGCCTGCTCCCCGGTGTAGCCGAATTTCTTCATGTACTCGATGGCGTTGAGGCAGGCCATCTTGTAGGAGACGAACGGATCGAGATAGTGCTGCTTGCCGGACTCGTCCACGGAGATGCCTTCGAAGATGATGTGGCGCTTGTATTCCGGAGTCAGCGGACTCGGCATGAACAGCGGATTGCGGATGGCATACTTGTCCACGCCGCCCTTGATCAGGCTCACGCGGAGGTCGAGGTAGCCGGCCATCTCGATGGCGCCGCAGAAGGTGATCTCGCCATCGCCCTGGCTGAAGTGGATGTCACCCATCGAAAGGCCGCCATCCTTCACATAGACCGGGAAAAACACCTTGGATCCGCGGGTGAGATTCTTGATGTCGCAGTTTCCACCGTGCTCGCGGGGCGGCACGGTGCGCGCGCCCTCGGCCGCCGCGGCATCGCGCGCGGAACCGGTCATGCGGCCCATGTGCGCGGTGGGCGCGTATGGCAGCGCGCAGAGCGGCGGCACGCGGTCGGGATCGGTGTCGAAAAGCTCCTTCTCCCGCTTGTTCCAAGTATCAAGCATCTCCTTGGACGGCAGGCAGCCGATCAGGCCGGGATGCATGATGCCCGCGAACTCAACATTCGGAATGTGCCGCGACGAGGTGTAGATGCCGTGGAAATCCCAGCACGCCTTGCGCGCGTCCGGATAGTGGTCGGTCAAAAATCCGCCGCCGTTGGTCTTGGCGAAAAGACCGGTGAATCCCCACTGGGAATCCTCCAGCACGCCGACATCGAGGATATCCACCACGAGCAGGTCGCCGGGCTCCGCCCCCTCGACGCCGATCGGACCCGAAAGGTAGTGGACCTTCGAGAGATCCACCACGTCGATGTCCTTCGCGTTGTCGTCGTTCTTGATCTGGCCGCCGGTCCAGTCGATGCACTCGACGCGGAATTCGTCGCCCGGTTTCACATAGGCCACCATCGGGATGTCCGGATGCCAGCGGTTGTGCAGGCAGTCCTGGGATTCGGGAGTGGCGTTGAGGTCGACTTTGATCAGTGTTTTCATAGGTGGTGTAGGTTCGGGGGTTGAGAATGGAGTGAGGGCTCAGACGGCGAGCATGGCCTTGATTTGATCCGCATCGACATCGGCGCGGGCGTCCTCGCGGATGAGTTTTCCCTTGTCGATGACCATGATGCGGTCGCAGGTATCGAGCACGAAGCTGAGCACCTGCTCGCTGACGACGATGGTGAGTTTCCGCAGGTCGCGGATCTCGCGGAGGCTGCGGGAAATGTCCTTGATGATGGACGGCTGGATACCCTCGGTGGGCTCATCGAGCAGGAGCACGCTGGGGTTGGTCATCAGGGCGCGGCCGATGGCGAGTTGCTGCTGCTGGCCGCCGGAGAGGTTGCCGCCCTTGCGCTTGCGCATCTCGTGAAGGACCGGGAAAAGGGCGTAGATTTCGTCCACGGCGCTCTGGCTCACACGGCCCGCGACGCCCGAGATGAGGTTTTCATACACGCTGAGGTAGGGGAAGATCATCCTGCCCTGCGGCACGAAGGCCACACCCTGCGCGACGCGCCTGTGCGACGGCTGGCCGGTGATGTCCTTGTCGTTGAGGGTGATCTTCCCTCCGCTGGACGGGATCATGCCGATGAGGGAGCGGAAGAGCGTGCTCTTGCCCATGCCGTTGCGGCCCACGATGCCGAGGATCTGCCCCTGCGACGCCGTGAAACTCATGTCCGGGATGACGACGCTCTGGCCGTAGGAGACCTGGAGATTGCTGACGGATATCATGGTGGTTTTCTGTTAGTGACCGATGTAGACCTCGATGACCTTGGGATCGTTGCTGACCTTCTCCATGGAACCCTCTGCCAGGATCTTGCCGAGGTGCATCACGGTGACTCGGTCGGCGATCTCGCGGACGAACTCCATGTCATGCTCGATGACGATGACGGAGCGGTCCTTGGAGATGCGGCGGATGAGTGCCGCGGTCTCGGTCCGCTCGCGGACGCTCATGCCGGCCACCGGTTCGTCGAGCAGGATCACCTCCGGCTCCTGCATGAGGAGCATGCCGATCTCCAGCCACTGCTTCTGGCCGTGGCTGAGGATGCCGGCCTCGGTGTCCATCTTGTCGGAGAGGCCGATCTGCTCCGCGACGGACCGGCATTGCTCCATGATGGAGTCCGTGCGGCGGAACAGCAGGCAGCCAAGGACACCGCGTCCCGTGGGATGGGAGATCTCGAGGTTTTCGAAAACCGTGAGGTTCTCGTAGATCGAGGGGTTCTGGAACTTCCGGCCGATGCCGGCGCGGACGATCTTGTATTCCCGCTGGCCGCGGAGTTCCCGGCCTTTGAACTTCACACTGCCGGAGGTGGCGGCGGTCTTTCCGCAGATCAGGTCGAGCACCGTCGTCTTGCCGGCGCCATTCGGGCCGATGATGACGTGCACGTGGTTGCGGGCGAGGTAGAAGTTGAAGTCATCGACGGCTTTGAATCCATCGAACGAGACGCCGAGACCTTCGACATCGAGGACGTTTGCGTGGTCAGTGCTCATCGGGAAGGGCGTTGGTTTTGGCAAGCGGGGAGACGGTGGCGGTGAACTTGGCGCGGAGGCGGACGAGCAGCGGCCCGAGCCGGCGCTTCGCGGCCGGGAATCTCTCCATCAGGCCGGCGAGGCCGTTGGGGAAGAACATGACCACGGCGATGAAGGTGCCGCCCATCAGGTAGAGCCACAGGTCCGGATAGGCCTCGGAGAAGGTGGTTTTCCCGAAGTTGACGATGATGCATCCGACGATGGCGCCCAGCACCGAGAGCCTGCCGCCCACCGCGGTGAAGATGACCATTTCAATCGAAGGGATGATGCCGATGATCGAGGGAGACATGAATCCCACCTGAAGGACGAACAGCGCGCCTCCGAGGCCGCTGATCATGGCGGCGAAGGCGAACACGAAGGTCCGGATCATCGCCACGTCGTAACCGGAGAAGCGGACCCGGTCCTCGCGGTCGCGGATGGCGACGAGAACCCTGCCCAGCCGGGTGTTGATGATGTACTTCGCGGCGAGCGCGACCAGGAACAGCAGCGAGGAGGAGACGAAGTAGAGAGTCTGCTGGGCTCCTTCCGAACGGATGTCCCAGCCGCAGAGGGTGCGGAGGTCGGTGATGCCGTTGCGTCCGCCGGTGTAGCCTTGGTTGCCGTCGATTCCGAGCGAGAGGATGAGCGCGAGGGCCTGGGTGATGATGGCGAAATACACTCCGCCCACGCGCCGGCGGAACAAGGCCCAGCCGATCAGGAACGCGACCGCCCCGGGAATGACGAAAATGGCGAGGATGGTGAAGGGCAGGCTCTTGAAGGGCTCCCAGAACCAGGGCAGCTTCGTGAGCTGGTTCCAGTCCATGAAGTCCGGAATCCCCGGGGTGGACTGGATCGCGGTGGTCACCGGATCGGAGGCCTCCAGTTTCAGGAACATCGCCATGCAGTATCCGCCGAGACCGAAGAAAACACCCTGGCCGAGGCTCAGCACTCCGCAGCGGCCCCAAAGGAGGACCAGGCCGACGGCGACGAATCCGAAGGTCAGGTATTTCCCCACGAGGTTGAGGCGGAAGACCGGGAGCGCAAGCGGCAGGATGACGAAGATCAGCAGGACGAAGGCGAGAAAGGCCATCGCCTCGCCGCGGGTCTTGAAGAGGGTCCGAAAGATGAGTGGCATGTTGGTGGTGGGTTGGAGGTGGGGATCAGTGACCGCGGACCTTGCTGGGGAAGAGGCCTTGGGGCCGGATCATCAGGGCGATGACGATGACGAGCAGGGTGGCGACCTTGCCCTTGGTGCCCTCGAGGAAGAACTCGAGCACCGACTGGGCCTGGGCGATGCCGAAGGCCGACGCCAGGCATCCCAGCAGGCTGGCGGTTCCACCCGCGACGACGACGAGGAAGGCGTCCACGATGTAGCGGCTGCCGCTGTCAGGCCCGGTGGAGCCGATGGTGGTGAAGGCGGCGCCGGCGATTCCCGCGATTCCGCAGCCCAGGGCGAAGGCCATACGGTCCACGCGGCCGGTGTTGATGCCGACGGCGCCGCTCATCTTCCGGTTCTGGACGGTGGCCCTGAGCCGGAGGCCGAAGCCGGAGCGATACATGAAGGTGACCAGGAAGACGGTCACGATGACCGAGAGGCCGAGGACGAAAACGCCGTTGATCGGGATGTCGAGACCTTCCTTGAGGGTGTAGGAACCCATGAGCCAATCCGGCAGGGTGGGGGTGACCTCGCGGGCGCCGAAGATGGAGCGGTAACCCTGCTGCATGATGAGGCTGAGGCCCCAGGTGGCGAGCAGGGTGTCGAGCGGTCTGTGATAGAGGTGCCGGATCATCAGCCATTCCACAAGTGCACCCACGAGGGCGCAGAGGAAGAACGCGAGAACGATGGCCGCGATGAAGTAGTAGGGCCCGAACGAGGGCGCGAGCTTCTCGGTGAGCGAGGAGCAGAGATAGACGGTGTAGGCGCCGAGCGCCATGAACTCTCCGTGGGCCATGTTGATGACTCCCATTTGTCCGAAAATGAGGGCGAGACCGAGGCCCATCAGCAGGAGGACGCTGAAGAGGCTCAGGCCGGAAAAGCCCTGCATGATGAATATGCTTTGTAGTTCTTCGCTGGTGTAGGATCCCATAAGTCGAGGCGGTTGGATGTTGGGCGGTCAGTGGACGTCATCCACCCGGTGGGGGGCCGGAGCGGGTCCGGCCCCCTTTGGTCTGGTGGATTGGAACAACGGCTGGGGACGCGGCTTATTGATAGCCCTTGGGGAATGGATCGGGCTCGATCAGGCCGGACTCGTAGAGCACCTTGGCCTGGCCGTTCTTCTGCCACTGGCCGATGCGGAGCTTGCTCCAGAGGTGGTGGTTCGGATGGATCTTCACATAACCTTCGGGAGCGGTGTTGAGCTCGATGCCGGGAGAGGCCGCGGCGATCTTGTCGATGTCGAAGCTGCCCGCCTTCTCGACGGCGGCCTTCCACAGCCACGGGCCGAGGTATCCGGCCTGGGTGACGTCGCCGATCACGCTGTCCGCTCCGTACTTGTCCTTGAAGGCCTTCACGAAGGCGGCGTTGTTGGGGTTGTCGAGGCTTTGGAAGTACTTCATCGCGGAGTAGAAGCCTTCGAGGTTCTCACCGCCAATGCCGAGCACCTCGTCCTCGGTGACCGAGATGGTGAGTAGCGTCTGCTTGTCACTGGTGATTCCGGCCGCCTTCAACTGCTTGTAGAACGAGACGTTCGAGCCGCCGACGACGATGGCGTAGATGACATCCGGTTTCTTGAGCTTGATCTTGTTGATCAGGGATCCGAACTGGGTGTGGCCGAGGGCGTAGTATTCCTCGCCGACGACCTTGCCCTTGAGCACGTTTTCGATGTGCTTGCGGGCGATCTTGTTGGAGGTGCGGGGCCAGATGTAGTCCGAGCCGATCAGATAGAACGACTTCGCGTTCTTCTCCTTCGCGATCCAATCGAGCCCGGCGAGGATCTGCTGGGTGGCCTCCTGGCCGGTGTAGATCACGTTCTTGGATTGCTCGAGGCCCTCGTAGAACGTCGGGTAGTAGAGCATACCGTTCTCTTTCTCGAAGACCGGCAGCACGGCCTTCCGCGAAGCCGAGGTCCAGCAGCCGAAGACCGTGCCGACCTTGTCGCTGACGAGGAGTTTCTTGGCCTTTTCCGCGAAGGTGGGCCAGTCGCTGGCGCCATCCTCCTTGATGACCTTGATCTGCCGGCCGAGGACGCCGCCCATGGCGTTGATCTGGTCGATGGCGAGCTGCTCGGCCTGGATGGAGCCGGTTTCGCTGATCGCCATGGTGCCGGTGGCGGAGTGGAGCTGGCCGACGGTGACGGTGTCATCGGTGACGGCGAGGCCGGTGGTGTTGACCTCCGAGGTCGGAGGGGCCGCCTGGGCGGCCGCGACGGCGAGCGCGAGACAAGCCGCCTTGATCGACGGCAGATGGAATGTTAGACGCGGTTTCATTTATTTGGGGACGTTGGTTGTTTCGTGGCTGGAGGGATGGATGACGGCTCCATCCGGTGCCAACAATCGAGCACCGCACATGCCATGGCACGGCATCGCGGGTGAAATCGATTCAGCATCGGGGAGGCGGTTCCGGCAGGTCCGGGGCGCTTGGAACCGTGTATTGGCATCCGTTGGCATGGGCGGTGCTGGCGTGACGGCCCCGCTTATGTTGAGTTTCATTCAAGATGGGAGTCAGGCCGGCTCCGAAGCGCCGCAGGTCGATCTCGGAATCGTGGATTCCAAGCGGCTGCAGATGCTGTATGTGACCATGAAGGAGGGGACTTTCGCGGCGGCGGCGCAGGTTCTGAGGGTGAGCCCGTCGGCGATCAGCCATGCGGTCAAGGCGCTGGAGGAGGAGCTGGGCTGCCCGTTGTTCAAGCGATCCGGCCCGCATGTGAGTCCGACGGGAGCGGCGTTGCGTTTGCTGCCGTTCATTGAGGACGTGTTGTTGAGGATGGCCTCGATCAAGTCCGAACTGGCCGCGCTGGACGGGAGAGTGGAGCAGTTGTCGTTCGGCGTGGCCGCGGGCTTGCGAGGGATTCTGAAAACCTCGGTGATGTCCTCGTTCCGGGAGTGTTTTCCGCGCGCGAACGTCGAGGTCCTGATTTCCGGGCAGCCGCCCGATTCGATGAACGGCCGGGAAATCGATTTCGAGATCGGCCATCAGGAAGCGATGCCGCCGGATTCGGTGCACCGGCATCTGATCGATGAGGAGCTGCATGTCTATGCGGCTCCCTTTCACGGGCTGGGGCAGAGCGGGCGGATCACGCCGGCCGATCTGCGGAGGAACGCGCTCGTGTTTCCGGACCGGCAGGCGTACGAAATGGTGCTGACACAGGTTTTCCTGAGCTCGGAGGCCGGCCTGCGGACGTGGGTCCTGCCGGATGCGGAGAGCGCGCGTGACTTTGCGATGCAGGGCCAGTGTCTCGCGGTCCTTCCCGGATGGGTGGCGGAGAAATGCGTGGCGGACGGTTCGCTCAACCTGCTGAAAACATCCGGGCTGCCGATGCGCCGGGCGTGCTGCGCATGGTGGAGGCCGACCCGCCCGCTGGCATGGATCGCGGAGGTTTTCCTCAGCCTGCTGGCCGGGGAGTTCGACACGCGGAGTGAGGAGGTCTCATCCGGCAGGCTGACGCCGTCATGAGATCCGCAGCAGCTTCGCGGTCTGTTCGCCGGCGGCGATCTGCGGTGGCAGAAGCGAGAGCGATTCCAAACGCCGCAGTTCTTCGGTGAAACGGTCGGCATCCGGCACGACATCCAGCGCATCCGCGGGGAGTCCGTGGAGACGCGCGGCGGCGATCAGGGACTCGGCGCGAAGGAGCGGCTTGCCGCTGGCGGCCATTTGATCCGCGGCGTCGCGGAACGCATCCGGGGCGGTGAGGAGGGAGCGGGCCTGTCCGATGGCTGCGGCGAGGCCGGGCATGGCGGCCAGGCCGGACAGCGGCTCGGTCCGGCGGCATGCAATGACGAGTTGCTGCGCGTATTTCCCGGGAGTGAAGGTGCGGTCCAGCAAGCCAAGCTGGTTCTCTTCCGCAACGAGGCCCCATGGAGTCGCGGCAATGAAGCCGTCGATGGCATCGGCCTCCATGGCCTTGAGCATCAGATCGATGGGCAGGAACTTGAACACCACCTCAGGTTCCGGGGATTTTCCGAATCCAGCGAGCCACGCGTGGAGCTGGTGCCTGGTGAGGGAATTCCGGCTTTCCACGCCGATCACCAGGCGGGTGGGTGGTTTGCGGGAGGATCCCCGGGACTTGCCGTGGAACGCGCGGTGGACGGGCGAGCGGAGCGCCAGCTCGGTGGCGCAGGCATGGGGAAAAACCGGCACGCACCACTGCGTGCGCTGGCCGGGAAGGGCGAGCACGTCCGAGGTGAAGATCTCCCAGGGCAGGATTCCTCCGTCGAGGGTGCCCGTGAGCATCTCCCGCGCGATGCTTCCATAGCTGGATCGCGGAACAAATGAGATGCCGGATGCCGTTTGGAAGTCCTTCCCGAAAAATGGAAGGACTTCCAGAGAAGGCAGGACGCCGATTGGATGGAGAAGCGCGGACGGCACTGCGGTGCGGGGATTCATGCCAGGAGGAGAGGTGTTTCCTCCACTGGCGGGCTGGTCGGCGAGCAGGTGGCATACCAAGGAATGCCGCGGGACTGCCAAACGGAATCCCGGGTCGCGGCCATTTCAAGATTTCACGGGCGATCCATGGGATCATCCAGCAAGATTCGCGCGGTTTTTTCGCGATGCCACGGGTCAAGTCGTCCCGCGGAGAAACTCCAGCATCGCCTCCGCGGACTTTCTGGAAATGCCGGGCACCTTGGCGATGTCCTCCGCACTGGCGGCCTTGATGCGCGTCACGCAGCCGAACTTCTCCAGCAAGCGGCGCTTTTTGTTAGGAGACATGCCGGGGCAATCGTCCAACAGGCTTTCGCGCATGCGGCGGCGGTAGAGCAGGGCGTTGTAGCCGTTGGCGAAACGGTGGGCCTCGTCGCGGATGCGCTGGAGGAGCTTGAGCGCGCCGCGGTCGTGCGGGATGAGGATCGGCTCCGAGCGGCCGGGCACGAAGACCTCTTCGCGCTGCTTCGCAAGGCCGATCACGGGCAGGTCGTGGAGGCCCAGCGCGTTGAGCTCCTTCACCGCCATGCCGAGCTGGCCCTTGCCGCCATCGACGATGACGAGATCCGGCAGCACGATTTTCGCACGACCCTCGCGGGCGAGGCGGCGTTGTTTTTCCACCGTGCTTTCCTGGGAAAACTCCGCGTCCGGATTCGCGGCGGCGTTTTCCAACAGAATCCGCGAATAGCGGCGGCGGATGACTTCCGCCATCGACGCGAAATCGTCCTGGCCCTCCACGGTCTTGATGCGGTAGCGGCGGTAGTTCTGGTTGTCCGGCCGGCCTTCGGTGAAACGCACCATCGAGGCGACGATGTGGTTCGATGAGACGTTGGAAATATCGAAACACTCCATCACGCGCGGCGGTCCGGCGAGATGCAGCTCCTCGCCAAGCTCCGCGAGGTCTTCGAGCGGCTTGACGGTGGTGGGCACGCCGCGTCCGCGGGCGAACTGGCGCGTGGGAGTGAGTGTTTTTTCGAGGTTCTGCAGGATGTCGCGCAGCGTGGCGGCCTTCTCGAATTCGAGATTCTCCGCCGCGTTTTCCATCTCCTTGCGCAGGTTTTCCAACAGGTCGCGCTTGCCCTTTCCTTCGAGAATCCGGCAGGCCTCCTCGACCCGCTCGCGGTATTCCTCCTCCGTGATGCGCCCGATGCACGGCGCGCTGCAATTCCGGATGATGTCCGCGTTGCAGTGCTTGTAATCCGCCTCGCCGGGATTGGCCGTGCGGCAAACGCGCAGGCCGAGCCCGCGGTTCAGCCACTCCAACGTGTGGTGCAGCGCCGACGAGTGCGGGAACGGCCCGTAGTAGCGCGAGCCGTCCTCTTTCTTCATCCGCGTGGTGGTGAAACGCGGCCACGGATCCGAGAGGCGGATCTTCGCGAGCAGGAAACGCTTGTCGTCGCGAAACGCCACGTTGTAGCGCGGACGGTAGTCCTTGATCAGCTTGCCCTCTAACAACAACGATTCCTCCTCGTTGCGCACCGTGTGGAATTCGAAGTCGTGGATCGAGTCGATCAGCGCCCGCGTCTTGATGCTGGCCCGCATCTTCTGCGAGGCAATGAAGTAGGACGACATCCGCTTTTTCAAATCCCGCGCCTTGCCGACGTAGATGATCGAGCCGAAACGGTCCTTCATCAGGTAAACCCCGGGCTGGTGGGGCACCTCGCGGAGTTTGATCCTGAAATCCGGCTTGTTCATTCGACGCACCACCATCGAAAGGCCGGACACCGAAAACTCAAACGAAAAACCCGCCGGGCGGATGTCATTCCAATTCGTCCGCCTCCCACACCACCGCCGCCTCGGCCTTCGCTTCGGCGAGCACGTCGAGCGTGTCGTGCTCCGCGCACCACTTTTCGATGTAGGGCCAGTCGAGTGATTTTCCCTGAACCTGCATGACGGCCACCGCATCCGCAAAATCCTTCTGCCGCTTCGCTCCTTTGGTCCAGCGCAGCTTCTGGACAATCACATCCTCCGCGGTCGGCAGACTGACAGCCACGCCTGGGAAAATCTCGCGTTGGATTCTCCGTTCAAAACGCAACCGGTCGTGGGCATCATCGCTCAGACGGAACAATTCGATCTGAAACAAACTGTCCTTCACACGCAGCAATTCGCGCCGCGTGGCCGTCACCATTTCGAAACCCATCTGTTCTTCGAGTTCGATGCCCTCAGGCAAAACCGAAGGAAGTTCCGACCAACCGCCCGATGGAAGATGAACCACGAGATCCGCATCCTTCGTCAAACGGGGAATCCCGTAAAAGTTGGACGAGTAGGATCCCACCACCATGTAGGGGATGCCGGCGCCATCGAACGCACTGATCAGTTTCAGCAGCGAATCGGTTCCTGTCATCGTGGCAGGCGGTCGGCGAGTTCCAATTGCTTGCGGAGCTTTTCGCGTTTTTCCGCCTCATTGGCCTGGGGAAACCGGGCGGTGATTCCCGCAAGCGTCCACTGGCAGGCTTCTTCAAATAAATCCGAACCCGCTCTGAACTTGGATCCGGGAGAAAGCAAACGCGCCTGCCTCACCTTCGCGAGAAGGGAGAAGCGCGCGTCATCGGCGATCCGGTCGTCCATGGGCACAGGCTAGCGGATGCATCCCGGTTCGGCAAGCGGCCGGTTGCCGCCGCGGTTCCTCATTTCCCCGCGGGCTTGGCGTCCTCCTTGAGGTGCCGCAGCGCGATCGGCTTGAAACGGGCGCGCATTTCATCGGCCGTGCCGATGGTCAGGTAGATGTTGTAGTCGAATACCAGCCCCGGCGTGCTCGCCATCGTGCGGATCAGGGGGTTTACTTTTTCGCGGGCTTTTCCTTCTCCGCGGCGGCGGGTTTTTCCGCCTTCGATTCGATGGAGGTAGCGGTCATCGAGTAATGGACGGTGACCTTCTCGCCCACTTTCAGCGTGCCCGTCACCTTGGTGGACGGCGTGCGGGCGAACTCCCACTTCTCGGTGTCCTTCTGGATGACGATCTTCGAATCCGTGAGTTCGAGAACCGGCCCCGTGGCCTGATAGGTGGTGCCCGCCGCGGCGGGGAGGATGAAAGCGGCGAGGAGGGATGCGATGGCGGCGATGGTTTTGGTTTTCATGGGATTTGCTGTGGATACAACGGAAAAGCCTCGCACGCCTGGTCCGGCAAATCCAACAGGAAATGCCGACGGCATCGCCACATCCGTCTTTGACGTCCCGCACCGCCGCCGGCAAACTCCCGCCGATGACTCCGATCGAAGCCCTCGTCGCGCTCAACATGCTGCCGAAGATCGGCCCGGTGAGGGTGCGGCGTCTGCTGGAGGCTTTCGGCGGGCCGGCCGCGGTGCTGGGTGCGCCCAAGGACCGCCTCATGCGGGTGGACGGCGTGGGCCCGGAAACCGCCGGCATCCTGCACGCGTGGCAGGACCACGCCGACCCCACGGCGGAGATCCGCGAGGCGGAGCAGCGCGGCATCGCGATCATCACTCAGGACGACGACGGCTATCCCGCCCCGCTGCGCGATGCTTACGATCCGCCTCTTCTGCTCTACGTCTGGGGAAAAATCGAGGCGCGCGACCGCCATGCCATCGGCGTGGTGGGATCGCGCCGGGCGACGCACTATGGCATGCAGGCGGCGAAGAAACTCTCCTATCAGCTCGCGCAGTCGGGCTTCACCATCATCTCCGGCCTTGCCCGCGGGATCGACACCTCCGCGCACGAGGCGGCGGTTGCGGCGCAGGGGCGGACCATCGCCGTGATCGGCTCCGGCCTCGGGAAACTCTATCCCCCGGAAAACCTCGCGCTCGCGGAAAAGATCGCCTCCGGAAACGGAGCGGTCGTTTCCGAGTTCCCGCTGCACACCGCGCCGGACAAGCAGACATTCCCCATGCGCAACCGCATCGTCGCCGCATGGTCGAGGGCGCTGCTCGTCGTCGAGTGCCCCGCCTGGTCCGGCTCGCTGATTACCGCGAATCTCGCCTCGGAATACGGCAAGCCCGTGTTCGCCGTCCCCGGGCCGATCGACAAGCCCACCTCGGCCGGCTGCCACCAGCTCATCCGCGACGGTGCCACATTGGTGGCCGATGCCAGCCACCTCCTCGACGACCTCGGCGAGCTGCCCTTCGCCCGCAAAACCGACGCCGCGACACCCGCCGCGGAAATCCCGGAGCTGCCGGAAGAGGAGGCCGCCGTGTTCGCCGCCGTGACCACCGACGAATCCCCGGTGGACCGCATCATCGAACGCTGCGGCCTGCCCGCCCATACGGTCTCGGCCACGCTCATGAAACTGGAGATGCGCCGCCTGGTGCGGGCCTTTCCCGGATTCCGGTATGCCCGGAGATGAACAGGAACCCGCTTTGAACCTGAACGCCCGCCGCGTCTTCCGACGGAGCAAGATATGCGCAGAGTCCTGATTCTCAGGGAATTCCGCGGGAGCCGGACCCACCACGCGATGGCGTAGGGCGGCCGCTACGCGATCACGGTATCGGAATCCCGAATAATCAGGATATGCTGACTATCGATGACCGACAAAGAAAAGCTCCAGAAACTCTTTGATGCCGCGCTCCGCGATCCGTCGCTTCCCGCCGGATCTCCGACCCGGGCCTTCCCGGTGGCGTCCACTCCCCAGTGTCCGGCCCCAGAGGTGGGACGCTTGTTGACACCCACGCCTCCCGTCGAGGTGCAGGCCGTGGTTCCGGAACCCGCGGTGATCGCGGCTGTCACTGAGGAAATCTCCCCATCCGCCACCGCGCCCACCATGGCCGGAGTCCTCGACGGTGCGGCTTCCGCGGAGCTCGGAGCCCTGCTCGACGAGCAGGTCCGCAGGAAGGCCCGCAGGCACCGCATCGAGTCGCTCGTGGCCGCGCTCGTGCTGTTCGGCCTGACCGGCGGCGGATTCGCCTGGTTCGTGCAATCCCCCGAGCGGGTGCAGGCCTTCACCTCGGCGATCCGCGAAATCCGCTCGGTGGGCGATGTGAAGGCGCTCGTGGCGAAGTATCAGGCGGCTCTGGACCGTATCAGCGCCCGTGGCCAGCAGATCGACCAGGCCTCGTCAGCCATGGGATCAGTGGTCACCGCCGAGGATGAGAAAGACCCCTACCTCGAAGCGGAAATGAAAGGCATGATGGGCGGCGAAGGCAAGACCATCGGCGAGCGCAGCAAGCAGATGAAGAGCGCCTTCGGCCACATGGAGGAGGAGCATGGCAAGGCCCTCAAGACCACCATCGCACTGAAAAAGGAGGATTCTTTCGACTGGAACCAGTAGCCCCGCGGAGCATCCGCCCGCAGCGACCGATTTCCCCCGGTCTCCCCAAAACAAAAACCCCGTCGTGTTTGGCTGCACGACGGGGTTTTCCGTTTCTGAATTTTTGGTCGGGGATTACTTCCGCAACGCTTCCTCGCGGGCCTTGGCCTTGGCGATGACCTCGTCGGCGACGTTCTTGGGAGCGGCGTAGTAGTGGCTGAACTCCATGGAGAACTGGCCACGGCCGGAGGTCATGGTGCGGAGGTCGCCGATGTAGCCGAACATTTCGGCCAGCGGGGCGTCCGCCTTCACCCGCACGCCGGTGGGGGTGCTCATCTGGTCCTTGATCATGCCGCGGCGGCGGTTGAGGTCGCCGATGACGTCGCCCACGTTGTTTTCGGGGACGAAGACGTCGATCTTCATGATGGGCTCGAGGATTTGCGGGGCGGCCTTGGCCATGGACTGGCGGTAGGCGGCCTTCGCGGCGATTTCGAAGGCGATGGACGAGGAGTCCACGGCGTGGAAACCACCGTCGGTGAGCGTGACCTTGAAGTCCAAGCAGGGGTATCCGGCAAGCGGGCCCTTCTGGACGGAGTTCTTGAAGCCCTTTTCAACGGCCGGGATGTATTCCTTCGGCACGTTGCCGCCGACGACGGCGGATTCGAAGACGAAGCCGGAGCCGGGTTCGAGCGGCTCGATCTTGTAATCGATCTTGGCGAACTGGCCGGAACCGCCGGACTGCTTCTTGTGGGTGTAGCTGTCGGAGACGGGCTTGGTGATGGTCTCGCGGTAGGCGACCTGCGGCGCGCCGACGTTCACTTCCACGCCGTAAGTGCGCTTGAGGATGTCCACCTTGATGTCGAGGTGAAGCTCGCCCATGCCCTTGAGGATGGTTTCGCCGGTTTCCTCGTCGGACTCGACGCGGAAGGATGGGTCTTCGGCGACCATTTTGCCGATGGCGACGCCGAGCTTTTCGGCGTTGGCCTTGTCCTTGGCGGCGACGGCCAGCGAGATGACGGGATCCGGGAAGACCATCGGCTCGAGCGTGGCCGGGTTCTTCTCATCGGCCAGGGTGTGGCCGGTCTGGACGTTCTTGAGGCCGACGATGGCGATGATGTCACCGGCTTGGGCGGAATCGATCTCGGTGCGGTCGTTGGCGTGCATTTCCACCATGCGGCCGATGCGCTCGGTCTTGCCGGTGAAAGTGTTGAGCACGGTGTCGCCCTTCTTGATGGTGCCCGAGTAAATGCGGGTGAAGGTGAGGGCACCGAAGCGGTCGTCCATGATCTTGAAGGCGAGAGCGCGCAGCGGGCGGGCCGGATCGACGACGGCGAACTCGCCGGTTTCGTTGCCTTCCGGATCGACTTCCGGCTGGGGCTTCACCTCGGTGGGGCAGGGAAGGAAGTCCACCACGGCGTCCAGCACGTTCTGCACGCCCTTGTTCTTGAAGGAGGAGCCGCAGAAGGTCGGGAAGAAATCCAGGGCGATGGTGCCCTTGCGGATGCAGGCCTTGATCTGGTCGACGGTGGGTTCCTCACCTTCGAGGTATTTTTCCATCAACTCGTCGTCCTGCTCCACGGCGGTCTCAATGAGCTCCGCGCGGTATTGCTCCATCTTGTCCACAAGGTCCGCCGGGCAATCGCCGACGGTGAATTTCTCGGGGTCACCGGAGTTGTCCCAGACATAGGACTTGCGGGTCAGCAGGTCCACCACGCCGACGAATTCGCTCTCGGTGCCGATCGGCAGGACCATGACGAGCGGCTTGGCTCCGAGAATGGTGCGGACCTGGTCCACCACGCGGTAGAAGTCCGCGCCGATGCGGTCGAGCTTGTTGACGTAGATGACGCGGGCGACGCCGGAATCGTTGGCATAGCGCCAGTTGGTCTCCGACTGGGGCTCCACGCCGCCGGAGCCGCAGAAGACGCCCACGCCGCCGTCGAGCACCTTGAGCGAACGGTACACCTCGATGGTGAAGTCCACGTGGCCGGGGGTGTCGATGATGTTGAACTGGTGACCTTTCCAGAAGCAGGAGGTGGCGGCGGACTGGATGGTGATGCCGCGCTCCTGTTCCTGCACCATGAAGTCGGTGGTGGCGGCGCCGTCGTGAACCTCGCCGATTTTGTGCACCTTGCCGGTGAGTTTGAGAATGCGCTCCGTGGTGGTGGTCTTGCCGGCATCGACGTGGGCGAAAATGCCGATGTTGCGGTATTTGGTGAGGTCCTTCATGCCTGAGGTGTGCTGCGGGTTGGCGGCGCCGATTTCGCGCCGGGGGGCGCATTGCTATTCGGAGATTGGCTTTTGGCAATCCTAGAGTCGGAGATTTTCCGCCATAATTGGCGTTTGCGGGCGTTCCCCGGGATTCCGGCTTGATTCGGGGGACGCCCGGGCCTTGCCTACCGACGCAGTGGCGGAATCAATCCTCCGAATCCCGGCCGACCCCGCGCGGCTCGACGGACTGGGTCCGGTCGAGGTGGCGGCGCGCCTGCGCCATCTGCCGGGGCTGGTGTTCTTCGATACCGCGGGAAACCTGCCTGCCTCCGCCCGACTGCCGGTCTCGGTGATCGGCGCCCGGCCCCGCGAGGTGCTGAAAGGCTCGCTCCACGCCCCGGCGGATCGCGGGCGACTGCGCGACGCCCTTGCCGCGGCACCCGTGATGGCGGGCGACCAGGGATTCCCGCTGGGCGGACTTTGCGGCTGGGTGGACTACGAAGGCGCCTTCGTGTTCGGGGATTACCGGGAAATGCTGGTTTACGACCACTCCAACCGCTCATGGCGGGAGACGGGCCGGCTGTCGGCCGAGCTGCGGGAAAGTCCCGGACCACCGGCGCGCATCGGCCCGTTTCGTGCGGCGGCCCGACGCGACGAATTCCTCCGGAGCGTGCGGCGCGCGATGGAATGGATCGCCGCCGGCGACATTTATCAGGTGAATCTCTCTCAGTCCTTCGAAGCGGAGGTTTCCGGCGGCCCGCTCTTCGGGCTCTACGAATCCCTGCGCGACGCCTCGCCCGCGCCGATGGCCGCCTGGCTCTCGCTCGATGGAAAGGAGGTCCTGAGCTCCTCGCCCGAGACCTTCCTCAGAATCTCCGGCCGCGGCATCGAGACCCGCCCGATCAAAGGCACCCGCCCGCGCTTCGCCGATCCGGACGAGGACACGCGCTCGGCCTACGAGCTCCAGACCTCCGCCAAGGAGATCGCCGAACTCGTGATGATCACCGACCTGCTGCGCAACGATCTCGGCCAGGTCTGCGAATTCGGCAGCGTGGAGGTTTCCGAAATGCTGCGCCTCGAGACACTCGCCCAGGTGCACCACCTCGTTTCGACGGTCAAGGGCACGCTCCGCCCGGAACACGACGCCATCGGCGCGCTCGCCGCCTGCTTCCCCGGCGGCAGCATCACCGGCGCGCCGAAGAAACGCGCCATGGAAATCATCCGCGAACTGGAGGGGAAGCCCCGCGGCATTTACTGCGGCGCGGTCGGCTGGCTTGGATTCAACGGCGAAAGCTCGTTCAACATCGCCATCCGCACGCTGGTCCGCGAGGGGGGCCGCCTCGTCTATCAGGTCGGCGCCGGCATCGTCGCGGATTCGGAACCGGAGAAGGAATACGAGGAAACCCTCCACAAGGCCGCGGGCATCCGCCTCGCGGTGGAACGCTTCGCCGCGCGCCGGAAAGTTTGACCTTTCAAAACCGCGGGCTTCCGCCTAAGCCTCCGCATAACCCCAGAAAGACCATGGACATTCTCGGATTCATCAAAGGCGAATTACTCGAAATCATCGAATTCAACGACGACTCGCGCGACACGCTGTCGTGGCGTTTCCCGGACGAGGACAAGGCGATCAAGAACGGTGCCCAGCTCATCGTGCGCGAGAGCCAAGCCGCGCAGTTCGTCTATCTCGGCCAATACGGCGACTGTTTCGCGCCCGGCAAGCACTCGCTCGTCACGGAGAACATCCCCGTCCTGACCAAGCTCAAGGGCTGGAAATACGGCTTCCAGTCGCCGTTCAAGGCGGACGTCTATTTCGTCACCACCCGCCTCTTCACCGGCAACAAGTGGGGCACCGCCAATCCCGTGATGATGCGCGACGCCGACTTCGGCGTGGTCCGCTTGCGCGCCTTCGGCACCTTCGATTTCAAGATCGTCGATCCGCCGGTTTTCCTCAAGGAGGTGGCTGGAACCGACCACCATTTCCGGCTGGATGAATTCGCGGACACGATGCGCTCTCGCATTGTCAGCGTGTTCAGCGAGGCGCTCGCCTCCTGCGGTGTGCCGGCGCTGGACGTGGCCTCGCGCTACTCGGAACTCGGCGACGCGCTGCTGCCGTTGATTAATCCGCAGACTGCGGCGAAGTACGGCATCGAGATCACCAGCTTCCTGGTGGAAAACGTTTCCGTCCCGCCGGAAGTCGAGGCTGCGATCGACAAACGTTCGAGCATGTCCGCCATCGGCAATTTGAACGACTACGTGAAGTTCCAGATGGCCGAGTCCATGACCAAGGGCGGCGAGGGTGGTTCCACCGCGGCGGTGCCCGCGCAGATGGCGATGGGCTTCGGCCTGGCGCAGGAAATGATGAAATCCATGCAGACGCCGCCGCCGCTTCCCGGTGCCGCTCCAGCCGCCGGAGTGCCGGAACTCCTCAGTCCCGCGCAAGCCGCCCAGGTGCTTGGCGTTTCCGAAGCGGACGTGCTCGCCTCGCTCGATGCCGGCGAACTCAAAGGCAAGAAAATCGGCACCACGTGGCGCATCACCAAGACCGCGCTGGACGCCTTCCTCGCCGAGTGACCCATCGCCATGGCGGAAGTCAGCGCAGTGCGGAAGCATCCCTGCCCGGAATGCGGCGGGGATGCCGAGTGGAACGCCTCCAAGCAGGCTCTCGCCTGCCCGTATTGCGGCACCATCCTGCCATGGACCGACGGCGAAAACGCGATGGGCGCGGCCATCGTCGAGCATGATCTTGAAACCGCCTTGGCCGAAGTGCCCGACGAATCCCGTGGCCTGCGGGCGGAGAAAAAATCCGTCAAATGCGAAAGCTGCCACGCCATCAGCCTCTTCGATTCCGACCACGCGGCGCAGCGCTGTGATTTCTGCGGCTCACCCGCCATCGTCCCGGTGGATGACCTGCGGGACGCCATCACTCCCGAGAGCCTGTTGCCGGCGGTGATCCCGAACACGCAGGTGCGCGACCAGCTCCGCGAATGGTATCGCTCCCGCTGGTGGGCTCCGAACAAGCTCAAGCGCGCCGCCCTCACCGACACGCTCCACGGCGTCTATCTGCCCTACTGGACCTTCGACGCCCACGTGGACGCCGACTGGACCGCCGAGTCCGGTTATCACTACTACGTCACCGAATCCTACCGCGATTCCCAAGGGCGTACGCAGACCCGCCGGGTCCAGCGCACCCGTTGGGAACCCAGCGCCGGCAGTCTCTCGCATTTTTTCGATGACGACGCCGTGCCCGGCACTGTCGGCGTGCATGCCGCGCTGCTGCGCAAGGTCGAGCCGTTTCCCACGCTCACCGATCTGAAACCCTACGATCCCGCCTATGTCCGCGGCTGGACGGTCGAGCGCTATCAGGTTGATCTGCGCCAAGCCGCATCCACCAGCCGCCAGCAGATGGACGCCGTGATCCAACAACTCTGCGCCCGCGACGTGCCGGGCGACACGCATCGCAACCTTCAGGTCTCCGCCCGCTATCAGGGCCGCACGTTCAAACACATTCTCGTGCCCGTGTGGCTCGTCACCTACAACTACGGCGCGAAATCCTATCAGGTCATCGTCAACGGCTACACCGGCAAGATGGCCGGCGAGCACCCGTTGAGCTGGGTGAAAATCACCCTCGCCGTGATCGCCGTCATCCTCATCGTGATCACGCTGGTGATGCTCAACCAGAACTCCGGCTGAGCCGTGTTCAGGGATCGCCGTAAATGATCCCGCGGCCGGGCGTGCCGACATAGACGCGGCCGGGGATGCGGCTGTCGCCCACGATCACATCGCCCGGGAAGTTGTGCTTGTCGTCATTGATGCGGATCCAGGTGGAACCCGCGTCGTCCGAGCGGTAGAGGGCTTCCTTTTCCGGATCGAACGGGGCGTTGAGTTTTCCTGATAGATAGAGCGCGGGGTGGCGGCTGCCGGGCATCGCCTTGCCGAAGCCGAAGGAGCGCACCGAGCGGATCGCGGTGTTGTCCGTGACCGGCCGCTCGTTGTGGTCCGTTCCTGAGACGGGCGCGAAGGTCTTGCCGCCATCGTCGGACATGTGCAGGCAGCTCAGTTGTTTCCAGTTCTGGGTCGTCAGATAGATGTGGCCTTCGAATCCGGGCACCGGACGCATCGCGGAGCGCAGATAGCCGTGGGTGCCGGGAAGCTTGGCCTCGGACTGCACGAAGGTGGAGCCCCCGTCACGGCTGGCGAAAAATTTCCCCTCCTTGGAGAAGAAGCCGTAAAACCTCGCGGGATTCACCGGGTCGGCGGCGATCTGCGAGCCCTTCGGCAAGGTGGGCACCGGTTTCCAACTTGCGCCGTGGTCCTTGGAGACGAAGGCACCCTGGTCGGTGATCCAGATGATGGACCTGCCATCGGCGGAAATCGCGATCCGGCCTGCGCCGCCCGGCTCCTGCGAGGGAAAGGGGTTCCAGGTTTTTCCTCCGTCGGTGGAGATTTTCCCCGGCTTGGAGCCGACGCGCGCCATGATGGCGGGTGCCCGCGCCGCGACGTCGAGACTGGTGGTGTTCCCTGCTGAATGCTGGACCGGTGGCGAGGCGTCGAGACTTTCATGGGTGAAGCCGCCGATGTCGCCGAGCCCGCTGATGAGCGGCGGACCGGCGGTGGGACTGGCCAGTGCGAGGACTACCGTTTCCTCCAGTCCCTGCGCGCTGAAGGTCCACTCCGCCTCCGCTCCGGCCGAGATGTTGTCCGTGCGCTGAATGCCCAGGCCGAAGCTGTAGAACATCCGCTCCGGATTGGCGGGATCGAACTCGATGTCGCTGAGCCAATGGCCGTCGCGCACCTTGTAGGGCGCGGGCGAAGTCCATTTCGGCTGCACTTTCTTGCTGAAAAGCTCATACCAGACCGGGCTCTCCACCGTGGCGTCATCGGTGCGCCACATCGCGGTGCCCCAGTTCCAGCGGTCCATGGCGGCGGTGATGACGGCCTTCGGGTTGCGGGGATCGAGCGCGATGCTGCCGTAGCCAAAGAAATCCCCGGAGGCTTTGCCGGGATCGACGGGCGAAATTTCCCGCCATGCTTCCGTGCCGTCGGCGGTGGTGTGGTAGCGCCAGACCGCGCCGTCCGTCATGCCGTTGGGGCCCGCTTGGTTGGCATAGGAAAGATAGAGCAATCCATCCGGCGCGAGCACGGCGTGGTTGGGAAACATCCCCTGCGGCTGGCCGGGCGGCGCGGTCCACGACATGCCGCCGTCGTCGCTGCGGTAAAACGCCGCCTTTTCCCCGTCCACGCCGAGATAGATCGTATTGGTGGCTTGAGCCTTCGTGCCGCCGCGCGGGTCGAAGAGCACGAAGGTGATGCCGATCTTGCCCTTGATGTCGGTGAAACCGGGGACCTTGATCCAGTTGGCTCCGGAGTCCTGGCTTGCCAGCAGCCCGTCCTGGCGGGAGCCGAAGAACAGGATGTTAGGCGAGTTCGGATCGATCGCGAGGCGCTCGCCGGCGTTGCGGCCGTCGTCATTGCCGGCCATGGCGGCCGGGATTTTGTGGATGGTCCAGGATTTTCCCTGATCGGCCGAGCGGCAGATTTGGCCGGACGAGGCGAGGTAAACCACCTGTGGGTCCACCGGATCGGCGGCCATGCTCTCGACTTGCCGCGGGCCGAGTTCATCGGTGATCGGCAACCAGGTTTTCGTTTCGCCGAGCCAGCGGTAGGCGCCACCCACATCGGTGCGGGCGTAGAGCGGGCCGCCCGGCGCGGTGCCGGGAATCAGCCCGGAAACAAAGCCGCCGCCGTCGATGCGGGCGTTTTTCCATGTGCGGTATGCGGATTCTTTGGCGGGAGCCGCGCCAAGTGGCAATGCGAGGCAAAGGGCGAGGACGCTGGATGAAAGGTATGGAGAAATCATGGGGCGGGTGTTCCCGAATGGGATCAGGGAAACGGCGGACTGGAGGCGGGTTTTTCGGTCCGGCGCACAATTCCCCCGAACAGGGGAGGGGACGGGTCGCGGATTCCCGAGTATTCCGGGTTGGCAGGGCGGAATCCGCCACCTAGCCTCGCGGCTTTCCATGTCAGAGAAAACCCGTTTCCACTTCACCGGCATTTGCGGCACCGCGATGGGAGCCGTCGCAGCCGCCATGAAACAGCGTGGCTACACCGTCACCGGCTCGGATGCGAACGTTTACCCGCCGATGTCCGATTTCCTCCGCGGCCAGGGCATCACCATTGCCGAAGGCTACCGCGAGGAGAACATCCCGGCGGACACCGACGTGGTCATCATCGGAAACGCCATCTCGCGCGGCAACCCGGAGGCCGAGGCCGCGCTCGACCGCAAACTGCTCTATCATTCTCTGCCCGAGGTGATGAAGGAGTTCTTCCTGCGCGGCAAACGCAACTTCGTCGTCTCCGGCACCCATGGCAAAACCACCACCTCGTCCATGCTCGCATGGCTGCTCCGCCACGCCGGCCGAGATCCGGGTTTCATGATCGGCGGACTGCCGAAGAACCTTGGCTGCGGCGCCAGTTTCACCGATTCCGAATTCACCGTGCTCGAAGGCGACGAATACGACACCGCCTTCTTCGACAAGCGCTCGAAATTCCTCCACTACCTGCCCGAGTGCGTGGTCATCAACAACATCGAGTTCGACCACGCCGACATCTACAACTCGCTCGACGAGATCAAGCTGACCTTCCGCCGCCTGCTCAACATCGTCCCGCGCAAAGGCATGACCTTCATTAATGGCGACGACCCGAACTGCCTCGATGTTGCGAAAGGCGCGCCCTGTCCCGTCACCACCGTCGGCCTTTCGGAAACCTGCGCGCTGCAGATTGAAAACATCCGCTACGAGCCGGACCGCAGCTCCTTCACCCTCGGCGGGGAGCGCTACTCCCTGCGCATGACCGGCGAGTTCAACGTGCGCAACGCCGCCATGGCCGCCGCCGCCGCCACCTTTGCCGGACTGACAGCCGATGAAATCCGCTCCGGTCTCGAGGATTTCGAGGGCGTGGCCCGTCGCCAGGAACTCCGCGGCGAGGCCGGCGGCATCAAGGTGATCGATGACTTCGCCCACCACCCCACGGCCATCAAGCTCGCCATCCAGAGCCTCCGCCAGCGCCATCCGGAGTCGCGCCTGTGGATTCTCTTCGAACCGCGCTCCAACACCACCCGCCGCGCTGTCTTCCAGAACGAGCTTGCCGAAGCCCTCGCGCTCGCGGATTTCGCCGTCGTCGCGGCCCTCACTGACCTCCACAAGATCCCGGAAAACGACCGACTCGATCCCGCGAAACTCTCCGCAGACATCGCCCGCCTCGGCGGTCATGGCTTCTATCTGCCAGACGTGGAAACCATCGTGGCCCATGTGAAACAGGACGCCCGCCGCGGCGATGTGGTGGCCGTGCTTTCCAACGGCGGCTTCGGCGGCATCCACCAAAAGCTGCTCGCCGCGCTCGGGTGAATCCCGTGGGTGGCGCTTTCTTTCTAATGCGGGCTTTGACTCCGGCCCGGAACATCAGGTGATCCGGCCGCCTTGCGACTTGCCGCTTTGCTGAAGGCTTTGTTTGATTGGGCAAACCCGAGGAGATGAACGCGACGCTTCCCCAACCACCGCCGAACGCCCCGGCCCCACCGCCGTCCGAAGCGGCGCTGCGCTCGCGGCAATGGTGGAAATGGATCTGGATCGTCGGTGCCGTGTCGGTGATCGGGGTTTTCGTGATCGGATTCATCATGCCGGTGGTGTTTAGCGCTTCGAAAAAGTCGAACACAGTAAAGGCCGTCTCCAACGCCAAGCAGATCGGCATTGCGCTCTTTTCCTTCGCGGAAGATTACGGGACCTATCCCTCCGCCGCCACGATCGCGAAGGTCCGGGCGGACCATCCCGGAGTGTCCGCTCGCATGGGCACCGCCACGTCCAATGATTTCTTCAGGCAGTTGATCGTCACCGAATGCATCGATCACGAATGGGCGTTCCATGCAATCGCCAGCGGCGTCCGAAAGCCGGACGGCGTGATGACCGGTGCGGACATGCTGGCAAAAGGCGAGTGCGGCTTTTCCTACATCGCGGGCCTGCCGTTTCCATACTCTCCGCCGCAGACACCCGTCCTGATGACTCCGCTGGTCCCCGGCAAACGGCTTTTCGATTTCAAGCTCAGCAGGAAACATTATGGCGGAAAAGCCGTCATCCTCATGCAAGACAACAGCGTGCTGGTCCCGCCGGTGGACAAATCCGGGCACGTCCACCTCAACGGCAAGGATCTCTTCGATCCCTCGCAGCCATTCTGGAACGGCAGGACGCCCGACGTGAAGTGGCCGGAGTGATCGGCCTGTGACGTGGGCGCGGATTCGCACGTATTTCGGGAATCCGGGAATTATTCGGGAACCGTTACCCCGGCTTCAGGTCTTTAGGGCTCCGCGTCGTCATCAATGCCGATTTCCCGCCGAATCTGCCGCCGTGGCATGCTCTCTCCGTTGAGGAAGCATTGACGCAAACCGACTCCGTTGCCTAATAAAGGGACAGTCCTTTAATCGAAGTCTCTGCTTGCCCAGCTTGCCGGGCCCCGGTAGTGGTTGCGGCATGAGAAAGGCGCGATGGCTGGCGGAGTGGCGGCACTCGGAGAACAAGCCGGTGTTTTACCACTGCATTTCCCGCGTGGTGGACCGGCGTTTCGTGCTGGGTGCCGAGGAGAAGGAGAAGTTCCGCGCCCTGATGCGGATTTGCGAAACGTTCTCCGGTTGCCGGGTCGCTTCCTACTGCCTGATGGACAATCACTTCCACCTCCTGCTGGAGGTGCCGCCGATGCCGGAGGGAGGGATTTCGGATGCGGAGTTGCTCAAGCGCCTCTCGGCAATCTACGGCGAAGCGTATGTGACGGAGGTGGCGAGGGAACTGGCGGAGGCCAGACGGCAGGTGGCCGACGGCATGGCGGAGGAAGCGGTGGTGGTGGCGCGCGTCCATGGGCGTTTCACCTACCGGATGCACGATCTGGGAGAATTCATGAAGGGCCTGCTCCAGCGCTACACCCAATGGCACAACCGCAAGCACTCCCGGACCGGGCGGCTGTGGGAGGACCGCTTCAAAAGCGTGATCGTCGAGGACGGCGTGGCGGCCAAGACGATGGCCGCCTACATCGACCTCAATCCGGTGCGGGCGGGAATTGTCAAGGATCCTGCAGAATACCGGTGGAGCAGCTACGGCGAGGCGATCAGCGGCGGGGCGAAGGGCCACGGGAAAACGGCGCGGGCCGGCCTGGTGCGGGCGCTGCGTGCACACCAGGGTTGCGGCGCGGAAGATTCCCTGTGGGCCAAAGAGGTTTCGCGGGAATACCGCAAGCTGTTGATGGCGGGGGCGGTGGAGAAGACCGTGACACGGATCGGTCGGGATGGAGTGGAGGAAACCAGGCAGTCCCGCAAGGGCATGAGCGCCGGGGAAGTGGAACGCGAGAGGGCGCGGGAGGGCGAGCTTTCGAGGGGGAAAATGCTGCGCTGCCGGGTGAGGTATTTCACGGATGGAGCGGTGATCGGCAGCCGGAGCTTCGTGAATGAGGCGTTTGCGAGCGCCCGCTGGCGATTCGGGCCGGGACGCAGGGATGGCGCGAGAAGGCTGCGTGGTGAGGCCGCCGCCGCCGCCGGAGTGCTTTGGAGCCTGCGCGACTTGAGGAAGGGCGTTTGAGTTGTTCCGGGGGACCACTGGCGCGGAAATGCGAAGGCACAGACGGCATTCGGGTGAATGCCGCCAAACCCCGTCATTTCCCCGCGTGCAATCCGGCTGGATCCGGTGTTAGGTGGTCCCATGCGCGAAAACCTCCTGAAACACCCCGTGTTTTCGATGGCGGCCGAGCAGTTCGACCGCGTCGCCGATTTCCTCGATCTGTCCGACGATCTCCGCGAACGCTGCAAATGGCCGAAGCGCTGGATCACTGTGAGCGTGCCCATCCGCCGCGATGACGGCTCCACCGAGGTTTTCTTCGGCCACCGCGTGCAGCACCACCTCACCCGCGGCCCGGTGAAGGGCGGCCTACGCTACCATCCTTCGGTCGACCTCGGAGAAATCACCGCGCTGGCCATGTGGATGACGTGGAAATGCGCGCTGATGGACCTCCCCTACGGCGGCGGAAAGGGCGGCATCGCCTGTGATCCCCGCACCATGTCCCAGGGCGAGCTCGAACGCCTCACGCGCCGCTTCACCATGGAGATGATCCCCTTCATCGGCCCGGAAACCGACGTGATGGCTCCGGACGTGGGCACCAACGAGCAGATCATGGCGTGGATGACCGACACCTACTCGACCCACATGGGACACCTCGTGCCCTCCATCGTCACCGGCAAACCGCTCAATCTTCAGGGTTCCTGCGGCCGCACCCGCGCCACCGGCTATGGCGTCGCCTTCCTCGCCTCCAACGCCCTGCACCAACTTGGCAGCCCGGTCGATGGAGCCACCGCCATTGTCCAGGGATTCGGAAACGTCGGGTCCCACGCCGCGCTCACCCTCGCCTCGTATGGCGTGAAAATCACCGGCGTCTCCGATGTCACCGGCGCGGTTTTCAACAAACACGGCCTTGATGTGCCGAAGCTCCGCAAACACGCCGCGAAAACCGGAAGCGTCGTCGGCTTCAAGGAGGCCGGCCCCATCGATCCCGCGGAGCTTCTGTGCCAGCCCTGCGACATCCTCGCCCCATGCGCCCTGGACCGCGTGATCACCGACGAGAACGCCCCGCACCTGCGCTGCAAGGTGCTTGCGGAAGGGGCGAACGGCCCCACCACCCCCGGGGCCGACCGCATCCTCGACGGGCGCGGAGACGTGTTCGTCATTCCGGACGTGCTGTGCAACGCGGGCGGCGTCACCGTTTCCTACTTCGAGTGGGTCCAGAATTTCCAGCACTTCCTGTGGACCGAGCGCGAGGTCATCAGCCGTCTGGAAACCATGCTGCAGAAAGCCCAGAGCAAGGTCTCCACCTTCGCACGACGACACAAGCTCAGCCACCGCAGCGCCGCCCAGGCCATCGCCATCAAGACCGTGGCCGATGCGAAATCCGCCCGCGGCCTGTTCCCGTGACGCAGGGCCGGCGGATCCTCCGGAGCGTCCACACCGCGATTCGCCGCTTTTCATTTCCATCCCGCAGGTTTATCCCGATGCCGATGAAACCCGCGTGTCTCGCCCTGTCATTGGCCATGCTGCCGTTCTCCATCCGCGCCGCCGAGGGCGTCCTGCCGGAAATGCACTGGGCGGACGATTCCAGCGGGAGACCGTTTTCCAAGGACCCGTCGGTGATCCGCTTCGGCGGCCGCTATCTGATGTATTACTCGTTGCCCGGCCCCGTCGACGCCGGCACGGGCGGCTGGTCGGTGGGCATCGCCCAAAGCGACGACCTCGTCCGCTGGACCAAGGCCGGCGAGGTGAAACCCGCGCAGGACTGCGACAAGAAAGGCCTGGCCGCGCCCGCGGCGTGGGTGAGCGGCGGTAGGGTGCATCTGTTCTATCAGACCTATGGCAACGGCACAAGGGACGCCATCTGCCACGCGTGGTCGGAGGACGGTCTGAACTTCACGCGCAACCCGGAGAACCCGGTCTTCGCCCCGACCGGGAAATGGACCGTGGGCCGCGCCATCGACGCCGAGGTGTTTCCCGTAGGCGATCAGTTGTTCCTCTACTTCGCCACCCGCGATCCGGAGATGAAAGTGCAGATGCAGGGCGTGGCCGCCGCGCCGCTGAAATCGGACTACGGCCGCAAGCAATGGCGGCAGCTCGTGGACGGCCCCATCCTCAAGCCGGAGCTGCCATGGGAGAAGAACTGCATCGAGGCCGCCTCCATCATGAAACGCGACGGCAAGCTGTGGATGTTCTACGCCGGCGGCTACAACAACGAGCCGCAGCAGATCGGTGTGGCGTGGTCCACCGACGGCATCCGCTGGAAGCGCGCCTTCGAAAAACCGCTGGTTCCCAACGGCCCGCCGGGATCGTGGAACTCCTCCGAGTCCGGCCATCCCGGCGTCTTCAACGACGCCGACGGATCGACCCACCTTTTCTATCAGGGCAACAACGATCAAGGAAAGACCTGGTATCTCTCCAAGGTGGGCATCGTCTGGAAGGACGGCCTGCCGGTGGTGGCACCCTGAGGACGGCTCAGCCGATGTCGCGGTCCGCCTCGTGGCGCAGGTCGCGGGCGGCTTCCAGAAACACCGCATCCTCGCCGATGTTCACGGCGAGGTCGCCGACGCGCTCGAGCGAGCGGGTGATGAGGATGAGGTGGAGGTAGTCCTGACTGCGGCCGTTCGCCTGCTCGATGCGCGCGCCGAGGGTCGAGGTGACCTCCTTGTGCATGCGGTCGAGCTCCTTGTCGCGGAGGTGGAGCGAGGCTCCCAGGGTGGCATTGCGCTCGCTGTAGGCGGTGATGGCGTCGCGGAGCAGGTGGTCGGCCATCGTGTAGAGCGGCTCCATCAGGTTGACGTCCTGAAGTTCCTGGCTGGCGCTGATCCTGCGGGCGCGCCGGGCGATGCTGGTGGCGTGGTCCGAGATGCGCTCGAGATTCATCGAGATCTTCATCGAGGACACGACGAGGCGCAGATCCGAGGCCATGGGATGGAAGCGGATGAGGATGTCCATTCCGAGCTGGTCGATGCGGCGCTCGTGCTCATCCACCTCGGCGTCATCGGCGATGACGGCGTTGGCGAGCTCCAGGTTGCGCTCCAGCAGGGCTCGCACCGCGCGTTCGAGGTTGTGGCGGGCCTTCGCGGCCATGGACAGCACCTCTCCCCGCAACGAGGAGATCGCCTGGTCGAAGTCGTGGAGGATGTGGGGAGTTTGCATAAGGTAGGGGACAACTTGGTGCGGGAATGGCGGAAGGGAAAGGGAATGCCCGCCGGGAGGTGGGCGTTTCACCCGAAGCGGCCGGTGATGTATTCCTCGGTGCGGCGCTGCGAGGGATTGGTGAAGATCCGGTCGGTGAGGTCGTATTCCACCATCTCGCCGAGATAGAAGAAGGCCGTGCGGTCCGAGACCCGGGAGGCCTGCTGCATGTTGTGGGTGACGATGACGATGGTGTAGTTCCGCTTGAGGGACAGGATGAGCTCCTCGACGCGGGCGGTGGCGATGGGATCGAGGGCGGAGCAGGGCTCGTCCATCAGGATGATTTCCGGATCGACGGCGGTGGCGCGAGCGATGCAGAGGCGCTGCTGCTGGCCGCCGGACAGGCTGTGGGCGCTGTCATTGAGGCGGTCCTTCACCTCGTCCCAGAGGGCGGCTCCGCGGAGGGCCTTCTCGACGATGGCTTCGAGCTCGGACCTGCGGCGCTCGCCGAGGATGCGCGGGCCGTATGCGACGTTTTCGTAGATGCTGCGCGGGAAGGGATTGGACTTTTGGAAGACCATGCCGACGCGGCGGCGGAGCTCGACGCCATCGATCTGCGGGCTGTGGATTTCCACGCCATGGATCCAGATGCCGCCCTTGGAGACCCTGGCCCCCGGGATGAGGTCGTTCATGCGGTTGAAACAGCGCAGGAGGGTGGACTTGCCGCAGCCGGAGGGGCCGATGAAGGCGGTGACCTCGTTGCGGGTGATCGTCATGCCGATGTTCCGCAAGGCGACGGAGGAACCGTAACTGAAGTCCATGTCCCGGACTTCGATGGCGGGTTGGTTTCCCGGGCTTGTGGCGGCGGTCTGCATGTCAACTGAAGCGGCCGGTGATGTATTGCTCCGTGTCCGGGTGGGAGGGGGTTTCGAAGATGTGGAGCGTTTCTGCGTATTCGACGAGTTTTCCCATGTAGAGGAAGGCGGTGCGGTCCGAGCAACGGGCGGCCTGTTCCATGTTGTGGGTGACGATGACGATGGTGAACTGCTGTTTGAGCTCGGCGATGAGTTCCTCGATCTTGAGGGTGGCGAGGGGGTCGAGGGCGGCGCAGGGTTCGTCCATGAGGAGGATCTCCGGCTGGTTGGCAATGGCGCGGGCGATGCAGAGGCGTTGCTGCTGGCCGCCGGAGAGGCCGAAGGCGGAGTCGTGCAGGCGGTCCTTCACCTCGTCCCAGAGTGCGGCGGCGCGGAGCGAGTGTTCGACGGTTTCATCGAGCAGGGACTTCTTCGAGCGACCGGCCACGCGCAGGCTGAAGATCACGTTCTCGTAGATCGACTTGGCGAAGGGGTTGTATTTCTGGAAAACCATGCCGACGCGTTTGCGGAGCGAGATCACCTCGACGGCGGGATCGTAGAGGCTGGTGCCGCCGATGCGGATGTCGCCTTCGTGGCGGACGCCCTCGATGAGGTCGTTCATGCGGTTGAGATTCCGCAGGAGGGTGGACTTGCCGCAGCCGGAGGGCCCGATGAGGGCGGTGACGCGGCGCTCGGGGATGGCCATGTCGATGCCGAAGAGCGCCTGTTTCGGACCGTAGTGGAAACTGAAGTTTTCCACCCGGATGAAATCGGGACGGGAATCGGGAACGGCGGGATGCATGTCAGAAGCTGCTGACGGCGAAGCGTTTTTTCAGGCGGTTGCGGATGAGGATGGCGCTGAGATTGAGGATGACGACCACGATGATGAGCAGGAGCGCGGTGGCGTAAACGACGGGCTTGGCGGCCTCGGCGTCGGGCGATTGGAAACCGAGGTCGTAGATGTGGAAGCCGAGGTGCATGAACTTCCGCTCGGGGTGGATGAAGGGGGCGATGTCGTCGAGCGGAAGCGAGGGCGCGAGTTTCACCACGCCGACGAGCATGAGTGGGGCGACTTCACCGGCACCGCGCGCCATGGCGAGGATGACGCCGGTTAGAATTCCCGGCAGCGAGGCGGGCAGGACGACGCGCTGGATCGCCTGCCACTTCGAGGCACCGCAGGCGAGGGCCGCCTCGCGCACGCCGCGGGGCACGGCGGAGAGCGCCTCCTCGGTGGCGACGATGACGACCGGCAGCGTGAGCAGCGAGAGCGTGAGCGAGGCCCAGAGGACTCCGGGAGTGCCGTAGGTCGGCGTGGGCAGCTTGTCGGAAAACAGCGCGCGGTCGAGGCTGCCGCCGACGAAATAGACGAAGAAGGCGAGGCCGAAGACGCCGAAGACGATCGAGGGCACGCCGGCGAGGTTGTTGACGCAGATGCGGACGATGCGCACGAAGGAACCCTGTCTGGCATACTCGCGCAGATAGATCGCGGCGATCACACCGAAGGGTGTGACGAACAGGCTCATGACGAGCGTCATGATCACGGTGCCGAAGATCGCGGGAAACACGCCGCCTTCGGTATTGGCCTCGCGGGGGTCCTCGCGGAGAAACTTCGAGACGCGGTGGAGCATTTCGCCGAGGCGTTCGGAAAACCCGGCGCGGTTCGGCGAGAAGACGCCGAGGAGGTTTCCGGCAGGGCAGACGAGTTCGCGCCCGTCGGCGGTGAGTCCGGTGAATCTGGATTTCGCGAGGTCATCGCGGATCGCCGCGGCCTGGTTGCGGAGTCGCTGGAATTCCGCGTCCAGTTCCGAGCGCCGTTGTGCGGCGGCCGCGGGAGCGACCCGACCGGATTTTTCGGCACGGCCGAGCGCCTCCAACTCGCGGCTGACGGCACCGATCTGGCGGCGCTCGATGGCGAGCAGGTGCCCGCGTTTGCCTGCGCTTGCGGCGATGGTTTCCCCGAGGGCGGCGGTGAAGCCGGGATCCGTGGCCCTGATTTTTCCCGCGGGGGATTCGAGGGAGACGGGCTCGACGATGGCGGGGCCGTATTCGAGGCGCTCGACGAGCATCAGCGAGGGTGGCCGCGAACTTCTGAGGATGCTTGCGCGGTCGATGAACCTGAAGGCCTCGCCGTTGAGATCCTTGTTGCCGCGGAAGATCTGGATCTCCTCATGCACGGTGCCGTCCATGGCGCGGCGCCCGGTTTCCTGGGTGATGTAGCCGGCGACGACCTCGGTTTTCCCGACGGAGGAAATTTCCATCAGATCGATGCGGCGGGGCCAGAACGAGGAGGCCCCCTTGATCAGGATGAGGAAAAACAGGCCCAGCGCCATGGCCACGCCGATGGTGAGGCCGGCGGCGGTGAGCCAGACCCACGGCTCGCCCTTGCGAGAGCGGCCGGTGGTCTCGAAGGGCGTGGCTGGAGTGGCGGGCGCGGGCGGCATCGGTCAGACGATCTTGTTGCGCTCCCGGAGGCGCTGGCGGAGGAGCTCGGCGGCGGTGTTCATGACGAAGGTCATGATGAACAGCACGATCGCCCCGAGGAACAAGGTGCGGTAATGGGTGGAGCCGACGGGCGCTTCGGGCAGCTCCACGGCGATGTTCGCGGAGAGCGTGCGCATGCCGTTGAAGAGATTCCACTCGGTGACCGGCGTGTTGCCCGTGGCCATGACCATGATCATCGTCTCGCCGACGGCGCGGCCGAAACCGATCATGAGGGCGGAGAAGATCCCGGACGAGGCGACCGGCAGCATGACCGTCCAGACGACCTGCCAGCGGTTCGCGCCGAGTGCGGCGGAGGCGGCCGTCAGGGACTTCGGCACGTTGGAGAGGGCGTCCTCGGCGATGGTGAAAATCACCGGGATCACCGCGAAGCCCATCATGAATCCGAGCACCAGCGAATTGCGCTGCTCGAAGGAGATGCCGGTCGCCTGCGGCCACCAGAGGCGGAAGTCGGCGATCTCGCGGCCGCTTGCCGGGTCCTTGTACACGAAGAGCCAGGATTCCAGGAAAGGTCCCAAGGCCCAACCGGCCCAGCCGGCCAACGCGAGAAAGGGCAACACGATCCACCACTCGCTGCCGCCTTCGAAGCGGTTGCGGAGGCTGATGGGCAGACGGCACCAGGCATAGCCGACGAGAAGAACGGCCAGCGGAACCACCGCGGTCATGGCCATCACCGAAGGCACGCGGGTTTCGAGGATGGGGGCCAGCCACAGCCCGGCGAGGAAGCCGAGCACCACGGATGGAAGCGAGGACATGATTTCCATCGTCGGCTTGACCACCCTCTTGATTCCGTGCGGCAGGAACGCGGCAGAGAACACCGCCGCGAGCAGCGCCACGGGCACCGAGAAGAGCAGCGCGTAGGCCGTGCCCTTCAGCGAGCCGAAGACCAGCGGGACCAGCGAGAATTTCGGCTCGAAGTCATCGGAGCCGCCGGTGGACTGCCACTGATAGACCGGCCCGGAGCCGCCCTCATACCAGACTTTGGAGAAGAAAGCGCGCCAGCCGGCCTCCGGATGCGGGTCATGGATGGCAAAGCGGCGGGCGGTGCCGTCCTCCGCCGCGATGATGAAATGCTCGCCCTTGGCATCCAGCGCGGCGGCCGCGGGTTCGATGTCGGCCGTGCCCTCCCAGCGGACCGCGCCCGAGGTGCTGTGGCGGGTGGAAAGCTCGCGGCCGGCTCCGGTCAGGAAAGTCCGGTTCCGCTGGCTCGCCGCGAAGACGATCTTTCCCTCACCCAGCCGGGGGAAGGCCTTGGTCCGGCCGAACAAACGCTCCCCGGCCTGATCCGCGCGGAACAGGCTCCACTGCTCCTGCCTGCCGTCCTGTGAAGTGACAATCACCGACACGCCGCCGAACAGGAAATCCATCTGCCGCGGCGGGCTGTCCCCGAACGGCCGGAACGCCTGCCGCTTCGAGACGCCCGAGGCGTCCGCCATGAAATAGTCCACCTCGCCATCGGCGCAGGCCACCAGCACCATCGCACCGTTCTGCGAGGCCCGCACGAGCCGCGGCTCCGAGGACAGCGAGCCGGTGATCTCCTCCTCGCCCAGCAACGAGAGTTTTCCCGCGCCGATCAGGCCGCGCTTCATGCCGAGACGCAGCAGCGAGACCGTGGCGGAGGCTCCCGCGCCCCGTTTGGCGGCGATCACCCGGCCCGCGCCGGAATCACCGTAACTCACCGCCGTCACCGCTCCCTCGCCCTTGGAGAGAGGAAACCACGGCTCCGGCCTCACCGATGGCTCGGTGATCGATTTCCCGCCGCCCTCGAATTTCCTCTCGTATTCGACGACGAACGAGCCCACCCGGCCATCCTCCAACCCGAGGGACACCCGCTGGTGCGAGGCGTCATAGCTTGCCGCCGTCACCTTCACGCCCGCCATGCCGGGAATGGCGATCTCGCGTCGGCTGCCGTCCGCAAGGTCCACGAAGACCACCTTCTCCCCGCCATCATAGAAAAACGGCAGGCCGCCCCACTCGTCCACGCCCAGTACCATGGGAGCGGTCCGCGCGGCCACCCCGCCCGCCGGCTCGATCCTGGCACTCCGGAACAAGGGCAGCACCTCCTTGCCGACGAAGTAAAAGATGCCGAAAACCGAGAGAATCACGCCCACCCCGCCGAAACGGATCAGCCAACCCATGAATCGGTCGAACCAAAGGGTCGCGCGCGACACCTCAAAGCGCCTGGGATCGGGGGCTGGTCGGCTTTCCGGCATCGGCTCGGGGAAAATCAGCTCCGGCAGCCGCGCCGCCGCGCCGGGATTCGAGTCACTTGGAAAGCGAAGCCACCACCTCGGCCGCCAGTTCCGCGGGCATCGGGTAGTAGCCGTCCTTCTCCACGATGGTCTGGCCACCCTTGGAGAGGACGAATTTCAGAAACTCCAGCGTCAAAGGATCCAGCGCCTGTCCGGGCTTCTTGTTCACGTAAACCATGAGGAAGCGCGCCAGCGGATAGTCCCCGCTGAGAGCGTTGTCATAATCGGCCTCGAAGAACTGCCCGTCGTCACCGGCGACGGGCAGGGCCCGCACGCCGGAGGTTTTGTAACCGATGCCCGAATATCCGATCGCATACGGATCCGCGCCGATACCTTGGACCACGGCCGAGGAGCCGGGTTGTTCCTTCACGGTGGGCTTGAAGTCCCCCTTCATCAGGGCGTGCTCCTGGAAAAACCCATAGGTGCCGGATGCCGAGTTCCGGCCGAAGAGCGAAATCGAGCGGCCCTTCCATGCATCCAGGCCGAGCAGGCCCCAGTCGGTGAGATCCTCGCCACCACGCTTGCGGGTCTTGGAAAACACTGCGTCCACCTGCTTCATCGAGATGCCCTTGAGCGGGTTGTCCTTGTGGACGAACACGGCCAGCGCGTCGATGGCCACCTTCACCTCCGTCGGTTTGTAGCCGTATTTTTTCTCGAAGGCGTCCATTTCCTCGGCCTTCATCGGCCGGCTCATGGGCCCGATCTGCGCGGTGCCCTCGATCAAGGCCGGTGGCGCGGTCGAGGAGCCCTTGCCTTCAATCTGGATGTTCACGTTCGGGTAGGACTTCTTGAAGCCCTCGGCCCACAAGGTCATCAGGTTGTTCAAGGTGTCCGAGCCGATGGAGTTGAGGCTCCCAGAAACCCCGCTGACCACTTGGTAATCCGGCAGAGCCGGATCGATATGCGATTCGTCGGCAGTCAAGGGAAGCGCGGCGCACAGGGCACCGAGGAGGCAGATGGTGGTTGATTTCATGATCGGAACTGGGGTTGCGGGCCGGGAGAGACCGTCCCGACCCACGAATTGCCCGCATCCGGAAGCCCGCCGCAAAACCAGCTTTGTGACAAAATCGCCATTTCCAGGACGTCTTTCCCGGGCCGGACCCGAAACAACTGCGGCCCCTGCCTCATTTTTCACAAACCCGAAGGAAAATCGCAAAGCGCTTTTCACCAATGACTTGAAGGATTGCGACAATTCCGTCACGGGAGGCTGGGAATTCCGCCGCCGAATGTGACAGTTTCGTCACACGATCCAACTTCTGGAGGGCGCTCGTCGCCCGTTAGCCATGCGCCGTGCCCAGCACACCCATCCACACATCATGCAACCGATGAAATCCATCCAACGTGCCCTGCTCGCGTCCAGCCTGCTTGGCTGCATTTCCGCCCAGGCCGGAACCGAGCTCTCATCCGGAACCGGAACCGAAGAACCCGCCGCCGCGTCCGGCACCGCCACCGGCCTCCTGCTCGGAAAACTGACCGGCGAGACCGCGTGGGACCGCGCCTGGTCCGCCTTCACGCTCTACAAAGACGACAACAACCCCATCCTCCAGGAATTCTCGCTCCAAGGCCGCCTCCAGGTGCAATACGCGGACGGCCATGCCGGCGGCCACTTCGATATCGAGGACTTCAAACGCGGCAGCGCCGCCAACGAGCAGACCGTCTGGGGCGACCAGTTCGAAGCCCGCCGCGCGCGCTTCGGATTCAAATCGAAGTGGTACCAGAACTGGAAGTTCGAGGGCCAGATCGACGTGGACACCACCTCCGGCGTGGATGACCTCTACCGCGACATTTACGACCTCTACGTCACCTACGCGCCGAGCGACACCCTCAACGTCTCCGTCGGCAAGACCAAGGTGAAGTTCGGCCGCGAGCAGGAAATCTCCTCCAAGGAGATCCTCACCTTCGAACGCACGCTGGTTTCCAACCTCCTTTTCCCGGGCGAACTCACCGGCGCGTGGGTCAATGGCAAGGGCATCCGGGAACACTGGCTCTACGAGCTCGGCGTTTACGGCAGCGACCGCGTGCGCGAATTCTCGTCCTTCGACCAGGGCGCCGTCATCCTCGGCAAGATCGGCTACGACTATTCGTCGCAGGCCAGCCTGGATTCCGCGGTGGCCTCGTTCCATTACATGCACAACTCGGAGCCCGGCTACAGGGAGAGCAACAGCAACAACTTCTTCGCCAGCGGCTCGCCATCCTTCACCGACTCCATCGCCCTGACCAACGACATCACCCACGGCCGCTTCGGACTCACCACCGAACTCCTCTACGGCTTCGGCTTCGAGGGCACGGCCGAGGTGGCCGGCAAGAACACCGCGGTCAACCAGACCGACGTGTTCGGCCTCACCATCATCCCGTCCTACTTCATCGCGGACGGCCTTCAACTTGTCGGCCGGTTCCAGTGGGCCACCAGCGGCGATGTGGAGCCGAAGAACGGATCCACTCCCGCCACCACCAATCTCGCCGTTCCCGGCCGCTATGAGCGCTGGGCTCCCAGCGTGATCCCGAACGGCGACAGCTACACCTCGTTCTACCTCGGCCTGAACTACTACCTTTACGGCCACAAGCTCAAGATCATGAACGGCATCGAATACTCCATGATGGACGGCGGCCTGCCCGGCAAGAACCAGACCGCCTCCTACGACGGTTACACCTTCCTCAGCGGCCTTCGCTTCTCGTTCTGATTCCTCCAACCCATCCCACTAAACCAAACACATGAAAGCCATCAGCACACTGATCGCCACCGCCGCCCTCATTTCCATGACCGGCGCGCAAACCCTCAGCCTCAAGGGCAGTGACACCCTCGGTGCCAAACTCGTCCCGCAACTCGCCGAGGCCTTCAAGGCCGCCGGCAACAAGGGGGTGAAATTCGAAATCGCCGCCGAAGGCTCCACCACCGCCTTCCCCGCCCTCGCCAACGGCACCGCCCAGATCGGCATGTCGTCCCGCAAGGTCAAGGACGACGAGCGCACCTTCTGCCGCACCAAGGGCGTTTACATCAAGGAACACCCGATCTGCCACGACATGCTCGTCGTGATCGTCAACAAGAACAGCCCGCTCGCCAACCTGACCAAGGCCCAGGTCGCCAAGATCTTCACCGGCCAGATCAAGGACTGGTCGGAAATCGGTGGCGCTCCGGGCAAGATCTCGATCTACACCCGCAACACCTCGTCGGGCACCTACAAGGACTGGCAGAAACTCGCCATGGGCGGCCGCGACTACCCGTCGAGCTCGCTCAAGATGGCGGGCAACGAGCAGATCGCCCAGGAAGTGGCCAAGAACAAGAATGGCATCGGCTACGTCGGCCTCGCCTATTCGAAGACCCCGGGCACCAAGGCGCTCACCATCGACGGAGTCGAACCCGTCGCCGCAAACGCGAAGAAATACGCCTACGCCCGCCTCTGCTACCTCTACGCTCCGGACAAACCGACCGCCGAAGCGCAGGCTTTCCTGGATTTCGTCAAGTCCCCCGCCGGACAGGCGATCGTCCAGAAGGTCGGTTTCATCCCGAACTGATTGTTTCGTATCTGAATTCAAGGTTGTTGCTTCAATGGGCATCGCTGGCTCGTTCGGCGGTGCCCATTTTCTTGCCAAACGCCGTCAATCCTCCTCCACTTCGCCAGGCACAATGGCTTCCGAAGATCCTTCGATTCCACCCGCAAACCACCGCTTCCGGCGCCGGGGTTTCTCGTATGAGCGGCTGATCAAATATTTCTTCGCCTCCAATGCCGGGCTGACCATCGTCATCCTCGTCCTGATCATCGTCTTCCTGCTCAAGGAAGGCCTCGGCTTCTTCCCCGGATACCGCCGCGAACTCGAAACCTACCGCATCGCCGGCCTCGAATTCGTCGATATCTCGCGGAAAAACCTCACCGCCCACGAGCAACTCACCAGTCTCCTCAACCGCGCGTATTTCGCCGAGATCAACGGCAAGAGCGCCCGCGAATTGCGCCGCTCCCAGGAAGCCAGCGCGCTTTTCAACGCCTTCACCGATCAAATCGCCCCCACCCGCGATCTGATCCTGAACAATCCCCAGGCCGAGACCGACGGCAGCACGGGCATGCTCGCCACCTTGCGGGCCAATTTCGAAAACCAACGCGCTAAAGCCCTCGAAAAACCCCTGCCCACACCGCACCTCACCGCCGAAGAGCGCAAGCAACTCATCGACTCCCTGCGCAACCGCCCGGCCGAAGCCACCGACGACCCGCCGCTGGTCACCGCGCTCGCCGGGGAATTCGCCGCCGCCCAACAGAAAAACTCGGAGCCGCTCCAAGCCTACCGCGCCACCATCGACACCTTCGAAGCCGCCGGTGCGGACCTCGGCGGCGCGATCATGGAGATGACCGAGTCGGTCACCGCCACCAAGGAAAAGCTCCAGAACGCGGACATCCTCGAAAAAGACCGCAAGACCCTGCTCGCCGCCGCCTCCAACGAAAAGGATCCCGCCGAACGCGAGAAGTTGTTGGCCGAGGCCCAGGCCGCGCTCGCGGAAAAACCGGACATCGAAACGCCAATCCAAGCCTTGCTCGAGCGCAGGCCGGATTGCATCCGCCTCCATGCCGAACTGAAAAAGGCATCCCAGGATCTCTTCAAACAACTCCCCGAATCCCTCAGCGATTCCAATGCCAAGCGCCTCCTCAAGGCCGCCCACAGCGCCTGGCCAGTCTTCCTCGCCGACCTCGACGCCGCTCCGCAGAAAATCAACGCTTGGAAACACACCGATCCGGTCCCGCTTTCGGATGCCTTCATCTCATTCCTCACCGGCAAGGACTGGATCACCGGCGGTGAGTGGCAGGATTTCTACGGCATTCTTCCGCTGGCCACAGGCTCGCTGATGATCGCCATCGTCGCGCTGGTCATCGCCATCCCGGTGGGCATCGGCTCCGCCATCTACGTCAATCAATTCGCCGCCCGCCGCGAACAATCGCTGGTCAAACCTGTCATCGAGTTCATCCAGGCCATTCCCTCGGTGGTGCTTGGTTTCGTCGGCATCCTGGTCTTCGGCACCGTGCTGCGGGAAATCTCGGTGATGGATGCATTCCAGTGGGTTCCCGGATTCCCGATCGAGGAACGGCTCAACATTTTCACCGCCGGCTGCCTGCTCGCGCTGATGAGCATCCCTACCATCTTCTCGCTCGCCGAGGATGCACTGAACAACGTGCCCTCCGCCTATGCCGAGGCTTCCGAAGCGCTCGGTGCCTCCCGCGTGCAAACCACCTTCCGCGTGATGATCCCCGCCGCGTTCTCCGGCATCCTCGCCGCCATCCTGCTCGGCTTCGGCCGCGTGATCGGTGAGACGATGGTCGTGCTTCTCGTCGCAGGCAACCGCATCAAGATCCCTGATTTCACCGCCGGACTCGGCACCTTTTTCCAACCCACCCACACGCTCACCGGCATCATCGCCCAGGAACTCGGCGAGGTGCCGCTCGGCAGCGTCCACTACCGCGCGCTCTTCGTGGTTGGCATCCTGCTCTTCGTGGTCGTGCTCGGCATCAACGCCACCGCCCACCATTTCGTGAACCGGGTCAAAAAGTGATTTCACCTCCCATGTTCGATCCTGAAAAACTCATCCGCAAAGGACTGCCGAAGGGATACTTCAAGGACATCCTCGTTCGCAGCCTGCTTGGCGGCATCACCTATCTGATCGTGCTGATCGCCGTGCTGCTCTTCGCGAAAATCATC